>Ga0209922_104129_pt1 | contig 10771 bp, 10 predicted proteins | sample ThiBiot_500_biof_FD_183946 | JGI IMG/M metagenome (GOLD analysis project Ga0209922, IMG submission 183946) | Wastewater bioreactor microbial communities from Cape Town, South Africa - Thiocy_expt_500_biof (SPAdes) | ecosystem: Engineered > Bioreactor > Thiocyanate-remediating > Anaerobic-Aerobic ...
TGGGAAAGGAACGGAAGACGATGAAGGCAGCGCAGTTTTCGAATGCACAAAAGGCGTTTATTTTAGATAAAGCTGATGAAAGTGTGCCGGTGGCGGAGATCTGCCGGAAGGCAGGGATTAACCAGGCGACCTATTTCAACTAGAAGAAAAAATACGCGGGAACGTTGCCGCCGGAGATGAAGAAGCTGGAGGACGAGAACACGCGACTGAAAAAGATCGTCGCGGACCTGACATTGGACCGTGAGATGTTGCAGGATGTTATTCGGCGAAAGCTCTAAGGCCTGCTCGCAAGTGAGAGGTGGTGAAGGGTATGTGCGGGGATTAGGCAATCTCGATCCGGCGTGCCGATCGGGCCGCTCTGGAACATCGCATTCGCGACATTTGCGAGATCCGTGTGCGATACGGATATCGCCGCGTGTATGTGCTGTTGGAACGCAAGGGTTGGAGCACCAATATCAAGAAAACCTAACCCATTTACAGGGGCTTGGGTCTTCAACTGCACAACAAGACGCCGAAGCGTAGGGTCAAAGCGAAGCTGCAGGAGGATTGTCAAATGGCAGTTGGTCCGAACGATGTCTGGGCCATGGAACTTTGTTCACGACCAACTCGCGACTGGGAAGAAGCTGCGCGTCTTGACGGTCGTCGATACCTTCTTTCGCTATGTGCCGATGCTCGATCCACGTCATAGCTATCGCGGTGAAGATGTCGTGCAAAACCCGGAACGAGTATGCTGGAAAGTTGGCTATCCGAAGACGATCCGTGTCGATCAGGGCACGGAATTTGTGTCACGCGATCTTGACCTCTGTGCCTATACCAAAGGCGTCACCCTGAACTTCTCTCGCCTAGGCAAGCCTACGGATAACGCCTATATTGAAGTTTTCAATGGCCGCTTCCAGGCGGAGTGCCTGAACCAGCATTGGTTCCTCACCCTTGCGGATGTCCGCGACAAGATGGGGGATTAGCGTCGATACTACAACGAAATCCATCCATGTTCCGCCCTCGAAATGGTTTCATCACGGCAGTTCATCAGGGCTAAATCAAACTAGCCGACTGTCCGGTGAAACGGGGAGCACTCCACTGAACGGCCTCAGCTTGCCGCTTACATAAAGGACCGACATTAAGACGTTGCTTCGCGGACGTCACTACTGGTAGAATTGACGAAATGAAGGGTGCGATATGTTTGTTGGCGAACTGCCCGAAGTTGTGAACTGCAAGGATTGGCCCTAACGGGCATCGAGAACGTTCAAAGTCCTAAAGAAGGGACGTGCTCTTCAAGATGTCGAGAAACTTGGGGGAGTTGCTCTTGCGTTCGGTAAGCCTTAAACCGGAGAGATCGTCATCGCAAAGTGTTGCTAAGGTGGATCAAGATGTGCTGGCGGGTATACGCCTTGATCGGTCAGTAAAAGAGCTTATGGCTTAATTAGCTTTGTTCCATACCCTTGCCTGCGCGGATTGCTGTTGAGATGGACACAGGGAAAATGGATGTTATTGCATTTCGAATTTTGATAGAGGAAACCCTGATCGGCGATAGGCATGAATAAGATTGGCAAGTTTGAATCTGTAGCTGGCTAATCTGAAGGTGCTCTCGGTGGGCAATAAAATTTACTTTGACATCGGGGTTAGTCTACGTGGGTTGAGGTTAGATAATCTTTGAGGATGCGTCAGTGTCTCGTATAGAAAAGAGCTCAAAGAGGAATCTCGCCTTGGCAGCCTTAAAGAGAAAACAGCATGTTATGCACGCTGTCATCATGCGTGATATGCGCTCTCGATTTTTTAACAACGGTTTAGGTTTCGTTGTTCAGTGCCTTTGGCCTCTTGCGCACCTCTTGATCATCATGGTCATCAATATCGTCGCCGGGCGAGCTGCACCCTACGGCGATCCTATGTTGTTTTTTGCGACCGGCTTGGTACCGGTTTTGACTTTTATTTACATCTCGCGGTTTATGTCACTTTCGCTGCTTATGAATAAACCGATGTTGTCGTTTCCAATTGTTCAATTAACAGATGTTTTATTCGGCAGGGCAATATTGGAAGTTTTTGCCGGTTGTGTATCTTTGCTTTTTCTTTGGATTATATTTGTAGCGTTGGGGGTTTATTACTATCCACTCGATTTGAGTGAGGCGTTATTTGCGTATCTTGCAACAATTTTGCTGGCGGTTGGTGTTGGGATGATCGTCGGAGTTGTTAGTATGTTTCTTCCGATGTTTGCAACAATATATGCATTGATGGGGATATTATTCTATATCTCCTCTGGCGCGCTATTTGTTGTGTCCAACTTACCGGATCAGCTTGCGATCCCTATGTCCTATAGCCCCGTTGTTCAATGTGTCGAATGGATGAGAGTGGCCTATTTCGATAACTATAGCGATAAGCTGTTAGATAGGAGCTATCTAGTTTTTGTTGGGTGTGGTTGCTTGTTCATTGGTCTTATCGCGGAGAGACTTTCGCGAAGGATCATGTTGGATGAAATGTAGATCACCAACAACCCATTCTATTGCTCGCTGGTCAGACATTTCTATGAATTCAAGAAAGATCATCGGCCAATTCCATATCTAAAGGAGCCTCCGATATGGGAGGGGGCCGATTTTGTTTTGATTGCAGATAGGCGACCAGATAAGGGTTGGGCCGTGGGACCGCTTGGACGGATAACGTGTCGCGAGAGACGGACTGCTCCCGCCGGCGAATCGCGTGACCGGTACCAGAAACAATCTTATGTTTAACTCCACGGCTGATGGTCAACATATTCCAGGCCCAATCTTCATAGCCAAATCCTGCCTTAAGATCTGTCTCCGGATAGGAGTTCTGCAGGTAAACTTCGCGCGCGCCAAAACTAAGGGCTGTCCAATAATTTTCAATCATAAGTCCGCTTGGACAAAAATCGGGTTCCTCCATATCGAGATGAACAAAAATATGGTGAGCCGAACCAAAGTAGACGCAAACCTCAGGGTGCCAAATTACCGCGTCGTGACGAGACTGCGCGGCGAGCGTAGCTTGTGTCAGCCAATTCACCCCCCAAAGATCGTCAGCATCCAAAAAAGCGACATATTTGCCCTTCGCTTGAGATATCGCATAATTGCGCGCCCGCGCAGGATCACCAAAATCGGTCTCTACGATGCGGAACTGGTATGAGCTGTGATCGCTGATCACCTGTCGCGTCACCGTTTCCGAACGGTCAAGAATAACCAGGACCTCAACCGCAAATCCAGATTGTTCCGCATGCGCTATCGAGCGAACTAAGCTAGCTATCGACGATTTGGCAAGCATTCCCTCCCGGTGAGCATTTAAAATCGCCGTAATCGTTGGTTGAGACATACAAAAAACCCTTGCTCACAGTAGGCTCCTGGGTGAGAAGCGTTCATCCATTGCATCGATACGTCTTTGAGCTTCCGCTGGATGCATGGCGATCTCGCTAAGAGCATCGATGTAGTGCGACGCTTCATCACTGATGTTAACTAACCATCCTGTGCTTCCATCGATAAGTTCGCTAATCCCCCCAACGTTAGAAGCGACGATCGTCAAACCTGCCGCTGCTGCTTCCAATAAGACATTTGGAAGTCCGTCCCATAGCGAGGTATATAGCAGTACATCATAGTTGGAAGTTGGTAATGCCTCAAACCGTTCGAATGGACCGTGAAAATGTATGTAGGGGATACGTCGCGACAGGTCACTTAATTGCAGTTCAAGTGCATGGCTGCCACGCCCCCATATATGAAACTCAAATTGCTGCGTTTGTTCTGCAATTCTCATCAGTAGATCAACATTCTTTTGGGGCATTAACCGCCCTGCCCACATTACACGAAGGCGAGAATTGCCGTGTCGCGAGGTGTTATTTCTCGCAACATTTGGGGCAGGCTGATACAGAGTCACTAGTTTACTCTGTAATTCCGCCGGAACGCTGAATTGTTGGGTGAGTTGATCGATGTATGAGCTATTGTCAAAGTATACTCCTGCCAAGAAAGGAAGGCATTGACGTAGGTAGAGATCAGCATACCCACTACGCCGCCCGCTGACAGAGAAGTCAGGACAAAATAGCATGGCATAAAGCCGTGTGAAGTTTTGCAAACGGTTGCCATAACGCTTAATCGCATCCCAGCAAGACCGGCTATTGACGTTGAGAACTGTACTGGGTCGCAAGCCGCGGATTATTAGATCTATTAATTCGATGCGTTCGACATGCGACAAGTTCGGCTCAATCTGCAGTAAAGATAGATGCTTAACGCCCTTTGGCAGTAAATGTATCGCCTCCAGACGGTCATGGTCGCAAATTACAGCAACTACCGATTCCGACCCGTGTTTGTCGCTCATCGCGCGAATAGCATGCGCGGCGACCAGATCAGCGCCCCCATGAACTAGCCACGGCAAAAAAACGATTGCCTTCGGCGGCGTATCAATCGTTGCTATCAACTTCTCAAATGCTCTTGCCATCCGAGTACGCGGACGCCCGTCAACTACATCAATATGATCGATATCATCAAAGTAGTCGGTGGCATAAAGGTCAGGATCGAGATCTTCAATCCCTGCTATCGTCTCTCTCGCAATGGAAAAAACGCGTTCTGGCCGAACTGCTGTGCGACCCTCTTCTTGCCCAAAATCGATGTAGTGTAGTAGTGGGTTAATACCTACAATATCGGGATAACGGTGGAGATACCATTTCGCATCGAAATCGGGGCCTGGAGATCTGCCTTCCAGTGCGCCATGAACCATATAGTGAAGAAGAGGGGGGTATCCATTAGCTAAGACGTCTGGGTTCTCCCGCAAATACCAGTTGCTATCGAATAAGCCAGATTCAAGGATACGATCCGCACCACTCGCAGGAGCTTGGTGAATTGGAATGTTAAGCTTCTTGCCGTACGCTAGGTAGTGTACGAGAGGATTCAAACGCGACCTACTCGCTAAGGCCGAATCATCAAGATATCGACCCGCGTCGAACAATCGACTAGGCGCCAGTCTCAGCCGTCTACCATGCTTTAGGAAATGAGTGAGCGGGTCAATTTTGTCGCGCACTACGTAAGGGTGGGCTAATTTATACCAATCCACATCGAATAAACCCGACGCGAAGATACGCCGGCGCGTGAATGACATGCTTTTGAGCAATCGTATCACTACCAATCTCGCGCCCCATAACAATATATCATTGTGAGCAGCAACTCGTATCCCATTTGGCTTCCGTCATCTTGGGCATGTGCATTTTTCACCGGTCCACATTCCCCAATCCATTTGATGATCATTGTTGAAACCATATATCTAAAACTACAACGATAAGGCCTTCCTCTCGCATAGTTCTGACGCCAATGGTAGTAGCTCATGCCAATCCATAGTGAAATTCGCCCTGCCACCGCTGGTATTGCCCTGTGCCACGTCCTTAACTGCAGATTGGTCCACGTGAAGTGCCTTTATCGCATCATCCCTATAGTGATCATATAGGCGTCCGTGTTCACTATCGGGCTTCGAGAAGCTCTCGTTCGAGAACGCCACACCTGGTAGATTGGTGATCCAGCGATACTTAGCCATCCCTGCACCAACCGGGGCTATATAGAAATCTGATAGCTCGGCCAAGATACAGCTTTCCTCAATGGAACAACCTATGGAATTATAGATCTGTAACGTGGGGCATCGTTTAATTATTCGTTCGGCAAGCAAAAACTCGTCATCAACACTCATAGACGCGTGGGTCCATCCCTGGGTGACGTTCCCGTTTACGCCGTCGAGGATAAAGCAAGCGCGTGGATAGCGCTCGTTCAGCGCTTCAAATAGTCTTGGCCATCCTTCTTCTTGATCTACCCAAGAGCGATTATCGAGCCGAATGGTAACCAGAATCATTGGCGAAAATTCCGCTCTAAGCTTCTGGAGTTTATCAAGGTGATTTGGTTCCAGACGCGAACGAGCCCATGCACTAACTCGCGGCGCCAGTTCGGCCGAAATATAGTTGTTCTTCAAGGTTAGAACCATCGCTTTGCGATCAAGTATTGTGGATTGAATATCGGCTTCATCACTCGAAAGAATAATTTCTTTGCTGGGGCCGATGTCAGCTGCATACAAGACGTCTACACCGCCAAGCGTTCTGAAGTTATCACGTACCACATACAAGTCAGCTTTATCATTCCCGCCATATTTGAAGAAAGGTTCCCAAGCTGATATCGAATTCCAAATGTAATGCCCTACATGTGGGACTAAGAATTCGGCGACCCCAACCTCCTTGTTGCTGCGCTGCAGATGTATAACGACATCGTCACGCCTGCTGACAATTTTTCTGAGCAGCTTGAACAGCGAACACGCTAGATACCGCGGTTCGATTCCGGCATTTTCTGAGAATAGCACGATCTTTTCATCAAGAAGAATATAGGTCGTGTCCGCAAATGCATACTCCGTCTCAGTCCATTGGGTAGCTAAACCTACCCGATCTTTGTCTTTAAATACAAAGCACTCTTCATCGATCATATGCTCGGTATATACCGTACTTCCTGTATATGGTGAGAGTATCTTCTTTCTTCCATTTTCTACGGTGTCAAGCACGTCTTTCACACGATCAGAGAGTGTTGGCTCATCATGCCAAGGCCTCACTCTTTCATATCGTCGGAGTGCTTTTGCGATCGACTTTGGCCCGTCGTTTGCGATAGAAACAAAGTCGCTCGAAATGTTATGACTGCTGTACGGGAAGTCACGTGCGGATAAGTCAACAAACTGAAAATCGCAGAAAACAAACGCTGCTAGCTCTGACAAGGTTGGTACTTTGCCAAGTGACGTACGACCGTGCAATAAATCCGAGAGAAACCGTCCCACGTCTTCGGTGGGCGGGTGATCTACCACAGTATTCCCGTCCGCAACTAGAGCGGTTGCTAAAAGTTGTAGAAGTTCGCCGTGGAGATCAGGTACGTCTTGATCCAGCATCTCAAATGCAAGTGCAACCATCCGATGAACATGCCCAGCCACACGGAGCATTCTTATCAGTGAGATCTTTGAGCTGCGGCACGCGGTACCCGAGGGATTCAGCGTTTCCAACTTTAGCGTTGCTTGCTCCAAATCCTCAATCGCAGCCGCAATAGCGCCTCGGCGGAACATAACCTCTTCGTAACCAGCATAAAAGCTTCCGTACTGATCAGGAAACTCAATCAGAGCTTTGCGTAATACAGCTAGATTTTCGAGATCTCCTTCCAATAGGGCGTTAGAAAGGCTAGAATACGCCCGAAGAACAGGATTATCTCGATAGAGTCTTACTCCAATGGCTCCAACCAGCGCAGACAGAGATAGCAATCCATTTTCATATGTAGTAAGTATAGCTTGCGTGCATATACTCTCCTCTGGAGAGGGTGAATTCCTCACATACATTGCTAATGCCTGGGCTTCGATTTTTCTTAACCCAGCATCTCTCGCCCAATCCGCGATTGTCTTGCTCATCGTTGAGGTTTGGATCTCACTACGTTGAACTAACTCCAGAGAGCTCGCCCAATCTCCGGCGGCAAGCAACTCGTTCAAACGGCCGATATTATCGGTCATAATCCCCCCATAATATACATGGCATATTCCTAAACTGTCGGACTATAAGTCATTACCTACTAACGGTAAACTGCGACAGCGAACTCAAGAGCGCTTTGAAGCGCAAGAAGGTCGTTTTCACCTTGCTGCCGCATTTCAATCGCCCCCCAACCAGCGTACCCACTGGTTTTGAGTGAGTGCGCTATTGCTTTATGATCACACTTTGGTTCAGCAAACGATGCAAGATCTGGTTCTGCAATGTGATAGTGGGCCGCTCTTTTTCCCAACCGGCGAGTGACTTCGACAGGATCGTCGCCGGCGAGTTGAATACATGCGCAGTCTAAATGAATGCGGACTGCTGCATGATCGCAAGCCAAAACGACTGACTCAACCTCGGAGGCTGTAGTCAAAAAGTCTGAACCATAATATTTAGGCACTGGTTCAATTGCCAAGACCAAGCCGCCATCAAGGCACGTATCACCTAACAGCCTAAGCCGTTCGACGGCAAGCAAACTGGCCTCCTGCTCGTTGAGCTCCGCCCGTTGACGATTCTTGGGTGCCCCAAATACCGCTATCGAAGCACCTAAGTGAAATGCAATGTCCACAACATGCTTTAAATGCTCGTGCATTTTGATAAAGCCTGTTCGGTCGCCTAAAAGCTGAGCGTCGGCGCATCCGTAGAATATTGCCTGCAAGGATGGGACCTCAAGCATGGCTGCTTCGCACTTAAGTCTGTAAGATTCAAGTGTATTCCTATTTAGTTCTTTCCAATCCGCAATCTTTGTCGGAGCGACCTCAATCCCGGCAAATCCGGCTCTCTGCACGAGTGAAAAGGCTTCTTGCTCAACGCCTCTGTCCCAAGCTAAATTGCTAACCGCTAATCTCATCACAGTCGATTACCTTGAAGAAAATGCGCAAGCTCGTCGAAGATCTCGGCTTCTTGCATAATATAATCGCCGTTACTGCTAAACAATGCTGCATGTTTTGTGTGAATATCATATACTGCGGGGGGATTGGGGTGCGCGCCCATTTTTAGTGCTGAAAAAAAGCGCTCGTGGATTTTGGCGACCGATACTGGCGGGGTGGCAAAGTTGATTAGCTTGGCATCACTGGCGGATGCGCGCGCAAGATCATCTGTTAGCCGTCGAACTGGATACCACTGAAAGGCCGACGCCGGGTTAATCGCTTCGATCATATTATTATTCATGAGATCATAAATCACATTTTTCTTCAGACCAGGGCCGAACAACGCAGGAAGACGTATAATCTGATGATTTGAAAAATGGGTTTGGACAAAGCTTTCTAATTTGAGGCGATTGAGCCCATAAGCGTGCAGGAATTGTTCGCATGGCAAGTCATCTTCGGTGACATTTTCAGCCACGTTGTAAACATCAACAGTAGAAATCAACACGAACTTATCTGTTTGCACTCTTGACAGATGGTGAATAAGGTTCGCAATACCTTGCCAATCTTCCTGTGGGTTTTTGTTCGCCCACCATTTTACCGCTCGTACTCCAGCGCATACTACCGTCTGAAACGAGCGGCCATCTATTTCTGAGATGTTAGAAGAGTTATATACAAAATCGAAATGTGTTTGCGCTAGGAGATTTCCGCCAACGAATCCCGTGTGACCTATAAGCGCGTTCGTCATATTCAAAAAGCTCCAATTTCAATTTCACGCCTTAGCGAGCTTTCAGCTCGCATTGAGATCCCAGTCAATGCTGTTTCGAGAAAATTCAACACCCGTTCCTGTGCATGGAAAATGGTGTCAATTTTCCCAGACAAAACTGTCATTAGTCGGTCAGATCTGAATACATAACAGCTGCGATCGTCTGCGTTACCTACGGGCTTTGTTTTAATCGCAAACTGCGGACCGATGTATCGCATATGATCTCCAAAAGACGGAAGATAGTATTTAATCTGATCTTCCATCAAAAGCCGCTTTTTATTGATCTCCTGCTGCGACAAAGCAGCTAGCGCGGCTCTCGCCTCCAGAGCCGTCTTGTATCGTCCAATTGGTGTATGAGGCACACTCGATAGCGTGTAGATATTGGGATCCTCTGTTGGGTAAAGGGAACCAAGGGGGCCATCTACGAGAGTCAACGCGGGAAACTGTGTGCCGCACTCATAGTACAATAACAGTGTAGGCTCGTAGTAGCAGTTAATTGGTAATGAGCTGAAATGACCCCATGTGCAATCTATAACAAAATCGAAAGGTGATCCATTTATCTTTATATTCTTTGAGTTTATTTCAAGATTGGTCACATCTGTATTTAATTGCAAATCTTTTGAAAGTGATTCCGTAAAATATTTTCTTGCTTGTGCTATTAACAATACTCTCTCTGGTGAAATTATTATTCCATCAATATTTCTCAAGCCGAGATTGTTTTCTTTCGTCTCTGTGTAGTCGAGGCCGGACGAGCTCATGATAAGGCGGTATGTCTGAAAATCGATCAGGCTCTCCAAGCGCGGTACGGCATATATATTGTCTGGGACTTCGCGACTAAAGCCAGGATAGCGCTCAATAAAACGCATGAATCCGTCACGGCTTTGTATGCGGGTGCTATGATGGCGAGCATAATGAAAACCCAAATGCAGCCGAAACTGATTGTTCCCAGACGCCTCGTGGAGCACGCGCTTATTCTTTTCAAAGATTTGAACTTCAAACCCGAGCGCTCTCAACGAAAGGCCGATATGGCATCCATACCAGCCGGCACCAATGATTCCGATTTTCGTTGTCATCTTTATGTCTGCTCTATATGTTGCTCACGGGTAGTACTGAGGGTAAAGGTACCGCCTGCGAATTCTATTTCCGGCTGAATGAGAATATACGAGGCTTTTTTGCGGACGTTGTGCCAACTACCTTAGGGCTCAACCGCTCGAGCGCATCCTTTAGTTGCCCTTCTAAAAACACTATTCTCGCTTCCCTCAATTCCAGTTGAGGGTCCCACCACTCATGCTTGGTCTTCTCGAAGATACCGAGAGTCTCATTCAAGCGCTCTATTTCGGGTTTGAACCATTCTTCGCGAAGCCGCTCCGCCTCTGCGAGGCGAGATTCCAGTGCTACTATTTGTAGCTTTAAATGCTTTACTTGATCTGCATAGGTCATTGCTTTTCTCAAAGCAAACTGCGCGTTTCTCTCGAACTGATTGCGGCTTATTATTTCTCTCAACCTCTGCATTTCTGGCAGATACTGTTCCGTGATCTTTTGTCGTAAATCACATATTTCTCGCTTTGCTGCGGTGAGCTCTTCAAGCGAAGAAGATTGCACCTCACGGGTCTCTTTTGATTGAGAGAC
>Ga0209922_104136_pt1 | contig 10748 bp, 12 predicted proteins | sample ThiBiot_500_biof_FD_183946 | JGI IMG/M metagenome (GOLD analysis project Ga0209922, IMG submission 183946) | Wastewater bioreactor microbial communities from Cape Town, South Africa - Thiocy_expt_500_biof (SPAdes) | ecosystem: Engineered > Bioreactor > Thiocyanate-remediating > Anaerobic-Aerobic ...
AACCCTATCTCGATCCGCCTTACAACATCGAGGACCGCGCCGCGGCCATCGGCGACGAGGGCAATGAGTTCGCCGCAGCGATCACGATGACGATCTCTCTCGGCAAATCGCTTTCGCAGATCGTCATCATCGCGCCGCAGCGCGACCTTCTGCGCACCGTCGTCAGCGCACCGCGCGCCAAGAACCCGACAGCAGCCTCCCAGGCGTGGTCGGAACAGCTCGGCGAACAGGTGCGCCGCTCGCAGGTGACGCTCGAGGCGCGAATCAGGCTGGAATCACTGACGCTGGAAACGATCTCGAAGCTTGCGGTCGGCGATGTCATTCCTTTCATGGACAATACCGGCGACGTCCGGGTCGAGGTCAGCGCCAACAGCAAGGACCTCTACATCTGCGAATTCGGCCGCTCTGGCGAAAATTATACGGTGCGCGTCAAGGACAACGTCAATTCCGACGACGAGCTTCTTCGACATTTGATGAATTGATCGGCTGGCGCGTGAGTCACCCTCACGGCAGCTTGAGGCAAGTTTCAACTGGAATAGTGATTTCATGGCTACGAAGACGATACAGCAAAGCGGCGAGGAATCGCTGGAAGTTTCAAGCAGCGACGCCGCCCTGGACGAGGCCATCGATGGTCTGCGCGGCGTCCTGAAGAAAGACAATGAAGGCGGCCTGCCTGATTTCAACGCCGAAGCATTCGGCGCGGAAACGGGCACGGATCTTTCCACCTTCGGCGATTTCGGCGACGATAATGCCGGCCCGGCCTTCGACGACAGCGATTTCGGCGGCACCTCCGCCGCACCGGCCGCTCCAGGCAGCGCGCTGACCGCCAATCTGGACCTGATCATGGATATTCCGATCGATGTCCAGATCGTGCTCGGCAGCAGCCGCATGCAGGTATCAGGCCTGATGAACCTGACCGAGGGCGCAATCATTGCGCTCGACAAGAAGATCGGGGAACCGGTCGAAATTACCGTGAACGGCCGCAAGATCGGCCGGGGCGAGATTACCGTTCTGGAACATGACGATACCAGGTTCGGCATCAAGCTCACTGAGATCTACAACGCGAAGAAAAGCTGAACCCGGCTCAGGATGAGCCCACTCCCCCTTGCGGGACGGAGAAGAAGACCATGATGGACTTTGACGATTTCAGCGGCGCGATCGCCGAGAAACCGTTATCTCAGACTGAAAAGGCAGCCGCCGTCCTCCTCGCCATGGGAAAACAAGTGGCAGGGCGGCTGCTGAAATATTTCACGCAGAACGAACTGCAGATGATCATTGCCTCGGCGCAATCGCTGAGGCTCATTCCGCCGGACGAATTGGCGCAGCTCGTGGCCGAATTCGAAGACCTCTTCACCGAGGGCGCCGGCCTCATGGATAACGCCAAGGCCATCGAGAGCATTCTCGAAGAGGGATTGACGCCGGATGAGGTGGACAGTCTGCTTGGCCGCCGCACGGCCTTCCAGGCTTATGAAACCTCCATCTGGGATCGTCTGGGCGAAGCCGACCCGGTCTTCGTTGCCAAGTTCTTCCTGCGCGAGCATCCACAGACCATTGCCTATGTCCTGTCGATGATGCCTTCGGCATTCGGTGCGAAGATCCTGCTGCAGCTTCCCGAAGCCCAGCGCGCCGACATCATGAACCGCACGGTCAACATCAAGGATGTCAGCCCAAAGGCTGCCCAGATCATCGAGAACCGCGTGCTCGGGCTGATGGCCGAGATCGACGCCGAACGCAACGCTTCCGGCTCGACGAAGGTCGCAGACCTCATGAACGAGCTCGACAAGCCGCAGGTCGATACGCTGCTCAGCTCGCTCGAATCGATCAACAAGGAATCGGTCGAGAAGGTTCGTCCGAAGATCTTCCTCTTCGACGATCTCACGCGCATGCCGCAGCCGAGCCGCGTCCTTCTGCTCAACGATATCGCCGCCGACATCCTGACGATGGCCCTGCGAGGTTCCAGCAACGAGATTCGCGAGATCGTTCTGTCCTCGATCAGTCCGCGCCAGCGCCGCATGATCGAATCCGATCTGCAGATGGGCAATACCGGCATCAACCCGCGCGAGATCGCGATTGCGCGACGCGCCATCGCCCAGGAGGCCATTCGCCTCGCCAATTCCGGCCAGATCGAGTTGAAGGCCAAGGAAAATACGCCTGTGGAAGAAGCCGCGTAAGCGCGGCGCGACTCAGGGAAAACGTCGTAGACTGGCGAACTGCGGGCCGCGCGCGAAGCGCGGCCTCTTTCCGTTTCGCAAAGGGCGGCTGCTTTGGCTGACGAAGACAAGGACAGTAAAACAGAGAAACCGACGGAGAAAAAACTCCGCGACACCATGGAGAAGGGCAATGTCCCTCACTCCAGGGAAGCAACGATCTTTGCTTCCATGCTTGCGACTGTCATCTATGTGACTTTCTTCCTGCCCGAGCGCGTCGGTCGCATGGGCGAGGTTTTGCGCGATCTCTTCGAAAAGCCCGATCAATGGCAGCTGGAGACAGGCCCCGATGCCATCGCCCTGCTAACGCGCATCGGCTGGGAGATCGGGGTCAGCGCCTCGATGTTCCAAAACCTGCCGACCCCGGTTCTGGAGCGAATCCGGCCGCAGTTTTCCCGCATCTCGCCGGTAGCGGGCTTCAAGCGCATCTTCAGCGCGACCGGCATGGTGGAATTCGGCAAATCGCTCACGAAGATCGTGCTCGTCAGCATCGTCATGTTTTTCGTACTGCGTAGCCAATACTTCCATGCAATGGATTCGCTGGTATCCGATCCGCAGACCATCTTCGTGCGGCTTTCGACGATCGTTCAGCGCATCCTGATCCTCGTGCTGCTGGCGACCATCGTCGTCGGCATCGCCGACCTGCTGTGGAGCCGACACCACTGGTTCGACCAGTTGAAGATGACCAAGCAGGAGGTCAAGGACGAGCATAAGCAGTCGCAGGGCGACCCGATCGTCAAGTCGCGCCAGCGTTCGATCGCGCGTGACCGCGCCCGTCGCCGCATGATGAAGCAGGTGCCGCGCGCCACCCTGGTCATCGCCAATCCGACTCACTTTGCCGTGGCGCTTCGCTATGTGCGCGAGGAAAGCGACGCGCCCATCGTCGTCGCCAAGGGCCAGGATCTGATTGCTTTGAAAATCAGAGAGATAGCCGAAGCCAACAATATTCCCGTTTTCGAGGACCCACCGCTCGCGCGCTCCATGTTTGCGCAAGTCTCGGTTGATAGCGTCATACCGTCAGTATTTTACAAGGCTGTCGCAGAACTCATCCATCGGATCTACGCGGCGCAGTCGAATAGAAAACGGGTACGATAAACCAAATGAAAAAATGCCCCTACTCTGCCCAACGTGAACAAATACTAGCCGAAGCCATCAGCCCGGTTGCCAGCGAGTTGCGCCTCCTCGATGCCGCCGACCTGATCTCGCTGTTGCGCTTCGAGCGATACGGCAATCTCGCCGACCTGGTCGCCTCTGCGGCCGAGCTCTATTTCCTTCCCGGCACGGTCAATTTCGGGCTTGGCGGCGACTACAAGCTCGATTGGGGCGGACCGGCTGAGGTCACGCTCGATCTGGAGATCAAGCCGCGCGGCGTCACGATCTATGCCAAGCTGTCGCTGGCGGAACACCATGCCGGCATCGAGATCAACCATATCGCCTTCGACAAGGCCTCGAACGATCCGGATGAGAATACGGCCCTGCTTGCACGCGGCCTGAGAGACGCGCGGTATGTCGTGCGCGGCGAGCCCGTGCGCGCGATCTGAAGCGCTCAGTTCAATAGCTGGAGGAAACGATTCGCTGGAGCGGCATGTGTCGGCCAAGGCCGGACAGCCGCTCTATTTGTTTGCTTCAACGATATTTGTTTGTTTCAGCAGCAAGCGGTCGGCAACTGCGCCTCACCGCAAATGCTCCGCGCGGCACCGCCGCGTCAGCTTATGTAACCGAAGCGAATCGCCTTTGCGATTGCCTGGATGCGGTTGACGCTGTCGAGCTTGATCGTCGCCGATCCGAGATAGGCATTGACGGTATGCACCGACAATCCCAGCTTCTCGGCGATCTCCTCGCTGATGCGCCCGTCGCCGGCAAGCTGCAGGCAGGCGATTTCGCGCTCGCTGAGCGCTTCGGCAGCCTGCGAGCGCCGCTCATCCAGCGACAGAAGCTCCATCATGATCTGACAGCAGCGGCCGTGCAGCTCTACGATCAGATCGCTTGCGAGATCCATGAACTTGGCCGTGAAGACGATGTAGCCGTTGCCGACCGCACCCAGCCGCACAGGAAAGGCGACGCCGGCAAAGGGCAGGAGATGCGGTTTCAGACGTTGCGTGAAGACGGCGAAATCCGGCGTCTCGGCCGTGCTGTCGCTGTCACGCCCGTTCCACATCAGCGGGAGCAGCGATTTGTCGATATGCTCGATCAGCGCTTCGCCATAGGCCTCCACGAAAGATTTGCCGATGACAGAATTGGCCGAGCCCCAATTGTCGAGTTCGCAGACCAGACGCTGCTTGTGAGGCAGACCGGAACCATGCAGCCGATAGACGGCGAAATGCTGCGCATCGACCAGTTTCTGCATCGACACCAGCTTCGGAAACAGATCGGAGCGGCCGGAAATCCGCCCGGAACGGGTCAGCCTGGATTCACCCGGCATATCCGTCGTCCTGTCTGGCTGATAGCGCATCCGGTCGGCCTTTAAACGAGATTGTTGCGCACCGCGAAGGCGATCGCCTCCGAGCGGGTCTTGGTGGCGGTCTTGCGCATGACGCTCGTGATGTAGTTGTTGATGGTATTGCGCGAGATCCCGAGAATCATGGCGATCTCGTCGCTCGTCTTGCCTTCGGCGATCCAGAACAGACATTCCAGCTCACGTTCGGTCAGATCGAACTCCCGCTCCAGCTTGCCCTCGAAACAGCGCGTGGAACTGGCGAGATAGCCGGCCAGCAGGCCGACATCGCGCAGCCGCTCCGGCGAAAGCAGCCCCGCTTCCGCCGCCAGCAACAGCAGCGAGAAGCGCGTACGACCGACATTGAAGGTCAAGGAGTAGTACTGGCGGCCGACGCCGTCAGGCGGCAGGACATCATCGGGCAACAGCGCGACGCTCGCCTGAAACAGCGCCATGCATTTTTCCAGCTCGCCTATCCTGCCATAGCCGCTCGTCAGTTCCGCTGACAGGCGGCGGACGAGATCGAAAGGCCAATCGGAGGAAATCACGAAATCCAGGCCGCTTTCCTGGATAAGATCCGACCGGACGAGAAGATAGTGGCAGGCACCGGCATAATTCGTCAGTGCGTGAAGGCCGGCTTGCAGATAGCCTGGGCCGGAAACGGCATTCAGCTGCAAAATAAGCTGCTCGCGCGACATAGCTCCGGCGGACACGATCGATCGCGCATCTCTATCGCCCTTGCTCATCTGCGATATCTGCATGTCCATACTTGCATTTCCTGCCGCTGTTGGACGATTCGTCGTCAACGAGAGCATTGTTCCCATGAGCCCGACACATCAGCTCAGGAAACCCAAAGGGATTCCGATGAGGCTTCAGCGCCGGATCTTTCTCCCCGCGACACAAACACATCCCGGCGGAAGCGGGCAGATGAGCGCACTCATCCTTGAATTACACATCTGCGCCCGTGTTGCCATGCACCGCCGAAAACACGATCTGCGAACCATGGACTGATTTTTCCGCATTCCGGGTACCTGCAACTTAAAACATGCAAAACACGGAAAACGAGGGCCGATTCGCTTTGAATACACGGCTATTACGTAGCGGCCATAGTATTTGTAAGTCGATTCTTTATACCCAGCAACCGTATATCCAGTGAAATTCCATCTTACGAACACGTCAATTCGCTTGGCAGCGACTAATTGATCACAGGTGGCGCCGACGATGTCGCAAGATCAAATGCCGTCGCCCGGACAATAAAAAAGGACCGGGAAATTTCCCGGTCCTTCTGTCAGGCGGCCTTGTCGACGGCCCATTTTCTGAGGATCTTCGCGGCGCGCTCCTCGCTGATTTCCACCATGCGGGACAGGCGTCGCTCCGGTCCTTCCTTGACACGGCGGTTGAAGGTGCCGCCGTCGTCGCCCATCGTCAGCAGGTCGTCGGTGCTGTCGAAGCCGAAGTCGGAGCCGAAGCCGTCCATCAGCGCCGCGCCCGGGCCGCCAACCGCAGGTGCGAAGTCCGGCAGTTCGAGGCCGGCCGCTTCCGGCAGCGCGGCACCGCTGTTTGCGCCGCCGAGCGAGCGGATCAGCGGACGGAAGCCCATCCAGACGATCAGGAAGGCGACCGCGACGAAGGCCAGCGAGTTGATGATGCCGGCCATGTTGCGGCTCAGCATGTCGGTGATGCTGAAGCTGGAGGACGTGTCCTCGAGCAGCTGGGTGTCGAGGAAGTCCATCGCGTTGACCGTCACGACGTCGCCGCGCGACGGATCGACGCCAGCCGCCGTCGCGACGATCTTCTGCATTTCGGCGATATAGGCGTCGATCTTTGCCTGGTCGGCACCCTGGCCGACCATCTGGGCGATACGACCCTTGTTGACCACCACGGCGACGGACAGCTTTTCGACCCTGTAGCTGTTGCGGGTCGTCGCCGTCGTCTTGCTGTTGATTTCGTAGTTCGTCTGCTCTTCGCGCTTGTCGGACTGGTCGTTCGACGTCGGCGTGTTGCCGCCGGACTGCGGAGCCGCCTGCGGAATATTCTGTTCCACAGTCGCGGCGCTGTCGGGCTGGCTCTGCTGCGACTTCTGGGCTTCCTTCACGGTGCGGACGGAACGCTCGACCTTCGAGTCCGGATCGTAAGTGGTTTCCTGCACCTGCTGGCTGTCGGTGTTCAACTGCGCCGTTACGCTGGAGCGGAAGTTGTCCATGCCGAGGAAGGGCGCGAGCGCCTTGTCGATGTTGGATTCGACCTCGTTCTGCACGTTCTGCACGATGCCAAGATTGCGGCTGAGAGCGCCATTGCCGGGATCATCGCCCGATGCAAGCAACTGGCCGGTGGAATCGAGGATCGTCACGTCATCGACCTCCAGGCCGGGAACGGCGGAGGCGACGAGGTGACGGATTGCCGAGGCCGATTTGCGGGCGGCTTCCGCGCTCGCCCGGATCATGACCGATGCCGTCGGCTTCTGGTCGGCCTTGCGGAAGTTGCCGACGTCCTGCATGACGATATGGACGCGGGCGGCGCTGATGCCGGCGATCGAGGTGATGGTGCGGCTGATTTCACCCTCGAGAGCACGGACGCGAGTGACTTCCTGCATGAAGGAGGTCAGACCGAGCGAGCCGACATTGTCGAAGAGCTAATAACCGGCCTTGCCGCTGGTGGGTAGGCCACGCTCGGCGAGAAGCGCGCGAGCCTTGCCGGTCATCCCGGCCGGAACTGTCAGGCTGGTGCCATCCGTACCAACCTGAAAATTGATCTTGGCTTCCGCAAGCGCGATGCTGATCTGGTTGAGATCGGTCGCATCCAGGCCGACATACAGCGTCTCCTGGGCTGGCTTGTTGACATAGAGGGCCGCAAAAAGGATCAGCAGCATGGACACCGCGCCCACGCCCCCCAGGATCATCAGCCGCGTTCTCCCGAGATTCTGCAGATTCCGAAGCAGGGGAACTAATTGATTTAACAGATTCATTCTGTTCTCGCACGATTCGTCAAAGACTTGATGGCTTTGTACCCTGCAGCGAAAATAGAAACCGAAACTTGTGCGAGCGTTTCGTCCGGCCGGAGAAATCAGGAAAAAGCCGTGGAGAAACAGAGGGGATTACATAAGAAAAACAGTATCTGTCGCCGATGGCGAGATCAGAAGAAATCGAAATCGCCGGCAGCTTTCGCCATGGGCTGGGAATGGGCGTGAAAACCGCCGCCGCCAAGCGCCCTCTGCATCTCCGTCAACTTGACCAGGCTCAGCGCGGTTGCAAGATCGACCGTCCATCCTTCCGGCATGGTGCCGGCAATCGTGTCGATGAATTCGGCGATGCCCCGCGTCTTCTGAACGGCAAGATCGATGCCCTGCACGACCTTCATCGCCTCGGGAGACGCCATCATGCTGGCGCCGCTGATATCGAGCAGCTGCGGCTCGATGCGTTCGATCAGATAGGCGACATCGTGCAATTCGGAAACGATGCGCAGAAGGATGGCCGGAAGCGTTTCCTCGATGGCAGTCGTTTCAATGCGCTGGAAGGGGGTCATGCGGTAGCCTCGCTGATCAGAAAAATTCGATCGTATTGTCGACCGGCTTGGGTGCCACGACCGGACGCTGTTCCAGCGCAACGGTCTTCTGCGTTTCCGCACCGGTCAGCGGGTATTGCCTGGCCCGTCCGGAGATCGGCCAATATTCGATCTTGCGCCCATGCTCACCGCCCGTGCTGGAGCCGACGACCGGGATGCCTTCGTCTTTCAGGAACTGCATGGCGAAAACGGCATTCTGCTCGCCGACATTGGAAAAGGTCGCGATCGTCTTGGCGCCGCCGAAGACTTTCGCCTCCAGCCGGTCGCGTCGTGCGCCTTTCTTGATCAGAAGCTCCATCAGATGCACGCCGTAACGCGTCGCATCGCCACCGTTCATCGGCGAGTTGGCCATTCCCGGGAGGAGGAAATGGTTCATCCCGCCGACGCCGGCGATGGGATCGCGCAGGCAAGCCGCCACGCAAGAGCCGAGAATGGTCGTCAGCACCACTTCGGGATCGCTGATGACCTTGTACTCGCCCTGAATGATATGCACGCGACGGGCTGCACCCTCGGTGATCATTTTAACGCTCCGAAGACGGCCTCGATGGCAGCTTTCATCTTTTCAATCGTGAAGGGCTTGGCGAGCACGTTGTTGGCGCCGAGCTGCGCCGCCTTCTGCACGAGCGCGCGGTCGCCCTGCGCCGTCAGGATGATGAAGGCAGCCTTCTTGGTCGCCGGGTTGGTGCGCACCGCCTGCAGGAGGCCGAGCCCATCCATCTTCGGCATGTTGAAGTCGGAGATGACGAGATGATGCGGCTGCTGCTGCATGATCTTCATCCCCTGCTCGCCGTCGCCGGCAGCCGTAATCTGCTTGAAGCCGAGCTGCGTCAGCGCATCGCTCAGCAACAGGCGGCTGGTGACCTGATCGTCGACGATCAGAACTTTGATTTTCTCCGCTAGAGACATTATTCGCTCCCTTCCTTTCGGGCGGCTGTGGCTTTCAAAATTTCCTCGCCAATGGCGTTCAGCGGAAACTGCTGTTCGACTGCACCGAGCTCGTGGGCGACCCTCGGCATGCCGTAGACCACGCAGGTCTTCTCGTTCTGGCCGATGGTGCGCGCACCGGCGTGGCGCATCTTGAGGAGACCGGCGGCGCCGTCGCGGCCCATACCGGTCAGGATCACGCCGACGGCATTGCGGCCTGCCAGTTCGGCAACCGAATCAAAGAGCACGTCGACAGAGGGGCGATGGCCGTTTACCGGCCCGCCGTCCACCAGACGGCAATGGGGCGCCGAGGCGTTGGCGACCCTAAGGTGCCTTTCGCCGCCCGGCGCCAGATAGATCTTGCCGATTTCCAGCCGCGCACCATCCGTCGCCTCCTGGACAACAGGCGCGCAGAGGCGGTTCAGCCGCTCGGCGAAGCTGCGCGTAAAGGTCGGCGGCATGTGCTGCGTGATGACGGTCGGCGGGCAGTTGGCCGGAAATTTCTGCAGAACGTTGATCAGCGCCTCGACACCGCCGGTAGAGGAGCCGATCGCGACGATCTTGCGCCCCACGCGGAAGTCCGAGACAGCCGGCGGCGGCACACGCTGGGCGGCGGGCTTGACATATTGCCGCTGCGAGCGGGCTGCCGCCTTCACCTTGTCGGCCAGATCGCCGAAGGGATGCGGCTCGCCCGGCGAGGGCTTGCCGACGCAATCGAACGCACCGATCTCAAGGGCTGCGAGCGTCGCGTCAGCGCCGCGATGCGTCATCGTGGAAACCATGATGACCGGCATGGGCCGGAGCGTCATGATCTTTTCGAGGAATTCGAGGCCGTTCATGTTCGGCATCTCGATATCAAGGGTTACGACATCAGGATTGAGCGCCTTGATCGCGGCGCGCGCCTCCATCGCATCGCCGGCCTGGCCGACGACATTGACCTCCGGATCGGCGCGCAAGACGGCCGTGATCAGGCCGCGCATGGTCGGGGAGTCATCGACAACGAGAACGCGGGCAGCGGTGCTCATGGTTTTCTCCCCGCATTCTTGCCGAGATAGCGATAGGTGGTAATGCCGATATTGTCGAAGACGTGCTTCGCTTCCCCGGCCACCCGCTCGGAGTGACCGATATAGAGATGACCGTGATCGTGCAGCTGGCCGGCGAAACGGGTCCAGATCTTCGTCTGCGTCGGCTCATCGAAATAGATGACGACGTTACGGCAGAAGATGACGTCGAACATGCCCTTGAACGGCCATTGCCCGAGCAGGTTCAGCTCGTTGAAGGTGATCAGCCGCTTGACGCGATCGTCGATCTGGAATTTGCGGCGGCCCTGCAGGTTGACGTCCTGGAACCACTGCTTGCGCATGGCGGGCGAAATCGTTTCGAGCGCCGCCTCATCATAGGCGCCGGCGCGTGCCAGACCCAGGATCTTGGGATCGATGTCCGTCGCCAGGATCTTGAAATCGAAGTCCGCGACGTTCGGCATCAAGGCGAGCACGGTGAGCGCGATCGAATAGGGCTCCTGCCCGTCGGAACAGGCAGCCGACCAGATGCGCACCCGGCCACCGGCCTTGGCGCGCGCCAGGAGACCCGGCAGGACCTCGTCGCGCAGATGATCGAAATGA
>Ga0209922_104140_pt1 | contig 10742 bp, 13 predicted proteins | sample ThiBiot_500_biof_FD_183946 | JGI IMG/M metagenome (GOLD analysis project Ga0209922, IMG submission 183946) | Wastewater bioreactor microbial communities from Cape Town, South Africa - Thiocy_expt_500_biof (SPAdes) | ecosystem: Engineered > Bioreactor > Thiocyanate-remediating > Anaerobic-Aerobic ...
CGACGGTACAATGTGATTTTGTTGATTCACATCTTGCTGAAGATGTTTATATTCGAACAAAACGAAAACAACTTCAACAAACAAGAGATCGATTGAGAAAAGTCGATGCTATTCTCGGTGGTCATATCGGAAATTCAAATGAAACCGTCGATGATTCGTGGATGACCAGTACTAGCTCTGACATGTCATTAGATGCATTAGAAAAGAGCTTAATAAAACCAAATATCCACACTTAACTTTCTCTTTTTCATAAAATGACTTTATTTATTAGTTTTTTGAAATAAAATCTCTTATTTTAATCATATTGTCTTGTCCACCAAGCAACACCGATAAGACCAATTGAAAAAATACTCGACAAAATCGGATATTCGAAACCACAACCATTCGGAATGCCTTTCCTATGATGTCCTGGTAAAGTAATACCAATACCACCTTGACTAGCTGCTTGATTGAGTAGAAGTTGATGTTTTCGTACGAATCGTCGAGCACGTAATGCATTAAAAATACACATTATCGATCGACGTAAACCACTAAATTGAAAAAATAAATTCGATTTCAACAATCATCCAATTCAAATATAATTATATACCTCAAACAACCAATAAGCACCATACAACGTGTACATAAATCGATATTTTTCAATTCAGCTTTCGATAGACCACTCGTCAATGCACCGTAGAAAACCAAACCAAGACATAAACCCTGGAAAATCGAGAGATACTGTGATTAACAGAATATAGATGTCGAGTGTCCTATACTTTGAAAAGACCAACAAGATTGTAGATAAAACAATGACTTCGATGTTGACAACAAAGATCCAACGCACGTATTTCTGTTGCATATCCATTCGGTATTTGTTCTGCATGTTCTTTCGCAGCAGTTGACTCAAAAAAAGCTTCAAAAGAAAATAATAATTCGCGAAAAAAAAGAAGGTACCATTTCGTCTATTATCTAACCTAATAATTCCTGATTGACCTGTTCAGTACATTCACCACCTAGATCATGACCTGCATGTTCAAGTTTAACAAGTCGACAACCAAGTGTCTAAAATGTCAACACTCAGTGAGTTATTCGCGTATAAGCTTGAGAGTGAGCCCATCATACTCGTTGTAACATGAATGAATTTGTCTTACGAACGAGTCGATCTTCCGTACCAACCATAACTAAACAAGGAAAATTCGAATAGCGAATTTTGAGTAGATCGGCATAGCTGATATAATGCCGTTGAATAGCAAACATTTGACCGAAAATACCGACAGCTGATAGAGGTGCACGAGTTTTGAATCGTTCTTGAAGTGAATTATAATAATACTAAAATAAAATGGACAAAAAAAAACACATATTTCTAAAGTCAGATTTCATTCTGTAGAAACTTGTTTCTTCTCAGGATCACTTAAAGTCTTCGGACCGTACAATGTTTCCAAAGCATTATTGATCAATCCGCGTTCATCTCGAATAGTAAGCGATCGAAAAGTATGTCGAAGACCAATCAATGGTGCTAGTCCAATGAGACCACCGGCATGCGTAGCCATCAGTGTCAATGAAAGTAATCGATTACGTGCAAGTAAAGCTAATTCTAGTCCGATCATTCCGCCCATTGAAACACCAACAACATGACATTTAGACCAGCCTAAATGGTCGATGAGTTCGAGTGCATCTTTAGCCATTTGAACAGTCGAATATTCGAGTGTTAAAGGCGTCGATGATCGACCACAACCACGATTATCATAAGTTACACACTATCAAATTCAATTGTATAAATATTTACTTTATCTTTTCTTTGCTTTTTTACCTGGTATTTTGGTTGTGTAAGAAAGAAGTCGGTCTGTATATGATAAAAAAAAATAAAATTTCAAAATATTATTATTATTCCATGGTATTCACTTGATATTTCCAAATTCGACCTTCGGTTCTTAAACCCATGATAAACAAAACTTTGATCTCACCAGAACCGTGTAGATCATAGTAGAGAGTGATATTTTGATTCGATGCCGGTAAATTGACGTAAGGCATACTTCGAAACGAAAAAAAAACAACACCCGATAATTTCACTGACTCGAACAGCAAAAATACGACTCACATTTTTCGTTCTTCGTGCTTTTTGTTATTTATACGAGTTAAAGTATAATATTTGACAACGGAATGAAAAAGAAAAAAAAAGGTGTCTATATAAATGTCTTTATCAAAGTTATGATAATATGTTCATTAGTTGGCATGATAAATAACTCTTTGCCAAGTTGTATCCGAGTTAAGTACAGTAGTAATTCCACACCGATAGCCACCATAAGTACCACCAGTATGCCAACATAATCGATAAGAAGGATTTGTCGATGATGTATCACAGCTTCCTCGAGCTACACTGTCGTTACCTTGTGCAAAACCCCATGAATAGGAACTGGAAAAGTACCATCCAACACCATTGGCTTGGTTCGTACATGATGCTGTCGTACTGCAATCATACAATACATTGGCACGTTCACCCATTGCAGCTACAGTTAACAATGAATTACCAACTGGTCGACACCCAAGTAATAATCTGCTTGCATTACATACAGTCAATATAGTTGAAACAATCGTTGAAGTCATTGCAGTTGAATAAGTATCTGTATAACAATTGGACCATGCTTGTGATAATGAACTTGGATCAAAATTGATTCGTACTCCATAAAGTAGTTCAGCTAAATATTTAGAAAAAACACATAAAGATCAGCTATATTTTTAAATAAATTGATTTTCTAACGTGTCGTCGTAGTTTGTGTCGTTGAGGTTGTTTTGGAAGTTGTCGTTGAAGTGGTTGTGGAAGTTGTCGTTGAGGTTGTTGTCGACGTTGTCGTTGAAGTTGTTGTCGAAGTTGTCGTAGTGACTGATGTTGTTGTCGTTGTCGTCAAAGTTGTTGTTATTGTTGTAGTTTTTTTTTTTAGTACCGTAAATATAAGAGCAACAAGAATAGCTAATAAAAGAGCACTGATCAGAGTAAGAGATAAACAAATCTTTTGTATTCTTATTGTACTAGATTTCGTATTTACTGCTCGTGATATCTAATAGAAAATTATAGATAATTATGTAATATAGAATACTTTGAATAATTCTACTTTTAACTGAGATGAATTATACCAATTCATTTCATTTCGATTGATCGATGGACGATAAGATTGATGAATGTTTGGTTTTGATGGATCGCTAGTTGATTGTCGAAGTTCATGACGAGAAACTCTTCGAACTCGAACAATTGGTCTAGATTGAGATTGTAATGAATGACGTGGGATACTGTTTAGTGTTGGTATCAAAGACACCGACGACATTCGTTGTCGATGCATTGCAATTATATTTGCAGATTGATTGAGTAGATACTTCTTTGGCCGGATTTATATTGATGAGAACGCAATAAAAGTGTATTATTAAGACTTCTTTTTAAAAAAGAATTGCGAAGATTGCTTTTTTTCTTTATTAATTAAAATCCAATTTATATTTTATTTCAGACAACACAAAAGTCACGAAAGCCTTGGAAAATTTTTATGAATTGGGGACAAAAATAATCATGTCAAGGAGTAGTGCTTCTTGACACATTGGTCGCTTTTGCTGTTGTAGTAGTTAATGTTGATGTCGATGTAGTTTTTTTATATTTATCCAATTGCTCTTTTTGTTCTTCTGTTAAACCCAATGTCGGAATGATATTCTTATCGATGTATGCACCTGTTAAATCTGATTCACCAAAATTAACATTTTCGAATTCTGTACCATTAAAATTAACACATCTCAATGATGAATTACCAAAATCAACATTTACTAATCGACTTTTAATGAATGATCCACCATCAAGATTAGCAAATACAAATTTCACATTATTCATTGAAACTTGATCAAATGAAACACATTTCAAATTCAATCGAGTCAATGTTCCTGTTTGACTTGACAGCTCCATATCATCAAAACTTAATTCATTTAAACGTATAATATCAGGAATTGGTTTGTATCCACATGTCTCAGTACAATTATTTCGACCGATTAATTGTCTTTCTTTTAAGAATTGTAATACATCACCTTTTCGAGTGGGATCTAATTGTCGATGTGCTGCACGATAATAAGCATTTGCAAAGGCCCATGGATCTTTATTTTCTTCTAAATATCTATTTTTATCAAGATTATAAACATTTTTAAGAAAATTATCATAGATTTTATCTCGTCGAAGTTCAGCTGATTGATTCAATGATAATTGTTGCATTTTCTGTTGTTGTTCTTGTTCTTGTTGATAGGTGATAGCTGTATAGATACCCAATGCAATGGGGACAGCAGCAGCACAAAGAATTGTTAGAATATCATTACAATTTAATTCAAAGAAGCCTCCTCGATGTTTTCTTTCTTGTCCCATTATTTCAAGAAAAAATATTGAAATGAGTGATAAGTTTATATAAGATTTCTTTCTTTTTTCTTTATTTAAATTAATATCGGAAGCAAAGATTTGTAAAGGATTCATTACTGTTCAATCAGTAATTATAAAAGTAAACGAGAGAAATCTAATATGAAAAATAAATGTATCCAATTTCTTATCGGCGTTGTGGCGATTGTACTGTTACGACCAATCCAGACAAAACTGAGTTTTTTAAATTGGTAGGTTTAACGTCATCTTCATGAACCGAGTATTTTTCGCATGCATTTGATGGGCAACAGTTCCTACAACAACAATAATAAAAACAACACCATGGATAGTATTTGTATTTTCTGCAGAGAAACTTTCGAATACAAGAGCAACATTTCAAACTGCAACATTTTGAAGGCCATTTGCATTGAAGAAATTGTGTACAACATTTGTTTTTTGATTCACTACTAAAATATGATCGATAAAAAGCCCAACTCCATCCAATAACTGACATTGCTATAACGACAGCAAACGTGATAATAGTTAAATTTGATGGTCCTTCTGGTAGTGAATACCAAAGTACAATACCTCCTGCAGCAACAGGCAACAATGGAAGAATGATACAAACAAGATTTAATTTTAAGTTTTTTTTATAATACGAGAAATAATAGACCAGTGGCACGATCGATGCAATAATCCCTATAAGACCACCACAAGTACCAATTGCTTCAAGAACGTCATGTATACTTTGACGTTGATATACCCATGCAATACATTGCACAGTTGATGATGGAACTGAAAAATTGGTATAACCTCCGATCGTACAATTGAATGGGCCAAATGATTTATATTGTTTCACCCCAAAACATTCAGCATCGAAATCAGGACATGGTTCGCCGACTTTTATTGTTACACGTGCTATAATCAATGAATCAAGTAAAATTGATGCAAATATACCGATGATCGCCGCCGCTAATATATCGCTGACGAAACGTACTATGCAACTTAATCCAGGAATACTCACATCTTCATCCTTGCTTATATCAACGTTGAGATACTTAGTAAACGCTTGTTTTTCTTCTGATTTTTTATCATCGTCCTTATCCTTACCTTCCCAATCAATACCCAAAATCGTATTTAAAATAAACCAATTCGCACGTCTATGAATTATCGATAGGATTACAAATGCAAGACCAAATGTACCCATTGGAATACCATAACCATAAGCGACATACTGGTCACGTATAGTTACCATACTGATTATATAGCAGCCAACTGAAAAGAGTGAGAACGAATTAATGGATGAAATCAGTTCTGAAGTATTCTGTGTAAGTAAGAAGTAAAAATTCCCACGATGGGAAGAATCTGAAAAGACTTCAATCTGGGTAGTGTTTGTTTTGTTTCTAACATACAATACTTGTACGATTACACAACAGTCGTCGTTAAGTTTTGATGCTTTTTTTACTCGTTCTTTCGTAACAGTTTTGCCATACATTTCAGTATTGTTCTCTTATCTAAGTAATTTGATGCAGTTCCTTTTTCATACAAACAGTATAAAATGAATCGTGTTTTTACACGATGTTATACATAGTGATTGAGTTGCAAAACTAAAACAATGAAACAAATCGAATTATCTTTGTTTATTCTATCGATCGTTTTTGTATGCAGTATGTCATCAACGATGAAACAGAAGATTACTGAAACAGTTGTTCCACCGTATTGTACTGCCTATACAATATTAAACGAACATATCGTACAAAAACTATTACAAATAGATATAAATAGTAATGAAGAAGCTTTAAAAGTGCTAGTTGATTCAATGGCATGTGCTGCTAAAAATGTTCAACAAGAATTACAGATTTCTAGTCAATCAATTGAACAGATTTGTAATGCTACTGATCTACAAATCTCTCAACTTATCCTTTCGGTTGGTGAACACGAGGCAAATGTTCGTCAGAGTCAAGATGCTGTAAATCAAGCTAATATTAATCTTCAAAATGCTCAACAACAAGTATCTTTAGCCGAAACTGCCGTACATGATGCTCATCGTGCACTAAGTGCAGCCGATCAACGAGTTCATGATGCTCATAAAGCAGTCGAACGAGCTCGTCATTGTGGTCTGGGACGACGTAGAAAACGTTTTCTTGGTGATCTTAAAAAAATTGGTCGAAAAGTTATCAAAATTCCATGTTCAGTAGTCAATTCACGTAGGATTGATCAAGCAAAGGATGGCCGTCGAATGGCTGAAGAAACCTTGGCTAACACACGAAATCGTCTTCAAAATCATCAAAACAATTTAGGACAAAAACGATCAGAACATTCGGCAGCTCAAACACGTCTTCACACAGCAAATAACCAATTACAAACAGCAACATGTTCACTCGAACAACAACGAAATGAAAGATTAATTTGGATCGATTTATTGAAACAATTCAAAGCTATTGAAGTTCATCTCGCTAATGTTTTAAGTTCATCGAATGTTCTCGTCGATGAAATAGTTGGTTTAATCGATTTTGAAACTGTTATTTCACCATTACATAGCATTTATAATGTCATGCTTGAAAAACAACTTATGACACCATTTGGTTTCGATATTTCGGCGGAAACAACAGCAAAAATCAAAGCCAATTTAGAAAAACTATCTAAATCATTGCCAAACATGCCTCTTCACTCATCGTCGGAAACAAACGCTACACATTTGCTAGATGACAAATGCAATTTTACGACTATCAAACAACAATGTTCAGCTCGTTCGGTTGCCAAACGAACAGTTATTGAATCAACTAGAAGATTACACTAGAAGCTATTGCTCGACATTCTTATAAATTAGAAAACATTCAAGCCTATGTACCAACATCGTTTCCGTGTCCTCAAGATTTAAAAACATGCTAATTATTCTTCTTCGTTTTTTTTAATTAAGAAATTCTAAAATTGCACACGGTTATAAACTGAATGAACTTTGATTTCACCACATTCTATAATCTATAGCACAAAACAATTAGTATAACAAAAAAATCTATTATATAAATCTATAGTCTTACAATTTGTTGTTGATCATTTTCGTTTACCCAACGTGTTATTCGTAGTTCTTGATTACTTTTCATATCGAACATCTTTTGATACCATGTTCCATTTTCAAATCGAACAGTTCCCTAATTCAAATAAATATAAATAATTGAAAATATAAAATCCGTTCTCCTCTCACTTTTAATCTACGTCCATCAATAGTCGACTCCTCGAATTCAATATCGGGCATAAATTCAGCTTCGACTGTTCTGAACATTGTTTCAATGCGAATCGTCCATTTACCATCATATTCACAAATAACCAAACGTGGTCTAACACCTCTTGCCATCGTACGTTCGATAAAACTCAAACCTACTTCTTTCAAATAACTATCCATAGACTCACCATTCATCTTTGAACATTTAGGAGAAAAAAAAGACGTTTTCTTTGTTCAAATTTATATGTACATAAGAAAAGAAAAAACATACATAATCCCAACTACCTACGAGAGCTTCGATGCTCCTGGTGTTTGTCGTCATTGATGGTACGATTATCGAATAATAAGAAAAATAAAATTAGCAACGTCAACAAACACACACATCTTTTTCTTCTTCTTATATCGAGATAAAATATGACAAAAAACAAATATATGTTATCAATAAATTCTTTTTTATTTTGTATCTTTTCGTTCGAAAATGTTATGCACGTTTGTAAACTCGATTTACTTTAGCTTTACCACATTCTAAAATCTAAACCAAGAAGTTTAAATCAAAAGAAAATAATCAAACAAAATTGATTTTTACGATTTGTTGTTGATCTTTTTCATCAACCCAACGTGTAATCATTGATTCTTTACCATTTTTATCGTGCATTTTTTGTATCCATTTGCCATTTTCAAATTTAACAACACCCTTTTCATAAATAGAAAATTCAAATATAATCAGATAGGCTCTCTATCTCACTTTGAGTTCACGTCCATCAGGAGTCGTTTCTTCATATTCAACATCAGGTGTAAATTCAATGGTTACTGTTCTCAGTGTTGTTTCCGTTCGAAGACTCCATTTACCATCTTGTTCACTTATAACTAAACGTGGTTTTATTCCTTTGGCCATCATACGTCCCACCATGCCAACGCCTAACTCTTTCAAATAATCATCCATTGGATCACTCTCAACCTTAACAAATCCTATACATATAGATACGTTCAATTTTCTTTAATATAGTAATTACAAAATCCCATGTGCCTTTGAGAGCTTCGATATTATTGCTACTAGTCATGTGAGAAATATGAAACGAAATGATAAGAAAAAGAAACAAAAAGTCTGTATATCTATTTGTTTTTAGAATGAGAGAGAAAAAATGTTTAGTTCAAACGTCCGGAGACTTTATCCGCATCGTCTCTTTCGCCGGTGACTTCTGTTTTTAACCAGCATTGATGAGTTGTCGATGAGTATGTGTAAGCTATGCATGATGTTTGACGTAAACATAATCCACAACATGTACGCCAATGGGATACGGTGACACCTCTATTTGGTTCATTTTCTGATGAATTGTTACTCAAAAGAATACGATTATCAATTATATTTTCGTCTCGACAAGCACCTTTTAAATATAAAACCATTGTTTACGATATTTTTCTAACCAATAATTTTATACTTATATATCCTGACATTCGCTCTCGATGATAATGTCCACCACCTTCTGCTATTTTTGTTTTTAACCAACAATTATTTTTTGTCGGTGAATAGGAAAATGCCATACATGATGCTTGATACCAACACATTGAACAACACGCATCGTAGTCTTTGACAATTGCATTTAACATGTCATATTGTGGATAATTCCAATTATTTACACGAATAAAATGATTACATCCACTATTGATTGCACCTAAAGTTCAAATATGAAACTGTATTCTTTTAGAATATTTCTGTGTTTTAATTGACGGACTTTGATTGCTAGGAGAACTGCATTTTGATCGAAAATTAAATGGTTTTTTGTGTATGACAATCGGAATGAATGTAATCAAACAAATTAAAAATAAAATTCCGAATATGAATGCAAGTAAACGATATTTTCGAATGAGTTTTTTCTGTAACAATTCATTATTATAATCATCATCGATAAGTAATGTATCCATTCTATTGTAACTCATTTATTCACTATTACATCACGTGTCCAATCGAGAAAAAAAACTATAACAAATAAATGATGCATTTTTTTTATTGTTGTTCTATATCTCTATCGATTCTATTTGATGTTCCAAAGGTTAAAATGTATTGCTCTTTTATATGTAAAAAGTAATAAGATAAAAGAAAATCAAATGCCAAGTTCTTTTCAATAAGAAAAAAAATGTTCTTTTTGTTCGAAAATCGTGAAAATACAGGTGTAATGAGAATTCACTTATTAGGCTTTTTGATGTACTTCGGACTTTAATTAAGTTTGTTTTTATCATAATTCGAATAATAAGAAAACTTAGAAAATTAATTATAAACTCAAAAAAATAAAAAATTTGAAATGAACTAATCAATATTCCAAACATCATAACAATGGTAGGTATACATATTTTCTCTTCGATCTTTAATACTTTGGATATTCATTTAGACCAACAATCAGTTCAATAGTTTATTGATAAATCAATATAAAACACAAATCAGTAAAACATCAACGCAGAGCATTTGGTCAACCAATGCATGGACTGAAGACAAAAATGCACTCGACGAACAAAAAAGTATTCTGAAGTAATACTATTTTCCTACAAAATGATAACCAGATTGAATATATGACTCTTTGTTCTCTCTCCTTCAGATCGTTATCTTCAAAAATTGGCTTCAAAAAATGTAAGCCGTGTTACATTGGATTAGGAATTGGTTTGTTAATTGCTGCGATTCCTTTTGCAGTTGTATCAACAATTTGGATTGATACACGTAAGTTTTTTTAGTCGATTCTTTTTTTTTTTGTTTAAATGATCTAGTTACAGTTCTAGCATCGACAAGTATGGAAACGACAATAACAACTACAACTGTAACAACAATAACTTCAACGACAACGACAACAACAACTACTACAACAACACCTTTTCCAGCTATTGCTACAAGTACTCTCTCAGAATATTGTGGTTGTGAAGGTTTTACTCTTTCATTAACCAGTATTAGTTTTTCTACAATTAATGCTACTTATGAATGGCAATCATCACCTATTAATCAGAATATCTGGACCAGTGTCAATGGAACTCGAACAACATCAACATTAGTGATACCGAATCAAATGAATTCAATGAATTATCGATGTATAATTTATGTGGCCAATCCATCACCAATGATTTTAAAATCAACGGTCATCACTGTTCTAACAACGACAAATACGACCTATTGTCCAC
>Ga0209922_104141_pt1 | contig 10741 bp, 11 predicted proteins | sample ThiBiot_500_biof_FD_183946 | JGI IMG/M metagenome (GOLD analysis project Ga0209922, IMG submission 183946) | Wastewater bioreactor microbial communities from Cape Town, South Africa - Thiocy_expt_500_biof (SPAdes) | ecosystem: Engineered > Bioreactor > Thiocyanate-remediating > Anaerobic-Aerobic ...
GATGATATATTAACTCGTTTGATCAGATAATATTTAATTGATAATAAATAAATAAATAACAGAGAAAAAAGAAAATTATTGTTCAATATTCTATTGAAATATTGTTTTTTCGTTCTCTCTGTTGTCTTCTATGTATATACATCAGTGAAGTTTGCCAATAAACTATACGATTTCCGAGTAGGAATGAATAAACGAACAATCGGCTTGTTTAAGTAGTACTTTGCTAGTAAATGCGACAATAGGGTGAAGGAGAAATACAGAGACTTGAGGCGACGCGTCGACATAAAGAGAGGGAGAGGGAGAGGGAGAAGAAAAAGAAGAACTTCTAACGTCTAAAAGAATAATCAACCGTGCTTTAGTGTATATATGCGTGTGTATTAGGGAAAGAAAAAAAGAAGATAGAGACAGAAAGAAAGAAAGAAGGAAACAGGACAGAATAAGGGAAAAAGAAGAAAAAAAACTAATGTTCATTAAGAGGAGTGACGATTGATTGGCGAAACAAAAAGAAAAAAAAAACTTGTCATACGCAGTTAAATACCATTTATGAGTTAAGAGAGAGAGAGAGAGAGAGAGAAAAGTGCGGAGGAGATGCAGAAAGGATATAAACGTAATTTCATTTCTGTCACTTGCTTGATTTTTAAAGCAGAAGACCAATTACCTGTTGTTAGCCTGGCCCTTTTTGTGCTATTATCAACGGAAATTCAATCAACGTCAGAGTTTTTTTTCTCGATGACTTGTTTTTTTACGAAGAATAGATTTTTGTCTTAAAATACAATGTGATTGTCAACACAAGGACACCAAAACACAAAGACATGTGTATCTAACAACGCAAAATCGTTTTTTGTCCTCTACAATTATCGAGCTTATATGTCTTCGAATATGCTGTCATTCTTTTCAATTAGTTATTCTGATCTTCGTTCTTCGTTTTCTGATTGACATCGACAGATAGTTCGCTTTACATTTCCCCGAAAACATACGCACACACATACACATCTTGTCTCTTGTTTGACTAATCGATCGTTAATAAACGAACTGAGACTAAATGTATATTTATAGAACAAATTTTGGGTACGCTCACCTGTTGATAATTCTTTTCAGAATTGTTTAATAAAAGATTGTTTTTGGTCGAAAAAAAAAGAAGACCCAAGAGAGAGAGAGAAAAACCAATGTTGTTTTCCTACTGATTAGATTTCATTCAACAAACAGAACCGTCTGTTTATATTATAAAGTAGTATGTTCGGGGGTGGATACTTCGTCTTTATTGGCAATTGTTGTACCTTTGATAACGAGACAAAATAATAATGTAACAAGAACAAAACAAAAAAAAACTCGGCTTTCGATAGATAAATTTGTTGGCATTGAGTGTCGATAGATAATCGACTTTAGACAAGCAAAAAAAAATAGGGAGAGAAAAGATGTCTGTCAAAAAAAGAAAGAAATGGTAGTTATCATGCTCGAGAAATTTAGTCGTGTTTTTTTTCTCTTCTTCTTCCCGTTTCTTTTTAATAATTCGGATGCGTTCGAGGAGTTTTAATAAAGATGAACTCATTAGTTATGCATAGGATAGAAAGGAAAAACGGAAACCGATAGGCACAAGAAAGTATGGTAAATTAATTAATTATTAACAAAAAAAAAAGAAAACAGCAAACTTCAATTCATCGAACTATTATTTATTTATAAGTAAATATTTCGATATGTTCCGTTCGTTAGTTTTCTTCGTATCGGAGATAATTTCTTTTTTTTGTGCACCACCACCATGTGGGATAAATAATTACGAAGTTCGAATGAAAACGAAACGATGCTAAATGTTAGAATCATCTCATCCAATAAAGCTCTATGACGAATGGTTGACATTTAACATCACATATCTTCTCTCATCTTATTATTGGAAATAGTTTCATATTTGCTTTTTTTTGTTGCTTTATTAGATCAAATAAACAAACCGAGCATAAACATAAAGAAAGAGAACAAAAGAGAAGTAAAGACAGAAATGTGTGTTAGTTAATAATAAAAAAAGTGAATTTCCTTGTATTCTTATTTTTTTTAATAAAGGCAAATATATAATGGGGAAAAAAAAAGAAAAGAGAAGAAGAAGAAAAAAAAATTTTTTTTTTGGTTTTCAAGAAGAGCAAAGAAAGTAATGACCAGCCTAGCATTTATCGTTAATATCTCAATTGATCATTTGTTTTTGTTGTGTATCAACGAAAAAGGTCATTGAAGTAATCTCTAATTACCATCATATTTGTTACTCGTCGTGCACTAACACAAACGAGAAATATATGAATAGAGAATGAATTGTTTTTTTTTGAATTTTTGAATTTAAGTTAGCTGCTCGGTCAACGATCATTTGCCCATTTGAATATTGCTCGTGCCAGAATTTTGTCATTCATTGACAGACATGTTCAATCTCATGTTAACAAACGACTAAATTCAGCTAACTGAAACGCGAGAGAGAGAGAATGAGAAAAATATGTTGATAAATATGTCAAGTGCTTTACTTGAGTCGATTTAGTTATTAAATCCCAAACACGTGATGCGTGAACAAGCCAGGCACGTTGAGTTTGACATTGTTCCATGTGTGGCCGATCAATGGCAAGTAATTGTTGTCGAAGTTGTCGAACAATTGAATCAGCATTTGAAAAGCCAAGAAAACGCGTTTGCCAATGAGACGAATGAGAATCACGAAAGTCTCGACGTGGAATAAAAATTGCATTGACATAATCGTAATTGATTTCTAGACGAAAAAGAAATTAAATTCACGAATAATTATCTTGTTTGAATCGAACCTTTCTCGTCGAGATTTTCCTCGGTTTCATTTGAAAAATCAATTTCCTTCGAAAAAAACAAACACGAGGAAAAACATTACAAAACGGATGTTTGTTTTTGTTTACTTTGTCTAATTCATCCTGAATTTTCATTTGTTCTAATAATTTAATTAATAAATTTTCATTTAATTCTTGTTGTTTAAAATCTTCGACGATATTTTTTAAATTCGTTTGAATTTGTATTTTATTTGCTTGTTTTAACGATGAATAAATACGAAAATGCGTATCCATCATCATCTGTACTAACGAACGTTTAATAAGTAAACGTTCTTGAGGTGAAATATAATTCGTACATTTATTAACAATAAAAACAATATGTGGTGAATGTGTGCGAAGAATTTCATTTGAATTACGTTTAAGAACGGGTCGTAAGATTTCAGCCAGTTGTAATAACCGATAGAGATACGGATCAGCAAATTGATCTTCGATAATAAGAACAATATGACAAACGGCAAGAATAAACGCAATTATTTCTAATGTTTGCAATTCGAGTATATTGTCGATGAACATATTTCGAGGATCGATTTGTTGTTGCCAAAAATGTGGTGTCGATGCTATTTGCTGTTGTTGTTGTTGTTGTTGTTGATGTAATTGAGAACTTAGTAATGGTTGTGTATCGAGTAGAATCGTTTGTTCATTGGTAACGTAAACGTCGATGCCACGTGTGATTTTATGCGAATTTGATGATGCCGCTGGAAAGATCATGAGACGATCTTCGTCGATGAATTGATTGCCACCGAGGAGAGAGAGTAATGTTGATTTGCCGACTTTCTCTCGACCGATAGCGCCGATAACGACGAAACCATCGGAATCTTGAAGACAACTGTTCAATTGACCGTTTTCACACCAAGTCAACGTTTCATCGATGAGTTTAACCGATGATTTCATTGTTGTTGTTGATGAAAATAAACGTGAATTTATCGATTGAATATGTTGATCATGTTTAGCTGCTGTTAGTAAAGGTGCAGCAAGCGTTGATGTCGAACGAGTTAGATTAATGGGTCCTGTTGGACGAGGATTGATCGGAGGAACGACTGGTGTTGATGAATTGACTGATTGATTTGCTACTTGTGCTGTTGCTGTTTGAGAAGATGATGATGGTGGTGGAGGTGGTACAGGAAGTGGAGTAGTTGAAGGTGCTACTGGTGTTGGAATTGATGTGGATACTGATGGACTATGGGAAATCGGTGATGATGCATTGACTGGTGTTTTTGATAGAATAATTGGAACTGTTGTTGGTTGTTGAATAGCGATTTGCTAGGAGAAATGAGAAAGTTATACGTATTTATTTATTTTGTTGATTATTTTCTTACTTTTGGATTTGTTGATTTTGTTTGTTGTCCATTTGCTGAAATGTTTTCTTTCGCTTGAGTTTCTTGTTTATGAACAATGGGCGTACTCGATGGTTCACCACGTTTTAAAATCGCAATCGGTTTGAATTCTTGTTTAGTCGCTGATTGTTGTTGCTGTTGATGATGGTGATGATGTTTTTGTCTGGCTGAAAAGCCATTTTGTCGTTGTTGATATTGTTGATTCATCCGCATGCTGATTCAAATGAATTACAAAATTTTCTCGACATTATGTATCAATCTTCAAAAGAAAAAACAGAAATATGTATCGTTTTTTTTTCCTTCGTTCGAACAAGGTTGTGCAAGAAAAAACACAGCAAACAGGTAGATATATACAATCTACATGTGATGACGAGTGTATTGGTCGAAATTGACTTTCGAAAATAAACGATGAAAAAACACGTCGATTGTTTTTATTTTATTTCAATGGGATTTTTTCTCGATGAATTCATTTCGATTGCATTCGAACAAATCCGTTCGATAGAGGTCACAATCAATGTTTTTATTTGACAGCCAAATATCAATGAGTCATTCGCATGCGTTGTGTTTAGTGTGACTGTTTTTTCCTTCTTCTTCTTCTGCTTCTTCGATGTCTTCTTCGGATCAAATCGAAATCGACGATATGGAAATGATGATGAGCACGCAAAATCAAGCCGAAAAACGAGCTCATCACAATGCTTTAGAACGTAAACGACGTGATCATATCAAAGGAAGTTTCAATGATCTACGGGATGTCATTCCAGTTTTGAAAGGAGAAAAAGTAAAACAATAAGAAAATGAAATTCTCGAGCATCGATCTTCTTGTTGTTGTTTAGGCATCACGTGCTCATGTACTAAAATCATCGACAGATTATATTCGAAATTTAAAAGCAAAAAATAATTCACATAAAAAATCAATCGAAGATCTCAAACATCAAAATGCAATTTTAGAATTTCAAAGTAAACCGTCAATTTTCCTTCGTTTTCAAAAATAAAATCAACGAAACAAACATTTTAGTTCGTCTTCTCGAACGAATGAAACAGACAAGTATCTACGCGCAAAATCAAGATCAAATGATTAAAACCGAACCCGAAATTCAAACAACACGTAATTTATTAAACTGACAATCGCGTCTGTCTGTGTGTGCGTGTGTGTTTTTGATGTACAAAAGAAAACGAAATATTCGTGTTTGAATAAATACAAATTCAGATGATCGATCTTTTTCTAGATGAATATTAATTTCAAAGAAGAACTTAAAACAACATTAACCAATTGTGAGGATCCATTTCGAGCTATAAAAGATATTCAAGATGAAAATGGCATTGCACTTGCACAGATTAAACCGGCACTACCATTATTAGATTTATTAGGTGTTAAACGATTAGATTTTCATTTAGCTGTACTCGACGATATGAAAGATCGTTTGATAAAACGTATTCAAGAATTAGCACAACGAAATGATCGTGAACAATTAGAAATTTTATTAGAGAAAAGTTTTTCTGTTATTAATCTCACACATGTGACACCGATTGTTATGGAAATCGTTAAACATATGCCGAAAATACCTGATAAATATGTGAAATATATTGTTGAACATGAACAAATTTATTCACGTGCACCCATTGAACTCAAACGTTTGATTTGGATAGATAATTCGAATTTATTTCAAAAAGAACTTCAACCAATCATTGCACAATATTTAACTTATGTTGACGAGCAACTTTTACAATGTGATCACAATTATTTTCTTCAATTGCCTAAACAACGTCGGCAAACATCGACAACGATTCAATCACTCGTACATATGATCGGTACGAATGTCAAACTCTACGAAATCGTTCGAACAAGTCTACAGAAATTGTATCAACGAAAGAAAATTGTACATTATTCATCGCTTCGTTTATTATTACTGATGGCATTTCATGATCTTGAAAATAATAGCGTATCAAAATCGGACTCGATACATATCTTCGTTTGGACATTAGACGCAGCATTGAAAGAACGTAAATTAGATATAAAAAAACAACGAGAAATCGAACAATTTCTCGATGCACACGGTCGAGACACGGAGATTATTAACAAACACATTCCATTCGTTCTTACTGATCCGTATATTGTTTCGATTCTTTCGAAATCCTGTGTTCTACTCTTGCATAAACAAGTCGACGATGAAATTCCCTTGCCTCGTTCGAATAAAGAACTACATTTTCTTTTAAAACTACTCAATATGGGTCTGTATGCATGGGATGTTCTCGATGGTGCAATGTCATTCTACGATCCGATTGACTCGAAATTACTGACACATTATTTGCCGTATTTAATTCGTTTAATTGTTGAAAATCGTTTGAATACAGATACATCATCATCATCGATTCTTAAACTTCTTCTTCCACCAACTGAATTTGTTCAATACATGCAACATAATCGATTAGCTTGTCAAATCTTTCTTCGATTTATTATTGAGACTTATCATCAAAAACAATTCTGGCTTGCTGGACAGTTAATACCTTATCTCAACGATCTAGTCGAATGCGGCTCAACTGAACGAACATTTCTTCATCAATTCGTGTATTTTGTTCGGCAATCCGTCGAACAAATTCATTATATTGGCATTCTATTGGATCGATTTTTTATTGTTCAAGCTCAAGGCTATGAAAATGTTTTATACTATGGTTTGATACTTCTCAAACATGTACTACATAAATCAAATGGAACGAATCTTGTTAGTAAATATTTATCTCAATCATTGAAACCGTCACATGATCATTCAACATTTATACACGATAAATATCATCAATTAGTTCATGATTACGAGGAATGTATTCGACAAATACAAACGAAAGAACAAATTCAACATCAAATATCAGCAGATAAACAAAATTCATTTTCGTTATTTCATTGAAGAAGAAATCTTCGTGTTGTTGTTGTTTTTTTGCCTTTGTAAAAAGCAAAATATAGAACGAATAAAAAGTCTAACCTAGTTCCCTTTTGCCTCCTTTTCGTTTGTCGAATCAGATGCCGCCGAGAGTTGTGTTCTCAATCTGGCTTCATTTTTCTTTTTGACATCGAATATTTCTTCCATTTTTTTCTTCCTCTCTCTCTCCTAACAGAGTATAATTACAATCGATTCGATTTATCCTTGACGGTGAGTCATCATCGATATGATTCATCGTTTTTATAATGTTCCTTTTTTTTTCTTCTTTTATTTGTTTCGATAAAAGAAACGAGCTGACTTATATTTTTGTTTTGTTTTTTTGATGGATCCAAATGATAACGATACGGCGAAATATAAATGCATGACATCCGAATTAACTTCACATCCATTACATTCGCCACAGAAGAAAAAATCGAATTCGATCAATGGAGAACTTGACAATGTTGAAAAGTATGAAAATAACAACAATAACAACAACGATAATCATGCATCTTCTTTATAGAGATACCAAACCTGAACCATCGACTGAGACACTTAGCATTAAAGAACGTCGAAAAATGTTCGAAGCGAAAGCGAACGCTGATAATAAACCTCCACCACCACCGATACGTACGGCCAAAACGAGGCAATCGTTGCAAATAAATGATCCTGCATTTGCAGATAGTAAAAATTCTTGTTTCTTGCCTTTTTTAATCGAGAAAATCGTTTGCATTTCTAGGACTAGCAAATAAGTTGACGACGACCTACAAGGGAACATCACTAGCACAGATCAAAACTCAGGACACTAACACATCGTCCGCCGAACCACCGCCGAAGATTATTATAAAACCGAAATCAAATTCTATAGATGTGGAACAAGAAAATTCACCGTCACCATTGCCATCACCGTTACCTATTACGACAGAAAAACCAGCGAATGACGATTCCGAACAGCCGAAATCTGTTCAATCGGTAGACTCAATATGAATAACAAATACCATTTCACTCTCTCTCGTTTTTGTTTTAGTTACGTGCATTATTCAACGATCAAAAAATAAACTTCGCTCGACCAGCTGGTCCTCCTCCTCCTACTGCTCCACGTCCCACCACTCAACAATCAGTATTACCCTCGCTTCCAATCATTCGTCCAGTGATTCCTCCACCTGTAACTTCGACTCTATCAGCATCATCTTCTGAGACATTCATTCATTCCCAACTCTGCGATACAGTTTCACTTCCATCATTAGACAAACTCGGGCAAATGACGGGCGGTGGTGGTGGTGGTGATTCGAGTATGTCATCGAATCAAAATCTAAGTGCAAGTATTTCATCAGATATTTCATTTACTGACGAAGAAAACGACGCCAATTCGATAAAGGTTTGTGCACGCCAAGTTTTTTTTTCCAATCTCGAACTTGTTTTTTTTTTAGAAAACAAAATTACGTAAATGTCTCGAAGAAGTTTACACGACTGAGCAAACCTATACGAAAGTTCTCTATGTTCTTTCGTACAAACTTTCTGAAGAAGTTAAATCTGTTTGTGAAAAAGACGAAAATGTTCTCACATTATTCAACGATACATACAAACAATTAGTCGGCAATTTCAAACAAATCTATCATCTACATCATGATCTACTTTTGCCTGAATTTGAAAAATACGTCACCGGACAAGTGGCCGGCAATATGTGGACAGTCTTGGAGAAGAATTTCAAACCGATTGAAGTTCTCTATAAAAATTATTACATCATCTATTCATCAACTCAAGGCAAAATCGATGAATTATGTAAAAATTATCCGTTAATCAACGAAGCTATGCTCAAATGTCAAGTTCATTTGGGAAATATCTTTCCACTCGCGCAATTTAACTGTTCAAATCAACGATTACTTCGGTACATTCTTCTAATGGATAATTATTTGAAATATGCCGATAAAGAATCCGACGATTACAAACAGACGCTTGCGATACACGATGAACTCGATCGTATAGCCGTACGTTGTGAAGAAGAACTCACGATATCACCTTCGCAATTATACGACTTACGCGATCGTTTAGATAATAAATTCGAATGTATTAAAGGCGATAGACAATTACTTTGGCATGGTCCTGTTAAAAAACAATCACCTCGACGGTATCTCGATGTAACACCGCGATATTTAATTCTTTGGTCGGATTGTATTCTTGTTTGTAATGAAGAATCCGGCAAAAAATTGGAAATTAAACGTGAATTATCGATGCGAGGTATAACTGTTGATCATGAAACTGGTCCACGAACATCGATGATACAAAATCCTGACCCATCGAGTCCGTCGATTGTTTACTATCCATTTCGTGTCAATGCCGTCGAGAAATCCTATGAATTTCTCGCTGATAAAGAATCCGAACGGAAACTATGGGTGAAAAAAATCAAACAAGCCTGCGATGTTTATAATAAACGAAAATCTGGCATTGAAAGTAATTTCGAACATGAACGATAGTTTCATTTTTTGTTTTTTTGCTCTGTGCGTGTGTTCTTCTAGTTCGACAAACTGGTGGTGGCAATCGTGATGAACAACAATTAGGCGAACGTGCGCCTGCTTGGGTCAACGACAACGATGTAACACGTTGTCAACATTGTAATAATCGTTTTAAAAATTCGATTATTTCATCACGACGACATCATTGTCGTTCGTGTGGTCGATGTGTTTGTAGTAATTGTTCACAACGACGAATTCTACTTGAATATTGTAAAGCTGAGAACGAAGTTCGCGTGTGTGATGCTTGTTATACACATTTTACAGGCATAGCCGTAACAAAAAATGCAGCAACTTTAATTAAACCAACACGTGATATTGAACGAACGATTCTCTATGGTGATTTTCGAATGACAAGTGGAAATGAAGTCGTTTGGATTTCGTTGCAAGAAGATTTTCACTTGCATGTATTCGGTGGTAAACTTGATCAAGCTGAAAATCATGCAATTAAACTATCCGATTTAGTCGATATTCAATTGGATAATGATACACGAACGTTTACTCTACGTGAAACAAGTAAAACACATGTGTTCATACTCGAATCAAATCATTTAATCTTCTACGAGAAGAACGATTTATTAGACGAGAAATTAACAAATGCAGGTACAAAATTAAATTTCTATGTAAATTTATGGTTTGAAGCTATACAATTAGCTCGTTCGACGACATTACCCGATTGGTACATACGAAAACGTGATTCAGCTGATAGTGGTGTGAGCAATATCGGCTAATTTTGTCCTTTTCGTTCTTCTTTTTTTTTACTATTATGTACATGACAAAACAATGCAGTTTTTGACTCGTTTCATTTTTTTTTCTTATAAACGTAATTTATTCTTCTATATCAAAAGCAACACAAAATAGCGAGAGATTCCTTTTTTATTATTATTCTTCTTATTCTTCTTATTAAAAACTAATGTTTATGACAGAATAAAAATGTCGATAAAAGCCTTGTCGTTCGATTGAAGGTATCTAGCTGGAAGCGACTAGACAGACAATATTGATCGAGAAGATTATGTCAACAGATCACTTACGATATCCTCGATAAGACCAAACGAACGAGCTTGTTCGATAAGCGTCGATGAATCAAGCAGTGAAGTACCATAACGAGCTTGATAAGCTCGAGGATCGACTTGCACAATGCCAAAACGTTGAATACGTTGAAC
>Ga0209922_104162_pt1 | contig 10705 bp, 8 predicted proteins | sample ThiBiot_500_biof_FD_183946 | JGI IMG/M metagenome (GOLD analysis project Ga0209922, IMG submission 183946) | Wastewater bioreactor microbial communities from Cape Town, South Africa - Thiocy_expt_500_biof (SPAdes) | ecosystem: Engineered > Bioreactor > Thiocyanate-remediating > Anaerobic-Aerobic ...
CTTCGGTATCCTCAAGCGCTTCGGGCCGCTGCTGTTCCTGTTGGCGCTGGTGGTGGTGTTCACGGCGCTGAAGCCGAGCTTCATCGACCCGATCAACGTCTTCAACATCCTCAGGCAGATCTCGATCACCGGGCTGATCGCGCTGGGGATGACCTTCGTCATCCTTACCGCCGGCATCGACTTGAGCGTCGGTTCGCTCCTCGCCTTCTGTGGCATGGTCGCGGCGGTGGTGGCGAAAGGCGGCACGGCCAACTCTATGTCGCTCTCCGCCGGCGGCGGCCAGGGTTTCGGCTGGTTCGCGGCCTTACTGGCGGCAGTGATCGTCGGCTCGGTCGCCGGCGGCGTGCAGGGGCTGGCGATTACCCGGCTGAAGGTGCCGCCCTTCGTCGTGACCCTGGGTGGGCTCACCATCTTCCGCGGGCTGACGCTGACGCTCTCGAATGGCGGGCCGATCTCGGGGTTCGATGCCTCGATGCGCTGGTTCGGCACCGGGCTGGTCGGGCCGGTGCCGGTGCCGGTGATCATCTTCGCCGTGGCGGCGCTGCTCTGCCACCTGGTGCTGCGCTACACCCGTTACGGGCGGGCAGTTTATGCGGTGGGCGGCAATGCCGAGGCGGCGCGGCTCTCGGGCCTGCGCGTCGATCGCATCCTCATTTCGGTCTACATTATCGTCGGGTTCTTTGCCGGCCTCGCGGCGTTCGTGCTTTCGGCGCGGCTCAATTCGTCCGAGGCGGTGGCCGGTATCGGCTACGAGCTGACGGTGATCTCGGCTGTGGTGATCGGCGGCACTTCGCTGTTCGGCGGCATCGGCAGCGTCGGCGGCACGGTGGTGGGCGCGGCTCTGATCGGGGTGCTGCAGAACGGCTTGCAGTTCAACAATGTCTCGTCCTACACGCAGTCCATCGTCATCGGCCTGATCCTGATCGTCGCCGTGGCCTTCGACCGCTGGCTCAAGTCGAGGTCGCGCAGCTAGAGGACGGTACCCCGGGAGCCGCAATGGTCACCATAAAGGACGTTGCCAAACGTGCGAACGTCTCGTTCACGACCGTCTCCCATGTGATCAACAAGACCCGGCCGGTGAGCGAGGACGCTGCCCGCCGGGTCAATGCCGCGATCGCCGATCTCGGTTATTTCCCGTCCGACGTCGCCCGGGCTCTGCAGTCGAGCCGCACGCGGACCATCGGGATGATCGTCACCACCACCTCGAACCCGTTTTTCGGCGAGGTGATCCGCGGAGTGGAGCGGGCCTGCTTCAAGCACGGCTATACGCTGATGATCTGCAACACCGACGACGTGGCGACCAACCTCGTCGCCTATATGCGGACGCTGTTCACCAAGCGGGTCGACGCCATGGTGGTGATGACCACCAATGCCAGCCCGGAATTCTTCCGCCGGCTGGGGCAGATCAAGCGGGTGCCGGTGGTAGCGATCGACGCGCCGGCCGGTACCGTCGCCTCGGTGTTCTCCGACGACTCGCTGGAGGGTGGGCGGCTGGTGGGGGAGTATCTCGCTGCGGCGAAGTTCCGGCGCATTGTCTGCGTCTCCGGCCCGCAGAGCCATCCGCGCATGGCCGACCGTATCGCCGGGCTGACTGCCGGGCTCGGAGCGCATGGCATTGCGCTCGACGGCGACTGGCTGATCCGCACCGACCTGACCATGGATGGCGGGCTGAAGGCGGCGCGCGACCTGCTGGCGCGCCCCGGACCGCGGCCCGAAGTGATCTTTGCCCTCAGCGACATCATGGCGATCGGGCTGCTGCATGGGCTGCATGATGCGGGCGTCGATATCCCCGGCGAAATCTCGGTGGTCGGCTATGACGACATCGAGTCGGCGGCGCATTTCTTCCCGCCCCTGACCACGGTGCGCCAGCCGATCGCTGATATCGGTGCCAGCGCGGCGGAAGCGGCGATCAACCATCTCGATCGCGGCGTGCCGCTGCCGCGGAGCACGCAGCTCAAGCCCGAACTGATCTTCAGGCAGTCGGCGCGGCGGGTGGAGTGAGCGGGGTCGAGTGCCCCATCGACCGGTGACCAGCAGACGGCGCGCTTCAAACTCGGTGTCATCCCTGCGAAAGCAGGGACCCATTCATCAGCTGGTGCGGGCGGTGAGTTGGGTCCCTGCTTTCGCAGGGATGACAGCCGGTGGGTGGGCGCTACCGTAGCTCTGCTTCCACATTCTTCGAGGTGATACCCGGCGGCGACGTGAGCCAAGGCACTGCAACTCAATCGTGAAATGCTCTAGCTTCCCGGCATGGCCGAGACCAAGCTCAACAAATATCGCGGGAAACGCGACTTCTCCAAAACCACGGAGCCCGCCGGCGGCGCGGTGGCGTCCGGCAGCACGCGGTTCGTGGTGCACAAGCACTCCGCGACCGCTGACCACTACGACCTCCGCCTTGAGCATGATGGAGTGCTGTTGAGCTGGGCGGTGCCGCGCGGGCCGTCGCTCAACCCGGCCGACAAGCGGCTCGCGGTACACACCGAGGATCATCCGATCGAATATATCGACTTCGAGGGGGTGATCCCCGAAGGCGAGTATGGCGGCGGGCCGATGATCGTCTGGGATACCGGCGACTGGGCGCCGATGGAGGATGTCGATGCCGGCCTCAGGAAGGGCGGTTTCAAGTTTCGGCTGTGGGGCGAAAAGCTGAAGGGCGGCTGGATGCTGACCAAGCTCAAGGGCCGCCCGGGCGACAACGACAAGGAAAACTGGCTGCTGTTCAAGGAACACGACCCGGCGGTCGATACCGAGACCGACATCCTCGCCGAACGGCCGGAAAGCGTGAAGTCGGGGCTGACCACCGAGCAGTTGCTGGAGGCGGCGAAGCCGAAGCCGGTTAGGGCGATCAAGGCCGCGAGCGTTACTGGGGCAGTGAAGGCACCGCCGCCGGCGCAGGTGGAGCCGCAACTCGCCGCCTCGGCGACCGAGCCGCCGCAGGAGACCAAGGCCAGTCACTGGCTGCATGAGATCAAGTTCGACGGCTATCGCACCATCGCCCATGTCATCGACGGCAAGGTCAAGCTGATCACCCGCAGCGGCATCGACTGGACCAAGCGCTATGGCGACCTGCCCAAGGAGTTCGCGAAGCTCCCGGTGAAGCAGGCGATCATCGACGGCGAGATCGTGGTGCTGGACGAGAAGGGCATTTCGCGCTTTTCGGCGCTGCAGGATGCGCTGTCGGAAGGGGCGGGCAGCAAGCTGCATTTCTATGCGTTCGACCTGCTCTACCTCGATGGCTATGACCTCCGAGGCGCCGAGCTGACCGACCGCAAGCAACTGCTGTCGCAACTGCTGGGCGGGCACATCAGCGGGCGTTCGGCGATCCAGCTCAGCGACCATGTCGAGGGCGACGGCGAGGCGCTCTACGAGCAGGCTTCGGCTCTGGGACTCGAGGGGATCGTCTCGAAGCGGACCAACGCCACCTACCAATCGGGGCGGACCTCCACCTGGGTGAAGGTGAAGGCCAAGCCTCGGCGGCCGCCGAAGGGCTGGCCTCGCTGGCGCTGGCCGAGTTCGTCGATGGCGAACTCGAATATCGCGGCAAATGCGGCACCGGGTTTGACGCAGCCATGGTGGCGCAGCTGCAGCGCCGGCTGGAACCGCTGCAGGATCCAGCGCTGGCGCTCGAGGGCGCGCCCAGAGACATCATCTGGGTGCAGCCGGTGCTGCGCTGCAAGGTCCACTACGCCAACAAGACCTCGGACAACCTGCTGCGGCACTCGGTGTTCAAAGGCCTGATCGAGACCGAGCTGACGGCTTCTGCGGCGCCGCGGCAGCGGCTGATCACCGATGCCGACCTCGCTTCGATCTCGATCACCAACCCGGAACGGCGGCTGTTCGGCAAGAGCGGCCCGACCAAGCTCGATATCGCCGTCTACTATGCCGCGGTAGGCGATTTCATGCTGCCGCATCTGTTCAACCGGCCGGTGTCGCTGTTCCGCTGCCCGACCGGGTTGTCGAAGGACTGCTTCTTCCAGCGCCACGCCTTCAAGGGCATGCCGAAAAGCATCAACGTGTTCGAGACGCAGAACTCCGACGAGGAGGACAAGACCTACCTCACCATCGAGGACGCCAAGGGTTACCTGGCGTTGGCGCAGTTCGGCGTAGTGGAGTTCCACGCCTGGGGCAGCCACCTGACGCACCTCGACAAACCCGACCGGGTGACCTTCGACCTCGACCCGGGCGAGGGGATCGAATTCCGCGAGGTGGTGGAAGCGGCGGTGCACCTGCGCGGCGAGCTCGAAGCCTTCGGGCTGGTGCCGTTCGTCAAGACGTCGGGCGGCAAGGGCCTGCACCTGGTGGTGCCGATCGAGCCGAAGCAGACCTGGAAGCAGGTGCACGCGGTGACCGGCGAGATGGCGGCGACGATGGCCAAGACGGCGCCCGATACGTTCGTCACCACCATCGGGGCGCAGAATCGCAAGCGCCGCATCCTGATCGATATCCATCGCAATGCGCGCAGTGCCACGGCGGTATCGCCCTATTCGCTCCGGGCGCGCACCAATATGCCGGCCTCGACGCCGCTCGACTGGCGCGATCTCGAAAGCATCGACGCTCCGGTGGATTTGAACTACTCTACGCTTCCGGGATTATTAACCACGTCCGGCGATCCGTGGGCCGAGATTAACCTGTCAGCCCGCCCTCTGCCTGCATCATCCAAGGCTGGACGTAGTACGCGCGCGTAGGAGACGAAGGTGGCACCCAGGGCAAGCTGGAAAGGCTATATCAAGCTGAGTTTGGTCAGCTGTCCGGTGAAGATGTATCCGGCGACGAGCGCGTCGGAGCGGATCACCTTCAACCAGCTGCACAAGGACACCCATAACCGGATCAACATGAAGCCGGTGGATCCCGAGCTGGGTCTGGTGGAGCGCAGCGACCTCGTCAAAGGCTATGAGTACGAGGACAAGCAGTACATCATCATCGACGAGAGCGATCTCGAAGCGGTGCGGATCGAATCCAACCACACGATGAATATCGAGGCCTTCGTCGACGAGGACGAGGTCGACGTCATCTACCAGGACGCGCCCTATTACCTGGCGCCGGACGGGGCGATGGCGGAGGAGACCTTTGCGGTGCTGCGCGAAGCGATGCGGCAATCGGGCAAGCTCGCCATCGCGCGGCTGGTGCTGACCAACCGCGAGCGGGTGATCACCATCGGGGCGCGCGAGAACGGCATGTTCGTCACGGTGCTGCGCAACCCGAGCGAAGTGCGCGGCACTGCCGAGTATTTCGGCAACATCCCCGAGGTGAAGCCGGAGGCAGAGATGCTGCAACTGGCCGAAAAGCTGATCGAGCAGAAGGTCAAGCCGTTCAACCCCAAAGACTACGAAGATCGCTACGAAGTGGCGCTGATGCAGATGATCCGCGAGAAGCTCAAGGGTCACAAGCCGATCATCGCGGCAGCGCCGGAGCGCGGCAATGTCATCAACCTGATGGATGCGCTGAAGGCCAGCCTGGGGCAGGCGAAGCCCGCCGCGCCGAGCAAGGCCAAGGCCGAGCCGGCCGAAAAGCCAGCGGCGAAGAAGCCGACGCTGAAGGAAGCGGTGGCGGCGTCGAAGGCGGCGGCAGCCAAGCCGGCGGCGGCGAAGAAGAAGGCTTAGCATCTGTGATCGCCTGGCGTTTTGGCGATTTGGCCACCAATCGCCTCAGCGACCCCGGCCAGCTGTCGAACATCATTCTTGCCGCGCTTGCAGGTAGCGAAGTTCCGCAGGCTTTCGCTACCGAGGTGGCTGGCATTTCGCGCGTTGGCCCATACTGGGCACTGCCTGGGCCGAGGCACGAAAAGATTGCGGAAAGCGAGATCTACTTCCGCGGCGACGAAAGTGCAGTCGAGGAGAGCCTAAATAGCCGGCACTTAGAGGACTACGATACCTCGCTGCGACTGGCGCCGCTTGACCGCGCTCTCGCCACAGGAATTGCTTCGATATCTCTGGTCCGGATGCAGCTTTCGAAACACGGCGAATTCAGGCCCTTCAGCTTCCGTCTCAGTGCTACCGAATACGAGGCCGAGCCAGCGGTGTGGCCGGTGGTCCTTACCTTCAGTCGCTATCGTGGTCCGCAGGACGATTTCGGTCCTCACTTTCGCGTTGAGCCTCAGTCCAACGATCAGGGGGCGCCTGACACGCGAAGCTTCGAGTTTTACGCTCTCCTCTGACGCCTCGCCTACCTACTGGCAAATCACCCCCACGAGCCGTAGAATCACCTGATGCGGAAATCGGACAGCACCGTCGGTATCGTGGGGGCGCTCAGTGCGTTTCCGCGACGGCTGGCGGCGCGGGCGATGGGGACCAAGGGCAGCCGACTGCGGCGAGGCCTGACCCGCCATACCGGTACGCTGGTGCTGGGGCGGACGCTGCTCGACAAGCTGTCGGATGCGGAGATCGAGGCCAAGGTCGCGGTGTTGCGCGAGACCGAGGCGTCGCTGATCAGCGAGAACGGCTTTTTGCGCTGGCTGGGGCTGTTGAGCGCGCCCGAGCAATCCAACCTCAGCCGCCAGTCACTGCTCGATCAGAGCAAGCTCGACGCCCGCGCCTTTGACCTGTTGGCGCTGTTCGATGCGTTCGAGCATCACGCCGAACCGTTCTCGTTCCGCGACCTGATCCTGTCGCGCAAATATGCCGGGCTGCTCGCCGGTGGCGCCACCTGGGGGGCGATTGCGCGCTCGGTGCATCGCTCCGGGCCGGTGCAGTCACTGACGGCGATGTCGCTGCACCCGGGCGGGCCGAAGCGCATCCGGGCGCTGATCGGCGACCAGCCGGCCGAACTAGATGGGCAGCGGCTGTTGGCGCTGGCGCCGATCGAGGACGAGTCCGAGGAGTATTTCTCGCTCGCCGAGGCAGCGGAGGCGGCCGGGCTCTATGCCGAGGCGGCGGTGCTCTACGGGCATTGCCTGTCGATCGACCCCAACGACTCGGTGGCGGCCTATAACCGGGCCAACTGCCTCAAGGCAGCGAACGATAATTCCGAGGCAGCGAACGCCTATATGCAGGCGATCAAGCGCGACCCGGATTTCGTCGAGGCCTGGTTCAATTACGCCGGGCTGCTGCGCGAGGAAGGCAAGATCGCCACTGCGCGCCAGCATCTGAAGACGGCGATCGACATCGACCCGGACTATGCCGACGCGATCTACAACCTCGCAACGCTCGAATACGACGCCGGCGACCTCGGGGAAGCACGGCGCTGGTGGGTGCGCTATCTCGAACTCGACCAGGACTCGGACTGGGCGAAGACCGCCTCGCGCGGTATCGCCTATGCGGACCTTCACACACGGAAATCGGCTGGCTGATGACGACCAGTTTTCTCTTCGACGGCCCGGAAGATGCACGGGTGACGATCCTGTTGGCGCACGGCGCCGGCGCGCCGATGGACTCGGCGTCGATGAACGCCACCACCAAGGCGCTGGCGGCGGCCGGCTTCCGGGTGGCGCGCTTCGAGTTCGGCTATATGGCCGGGCGGCGCACCGAGGCCGGCAAGAAGCCACCGCCGAAGGCCGAGACGGTGATGCCGGAATATGTGGCGGCGATCGATGATCTCGGGCCGACCGACGGGCCGCTGCTGATCGGCGGCAAGTCGATGGGCGGGCGGGTCGCCAGCATGATCGCCGACGCCGAGTACGAAGCCGGCCGGATCGCCGGGCTGGTCTGCCTCGGCTATCCGTTTCACCCGCCGGGGCGGCCGACGCAGCTCAGGACCAAGCACCTGATCGGGCTCAAGACCCCGGCGCTGATCTGCCAGGGGACGCGCGACGAGTTCGGCGTACCGGACGAAGTCGCGACCTATGGGCTGTCGCCGGAGATCGAGGTGAAATGGCTCGAGGACGGCGACCATGACCTGAAGCCGCGGAAGGCGATTTCCGGGTTCTCGACTGCCGATCATCTGAAGACCGTAGCCGACAGCATCACCGCATGGGTCGGGCGCATCGCGCCCTGAGCACTGCACGTTTCTTCGAAACGCGAAGTGCTCAGGGTTTTTTGGTTTGTCGCGCTTTCGAACCGGAAAAGCTTGCAACTTTTCCTGAAAACGCTCCGGGGCTTCGCCTTGAAGGTCGCAACGTTCAACATCAACAACGTCAACCGGCGGCTCGACAACCTGCTGGCGTGGCTGGACGCGGCCGAGCCCGATGTCGTCTGCCTGCAGGAACTGAAGGCGCGGGATCATCAGTTTCCGGCGACGGCTTTGGCCAATGCCGGCTACGGCGCGGTGTGGCGCGGCGAAGCGAGCTGGAACGGCGTCGCCATCCTCGCCAAGGGGGTCGAGCCGGTGCTGACGGCCGAGGAGTTGCCCGGCGACCCCGAGGATACCCAGGCGCGCTATATCGAGGCAGCGGTCAATGGGGTGGTGATCGCCTCGCTCTATGCGCCGAATGGCAACCCGCAGCCGGGGCCGAAATTCGACTACAAGCTCAGTTGGGGCGAGCGGCTGATCGCACACGCGGCAGAGCTGTTCGACAGCGGTGTGCCGGTGGTGCTGGCGGGCGACTACAATATCGTCCCCGAGCCGCGCGACATCTATGTCACCACCTCGTACCGCGACAACGCCCTGGTGCAACCCGAGAGCCGCGAGCAGTTCCAGCGGCTGCTCGATCAGGGTTGGACCGATGCGCTGCGCAAGAAATTCCCCAACGAGACGCTCTACACCTTCTGGGACTACATGCGGAACCGCTGGCCGCGCGACGCCGGGCTGCGGCTCGACCATATGCTCTTGAGCAAGCAACTGGTGCGGAAGCTCGTGGCAGCGGGGATCGATCGCGAGGTGCGCGGTGAGGATGGGGCCAGCGACCATGCGCCGGTGTGGATCGAGCTGAAGGTGTAGTGCGTGGGGCTCCCCCCTCCCAACCTCCCCCACAAGGGGGGAGGTGCCGTTCAGCGCGTGAGGCGCGATCAAGCCAACTCCACCGGCCCGACACCTCCCCCTTGATGGGGGAGGCCGGGAGGGGGTGGGGCCACCTGCACAGACTCCCGAAGTCCGACGTTTAAGTTGACTGCAAACGTCAGAATTAGTAGCGCAGTGCCCATTGTTTTGAGCGATGGGTTTGACGATGGCGCCGCTGAAGCTGATCAAGGGCACGGTTGTTGGCAGGCAGATGGTGACGCCGGGCATGGTGCGGGTGACGCTGGGCGGCTCGGATATCGAGGCGCTGAAATCGACCGGCATCGGCGACGAATATGTCCGGCTGTTCTTCCCCGACCCGGCGACCGGCGAGCTGGTGCTGCCGGAGGTGGATGCGCAGGGGTTCTGGAAATATCCCGAAGGCAAGAAGCCGGCGCATTGCGAGTGCTACACCATCCGCTATTTCCGCGATGGCGAGATCGACCTCGATTTCGTGGTGCATGAGGGGGGCCGGGCGAGCGAGTGGGCCCAGGCGACGGAGCCAGGCGACGAGATCGTGCTGCGCGAACCCTACGGCATCTACGAGGCGCCCGCCGACGCCGATTGGCAGCTCTTCGTCTGCGACGCCACCGGGCTGCCGGCGCTGGGCCGGCTGCTCGAGGGGCTGGCCGAGCATGTCGAGGCGCGGGTGATCGTCGAGGTGCCGGACAAGAGCCACGAACAGCAGTTCGAGAGCAAAGCCCAGGTGAAGATCGTCTGGCTCCATGGCGCGGGCAACGGGGTCGCCGCGAGCCAGCTCGAGGATGCGGTGAAGTCGATGACGTTCCCGGCCGATCGCTCGGTCTATGTGTGGGTCGCATCCGAGGCCAAGACCGTGCGGCCGATCCGCAAGTATCTGCGGCACGAGCTGAAATGGCCGGCAACCCGCTACTCGATCACCGGCTACTGGACCGACAAGCTGGCGGAGTTCGAACGCAACTGGGCGGCGCTCGACCCGGCAGTGAAGAAGCAGATCGATGATCTCTGGCGCTCGGGCCGCGACGCGCAGGACGTGCGCGACGATGTCGAAGCGGTGATGGAGAAGTTCGGGCTTTAGGGGGCTCGGGACCGGCAGTCGGCGCACCCTCTCCCGTTTACGGGGGAGGGGGAACCACGCGAAAGCGTGGTGGGAGGGGGGGAGCCCCACGCGCTGATGGTTGGTCGTGCCTCACGCTTGGACAGTGGGCGGACGGGGCGGACGTCGGAGTCTGCGGCACCCCCTCCCACCAGCCTTTCGGCTGGTCCCCCCTCCCCCGCAGGCGGGAGAGGGACGCTGACTGCAAGCTACGGATCACTTATCCCGCAAAACTCCGGATCGCCGCCGTCACCGCCTCGGTGATGCCCGGGTCGCTCAGCGAGTGGCCGGCAGTGTCGACCACCCGCACTTCGGCATCGGTCCAGATCGCGGCCAGCGCATGCGCAGTGCGGGGTGGGCAGAGCAGGTCGTAGCGGCCCTGGACGATGATGCCGCGGATGCCGGCGAGGCGGTGGGCGTTGGCCATGAGCTGATCGGGCGCCATGAAGCTGTCATGGCTGAAATAGTGGGCTTCCATCAGCGCGGTGGCGGGGATGCGGGACGAGGGCGAGAAATCGAGCCGCGTCGTCGCCGGACGCACTTCGGAGAGGATGCGCTCGGTGTCGCCATAGGCGCGGGCCGCGGGGCCATGCACTGCGACATCGGGGTCGAGGATGCGGCGGAAATAGCTGTCGACCGGCGCGCGGCGCTCTTCCGGCGTCAGGAGGCTGAGAAAATCCTCGTAGAGCGCTGGGTAGAAGGTCGAGAGGCCGGTGCCGAAGGCCCAGTCGAGCTCAGTGCGGGTGCCGAGGAAGGTGGCGC
>Ga0209922_104165_pt1 | contig 10701 bp, 8 predicted proteins | sample ThiBiot_500_biof_FD_183946 | JGI IMG/M metagenome (GOLD analysis project Ga0209922, IMG submission 183946) | Wastewater bioreactor microbial communities from Cape Town, South Africa - Thiocy_expt_500_biof (SPAdes) | ecosystem: Engineered > Bioreactor > Thiocyanate-remediating > Anaerobic-Aerobic ...
GTTGTTGGCCGACTCGGGGCCCGCCACGCCGCGGATGTTGCCCTGGCCGAAGGGCACCTCGCCGGGCTTGATCTTCGACTTCTTCTCGATCGTGTAGGCCGCGAAGGCCGACAGCAGCGCGCCGCCGCCCGGCAGGATGCCCAGCGCCGAGCCTATGGCCGTACCGCGCAGCACGGCGGGGAACATGCGCCTGAAGTCCTCCTTGGTGGGCATGAGGCCGCTCACCTTGTCGGTGAACACCTCGCGCTTCTCGGAAGGTACCGAGAGGTTGGCGATGATCTCGCCGTAGCCGAAGATGCCCATGGCGATGGCCACGAAGCTGATGCCGTCGGTCAGCTCGGGGATGTCGAAGCTGTAGCGCGCCACGCCCGAGTTCACGTCGGTGCCCACGAGCCCGAACGCGAGGCCCACGAGGATCATGGTGATGGCCTTGAGCAGCGAGCCCGAGGCCATGACCACCGCGCCGATCAGGCCCAGCACCATCAGGCTGAAGTACTCGGCCGGGCCGAACTTGAAGGCCACCTCGGTCAGCGGCGGCGCGAAGGCCGCGATGACCAGCGTGCCCACGCAGCCCGCGAAGAACGAGCCCAGCGCCGCCGCCGCGAGCGCCGGCCCGGCGCGGCCCTTGCGCGCCATCTGGTAGCCGTCGATCACGGTGACGACCGACGACGATTCGCCCGGCAGGTTCACGAGGATGGCGGTGGTCGAGCCGCCGTACTGCGCGCCGTAGTAGATGCCCGCGAGCATGATGAGCGCCGCCGTGGGCGGCAGCGCGTAGGTGGTGGGCAGCAGCATGGCGATGGTCGCCACGGGCCCCAGGCCCGGCAGCACGCCGATGAGCGTGCCCAGCAGGCAGCCCAGGAAGGCGTAGAGCAGGTTCTGCATCGTGAACGCGACGCTGAACCCCAGTGAGAGGTGATTGAGCAGATCCATGATCGTGGCTGAGGTGGGTTTCTAAAAAGGCGGTCAGCCAACGATGAACGTGGGCCAGACCGGGAACTGCAGGTTCAGCGCCCACACGAACGCCACGTAGCTGCCCACGGCCAGCACGGTGGCGAGGATCAGCACGCTCTTGAGGTTGAACTGGTCGCCCGCGAGGCTGGAGACCAGCGTGAGCGCGTAGACCGCCACGATCAGCCCCATCGGCGGCAGCCCCAGGGCGGGCAGCCCGCCGAGCAGCACGCCGAACAGCAGGTTGGCGCCGATGATGAACAGCAGCGGGCGCCACGCGATCGCGCCGATCGGGTCGCCGTCCTCGGTGTGCACGATGAGCGAGCGCGCCGTGATGACCGCGCCCAGGAGCGCGATCAGCAGCCCCACGATCAGCGGGAAGTACCCCGGCCCCATGCGTGCGCCCGAGCCCACGCTGTAGGTGGCGGCGCCCCAGGCGAAGGCCACGCCGAAGGCGCAGAACAGCGCCCCGGCGGCGAAATCTCTTTGGCTTTGTATCTTCAAGGCAATGGTCTCCTCTCCGGCCTGCGCAGCGGGCCGGACCGATGTGTGTGAAGGGGAAGCCAAAATCGTAGGCGGCGCCCGCCGCCGCGTGCATGACGGAATCATTGCCGAACGGCAATGTTTTGCTATTTATAAGAGAGCTGATGGCGCTTGATGGACAAGCGCTGGAGGCCAATTTGGCTTATAGGTTAGCGGCTACGCCCGGCCGTCATGAAGCGGCAGGCGCAGCACCACGCGCAAGCCGGGCGCGGCGCTCTCCAGCCGCATCTCGCCGCCGTGCAGCCGCATCACCGCCTGCACGCTCGCCAGGCCCAGGCCGTGGCCCGGCAGGTCGGGGCGCAGGCGCACGAAGCGCCGGCCCAGCGTGTCCAGCGCCTCGGGCGGCGGCGCGGCGGGGCCGTCGTCCTCCACCACCGCCTCGCTGCCGCCCGCGCATTCGCGCGTCCACATGCGCACGCGCGCGCCGCGCCCGGCGTACTTGATGGCGTTGTCCACCACGTTGACGAGCGCGCCCGCGAGCAGCGCGCGGTCGCCGAGCACGGGCGCCGCCGGGCCGCCTTCCCAGGCCAGGGCCACGCCCTCGTGCTCGGCCAGGTCCTCGTACAGCTCGGCCACCTCGGCGGCCACGTCGCGCCACGCGACGGGCGCGAACGGCGCGCGGCGCGTGCCCGACTCGGCCTGCGCGATCGACAGCAGCTTGTCCAGCACGCGGCCCAGGTCGTCGATGTCGTGCAGGGCCGCGTCCAGCGCCGCGCGCAGCTCGGCAACGCCGTCCGCGCCGTCGTGCGCGGCCTGCAGGCGCAGGCGCAGCCGGGTCAGCGGCGTGCGCAGGTTGTGGGCGATGTCGTCGCTCACGTGGCGCACGCCGTCCATGAGCTGCCCTATGCGGTCGAGCATGTGGTTGAAGTCCTGCTCGATGCGCGCGAACTCGTCGCCCGCCTGCGCCTGCACGGGCACGCGCTCGTGCAGCTGCCCGCCCGCGATGCGCGTGATGGTGCGGTGCAGCGCGTCCACGCTGCGCCCCAGCTCGCGCCGGAAGAACCACGCGCTCGCCAGCGCCAGCGCCAGCGCGAACAGCCCCGCCACCACGCTGGCCGAGGCCACCATCGACTCCACGCCGCTGAGCTCGCGCAGGTCGTAGCCGAGCACGAGCAGCGCCCCGTCGGGCAGCCGGTGCACCGCGACCTGCGCGGCGATGCCCGGGCCTTCGAGCACCACGCGGCCCGGCGACGCCGCGGGCTGGCGCAGCAGCGCGTCGGGCAGCGCGTCGACGCCGAGGTTGCCCGCGAGGAACGCGCCCTGCGGCGTGGTCAGCAGCACCAGCTCGGTATCGGTGTCGCGCCCGTCGCGCAGCATGCCGGCGATGGAGCGCGCGGCGGCCTCGGGGCCCTCCTGCGCGTACTGCGCGGCCAGCCGCTGCTGCGCCTGGGCGAGCTGGCGCGCCATGCTCGCGTGCAGCAGCGCCGAGACCTGCATGTAGACCAGCGCCAGCGCGGCCAGCATGGCAACGAGGACCAGGAAGCCCGACAGCGCCGCCAGCCGCAGGCCCGCCGACTGCCAGGGCCTGCCCGCGCTCATGCGCCCTCGGGCCGCAGCCCCAGCCGGTAGCCCACGCCGCGCACGGTGTGGATCAGCGGCGCCTCGCCCGGCGCCTGGACCTTCTGGCGCAGGCGGCTGACCTGCACGTCGATCAGGTTGGTCTGCGGGTCGAACCGGTAGTCCCACACCGCCTCCAGCAGCATGGTGCGCGTGAGCACCTGCTCGGGGTGCATCATCAGGTAGGCCAGCAGCCGGAACTCGCGCGGCTTGAGCGCGATGGGGCGCGCCCCGCGCCGCGCCTGCCGGCTCACGAGGTCGAGCCGCAGGTCGGCCATCTGCAGCAGCCTGGCCTCCTCGCCCGCGCGCGAGCGGCGCACCAGCGCCTCGATGCGCGCGGCCAGCTCCGAGAACGCGAAGGGCTTGCCCAGGTAGTCGTCGCCCCCCGCCTTGAGCCCGCGCACGCGCTCGTCGAGCGCGCTCAGCGCCGAGAGCACCAGCACCGGCGTGCGCAGTCCCAGGCCGCGCATGGTCTGCAGGATGTTCAGCCCGTCCACCCGGGGCCCGAGCATGCGGTCGAGCACCACCACGTCCCAGTCCTCGGCCGTGGCGCGGCGCAGCGCCTCGCCGGCTCGGCGGCGATGACCGCCACGTGGCCCTGCGCGCGCAGCCCGTCGGCGATGTAGCGCGCGTTCTCCAGGTCATCCTCGATGACGAGGCAGCGCCACATGGGCCGCGCTTTAGACGTTGAACAGGAAGTTCATCACGTCGCCGTCCCTGACGACGTATTCCTTGCCCTCGGCGCGCATCTTGCCCGCGTCCTTGGCGCCCTGCTCGCCCTTGTACTGGACGAAGTCGTCGAAGGCGATGGTCTGCGCGCGGATGAAGCCGCGCTCGAAGTCGCCGTGGATCACGCCGGCCGCCTGGGGCGCGGTGTCGCCCTTGTGGATGGTCCAGGCGCGCACCTCCTTCACGCCGGCGGTGAAGTAGGTCTGCAGGCCCAGCAGGTCGTAGCCGGCGCGGATCAGGCGGTTCAGGCCGGGTTCCTCCAGGCCCATCTCCTGCAGGAACATGTCGCGGTCCTCGTCGCTCATCTCGGCCATCTCGGCCTCGATCTTGGCGCAGATGGCCACCACGGGGGCGTTCTGCGCGGCGGCGTATTCCTTGAGCTTGCCGAGCAGCGGGTTGTTCTCGAAGCCGTCCTCGGCCACGTTGCCCACGAACATCGCGGGCTTGGCCGTGATCAGGCAGAACTGCTTGAGCAGCGGCGCGTCCTCCTTGCTCACCGGCACGCTGCGCGCGGGCTTGCCCTGGTCGAGCGCGGCCTGGATGGGCGTGAGGATCTGCACCAGCTTGGCCGCCTCCTTGTCGTTGCCGCTCTTGGCGGCCTTGCTGTAGCGGTTCAGCGCCTTCTCGACGGTGGCCAGGTCCGCCAGGCACAGCTCGGTCTGGATGACCTCGATGTCGGCAATGGGGTCCACGCGGCCGGCCACGTGGACGACGTTCGGGTCCTCGAAGCAGCGCACCACGTTGACGATGGCGTCCGTCTCGCGGATGTGCGCCAGGAACTGGTTGCCCAGGCCCTCGCCCTTGCTCGCGCCGGCCACCAGGCCCGCGATGTCCACGAACTCGACGATGGCGGGCACGGTGCGCTCGGGCTTGACGATCCCGGCCAGCTGCGCCAGGCGCGGATCGGGCACCTCCACCACGCCGGTGTTGGGCTCGATGGTGCAGAAGGGGTAGTTCTCGGCGGCGATGCCGGCCTTGGTGAGGGCGTTGAAGAGGGTGGACTTGCCCACGTTGGGCAGGCCCACGATGCCGCATTGCAGGCTCATGGCAGGGCTTTCTCGGGTTCGGAGGACAAACCCGCCATTTTACGTGAGGGGGTCAGCCGAAGCGCAGGTCGGCCGCCACCGCCTGCCCCACGCGCAGGGTGCGGCCCACGCCCTGGGTGGCGATGGCGTTCATGCCGAAGGTGATGGCGCCGTCCAGGCGCGCGTCCTGCCGGTAGGCGCGCAGCGCATCGCCCACGTGCGGGGCGCTCTCGGCCGTGGCGGGGTCGATGTCGGGGATGGGGCAGCGCGCGCAGGGCTTGACCATGCGCAGCTCCACCGCGGCGCCGTCCGCGTCGATGGTCAGCGCATCCACATGGTCCTCGTCGTGCGCCTCCACACCGCCGATCACCAGGTTGGGCCGGAAGCGCTCCATGCCCACCGGCCCGCAGCCCGCCGCGCGCAGGCGGCCGTTCAGGTCGTCGATGGCGGCCGCGCTGGTGACGAGCAGGGGGTAGCCGTCGGCGAACTGCGTGCGCGCCTCGATGCCGCCCGTCCAGCGCAGGCTGCACAGGCGCCGGTATCCGGGGTCGAAGCGCACCAGGCGGCAGGGCTGCCCCAGGAAGCCGCTGAACCAGCGCGCGGCCGCGTCGCCCATGTCCCAGGCGTCCACCACGTCGCTCCAGACCCGCGCCCGCAGGGACGCGAAGGGCGTGCCCCCCGGCTCCAGCGGCACGCGCAGCACGGGCATGCCGGGCGCGTGCAGCACCAGGCCGTCGCCGGGCAGTTGCGGCCGCACCAGCGCCATGCGCGGCAGGCTGCGCTGGGAGAGGAACTCGCCCCGCGCATCGACGACCATCCAGGCGCGGTCCCACGCGAGGCCGGTCCCGGTCAGCACCGCCTCCCGCACCTCGATGGCGGCGCACGACTTGACGGGGTGGATGAACAGGCGCGAAACCACGCCTTGCAGGTCGGATGCGGGAAGTGCGTTCACGGCGGGGAGGGGTGCGGGGCTCAAGGGGTGCGCATTATGGCGCCCGCCGATTCGCGAACGGAGAACCGGTCATTCGCGATCCGTCAATTGCCGCTGGCAGGCCGTTTTCTTAACCTGCGCTGCCCGCCTGCGCCCCGGCCGCTCGGCCCGCCGCGCCGGCATGCGCCACCAAAAAACATAGCTGATTCCGCTTGATGGACGGGCGGTTGCAGCCGATTTACCCATAAGAAAGCGACGACGGGCGCCCACCGCACCGCAGATCGCGAGGAGACAAGATGGAAATCTACGACTACGTCGTGATCGGCGCCGGCTCGGCCGGCTGCCCCGTGGCCAGCCGCCTGTCGGAGGACGCCGGCAACAGCGTGCTGCTGATCGAGGCGGGCGGCAGCGCCGACTACTTCTGGATCCGCACGCCCGCCGGCATGGGGCAGATGTTCCGCGAGCCGGACTACAACTGGAACTACTTCACCGAGCCCGTGCCCGGCGCCAAGGACCGCTCCATCTTCTGGCCGCGCGGCAAGACCATGGGCGGCTCCAGCGCGGTCAACGGCATGGTCTACATGCGCGGCCATCCGCTGGACTTCGACGGCTGGGAGAAGCTGGGCGCCGACGGCTGGGGCTGGGAGGATGTGCTGCCCTACTTCCTCAAGTCCGAGAGCAACACGCGCGGCGCGAGCACGTTCCACAACGGCGCGGGGATGATGCGCGTGAGCGACCCCATCCTGCGGCACCCCACCATCGAGGACTACGTGCGCTCGGCCGGCCGCGCGGGCTACCCGCGCGTGGACGACCTGAACGCGCCGCCCTACGAAGGGGCCGACTACCACCAGCACACCATCCGCGAGGGCCGCCGCGAGACCAGCTACAACGCCTTCATCGAGCCGGTGCGCCACCGCCCCAACCTGAAGGTGATGGAGCGCATGCAGGTGCTGCGCGTCGTCGTCGAGAACGGCGAGGCCACGGGCGTGGAGGTGCTGCACCAGGGGCAAAAGCGCGTCATCGCCGCGCGCCGCGAGATCGTGCTCTCGGGCGGGTCGCTGAATTCGCCGCACCTGCTGATGCTCTCGGGCATCGGCGACGGCGGCATGCTCCAGTCCCACGGCATCGCCGTGCGGCAGCACCTGCCGGGCGTGGGCCGCAACCTGCAGGACCACTGGTTCGGCCCCATGATCTGGGAGGTGACGCCGGGCAGTTCGTACAACAGCACGCTCGCCGGCTGGCGCAAGTACCTCGAAGGCGCCAAGTACCTGCTCACGCGCAAGGGGCTGCTGGGGCTGTCGGTGTCGGCCTCGGCGGTGTTCGTGCGCAGCGCGCCCGAGCTGGCGCAGCCCGACCTGCAGATGGTGCTGCGCCCGGTGTCCTACACCTTCCATCCGCACAAGGGCATCGTGCTGGTGGACCCCTTCCCCGGCGTCAGCGCGGGCGTGGTGCTGCTCAACCCCGGCTCGCGCGGCCAGGTCACGCTCAAGTCGGCCGACCCGGTGGCGGCACCGGCCTTCCAGCCCAACTACCTGTCCGACCCGGACGACGGCCGCCGCACCCTCATCGGCCTGCACAAGATGCGCGAGATCATGGCGCAGGCGCCGGTCGCCGCGCGTGTGGTCGGCGAGAAGATGCCCGGCCTGCAGGCGCAGAGCGACGAGGCGCTGCTGGAGCACCTCAAGACCAACGGCAACTGCGGCTGGCACCAGGTGGGCACCTGCAAGATGGGCAAGGACGCGATGGCCGTGGTCAACCCGCGCCTGCAGGTGCACGGCGTGGCGCGCCTGCGCGTGGCCGACGGCTCGGTGATGCCCACCATCACCTCGGGCAACACCGCCGCCCCCTGCGTCATGATCGGCGAGAAGGCCGCCGCCATGATCCGCGAGGACGCCCTGCCGCGCAGAGCCTGACAACGACACCCTCTACGGCCTGAACAACCCGGTTCGGGCACCGTGGGGCACAACGTCTTCCGCACCGATTTCTCCATCGCCTTCGGCGGCTTCAAGCAGCCGGGCACCGGGCGTGAGGGGCTGGCCGAAGGGCTGGACGCCTACCTCGAATCGAAGACGGTCATCCTCCATGGCAGGCAGTCCCACCTCCAGGGTGGGCCCCGGCAGGCAGGGTTCAAGCCAAATCAGCCCCCAGCCCTTTTCCACCAAGCACCAGCAGCTCATCTTTCGATAGTAATCACCTCCCATGCTTCGTCCGGAGAGATGGCCCGGATTCGCCAACGGTGAATGAGCGGTTCGCTATCGAGAACTTGGCTTCGGACGCCCCTGGCCCGAGACTTTCCCGCCGAAAGCTGCGCGGCCGGCAGCCCCCCATCCACAAGACACAACGAGGCAAGGCACTCCAATGAGCGACTCCCGAACCGAAGACCAGGCGCTGCTTGCGGCGATCGAAGACTCGGCAGAGCAATTCCTGAAAGACCGCGGCGGCCTGGCCGTTCCCCGGCGCCAGCGGGCGTCGGAGGACAGTCCCCTGCCGCATGCCGAGTTCCGCCACGAGGACTGGGCCGAGGTCGCGGGCCTGGGCTGGCCCGGCGTGCTGGTGCCCGCCGGGCAGGACGGCCTGGGCCTGGGCATCGAAGCCGCCGCCACGCTGGCGCGCAAGGTGGGCCGCTGGCTCGCGCCCGAACCCTTCACGGCCGTGGCCGGCATCGCGGCCACGCTGCTGGCGGATGCGCCGTCCGGTGCGGCGCGCGCGCTGCTCGCCGCCCTCGTGTCCGGCGAGCGCATCGTGGGCGTGGCGCTCGATCTCGACGATCCCGCCAGCGGCAGCAAGGTCGTCAAGGCGGCGGACGGCACGCTGCGCCTCTCGGGCGTGGCGCCCTGCGCGGCCCCCGCCCACCCGGCGGACGGCTGGCTCGTCGCCGCCGCAGACGCGCAGGGCCGGCCGGTGCTCGTGCACGTCGGCGCGCAGGACGCGGGCCTGACCGTCGAGCCGCAGCTCGAAGTCGATGGCCGCTGCCGCGCGCGCCTGGTGTTCGACGACCTGGCGCTCGGCGCCGGCGCCGTGGTCGCCGAGGGCGCCGAGGTGCCGGCGCTGCTCGATCGCGCCGTGCTGGCCGGCCGCGTCCTGTACGCGGCGGAACTGCTGGGCGCGGCCGAGCGGCTGCACGAGATGACCCTCGAATACATCTCGCAGCGCAAGCAGTTCGGCAAGGCCATCGGCAGCTTCCAGGTGCTGCAGCACCGCTGCGTGGACGTGCGCATCCAGGTCGAGCTGGCCCGCGCCAGCGTGGAGGAGGCCGCCGCCCATCCGACGCAAGCCAATGCGATCCGCGCCAAGCTGCGCGCCGGCCGCGCGGCCATGGACGCGGGCCTGGCGGCCGTGCAACTGCACGGCGCCATGGGCATCACCGACGAATGCGACGTGGGCCTGTACTTCAAGCGCGTGCTGGCGCTGCTGCCGCGCCTGGGCGGCGAGCGCGCCCTGCAGGCCGGCTGGCTCGCGGCGGCGGGCGAAGGCGCATCGCACGAGGTGGCCGACGAGTGGGCGGGCGAATTCCCCAGGACCGCCGACTGGGAGGCCATGCCCGACGACCAGTTCCGCCGCATGCTGCGCTCCTTCCTCATCCGCAACTACCCCGGCCACCTGCGCCACATGCCGCGCCGCGTGCACTGGGACGAGATCGGCGACTGGTACCGCTGCCTGTCGCGCCAGGGCTGGATCGCCCCGGCGTGGCCCGCGGAGCACGGCGGCATGGGGCTGCCCGCCGCCAAGCAGCTCGCGTGGTTCGAGGAGTTCGAGTCCTACGGCGTGGCGCGCGCGCCCGACCAGGGCCTGCTCATGGTCGGCCCGGTGCTCATGCAGTACGGCACGCCCGAGCAGCAGCAGCGCTTCCTGCCCAAGATCCTGAGCGGCGAGAACGTCTGGTGCCAGGGCTATTCCGAGCCCAACGCGGGCTCCGACCTCGCGAGCCTGCGCACCGAGGCGGTGCTCGACGGCGAGCACTACGTGGTCAACGGCCAGAAGATCTGGACCACGCTGGCGCAGGACGCCACGCACATCTTCGTGCTGGTGCGCACCGACAAAACCGTAAAGCAGCAGGCGGGCATCAGCTTCCTGCTGGCCGACATCCAAACGCCCGGCATCACCGTGCGGCCCATCATCGACCTGGCCGGGCACGCCGAGTTCTGCGAGGTGTTCTTCGACAACGTGCGCGTGCCGCGCGAAAACCTGGTGGGCCGGCCCAACGAGGGCTGGACCATCGCCAAGGCCCTGCTGGGCTTCGAGCGCCTGCACCTGGGCAGCCCCAAGCAGTCGCAGTTCGCGCTGGCGCAGCTGCGCACCCTGGGCCGCAATGGCGGCCTGATGGACGACCCGGCCTTCCGCGCGGCCTACGCCGAGCTGGCGCTGGACGTGGCCGACCTGGCCTCGCTCTACACCCGCTACGGCGACTACGTGAAGCGCGGCGAGAAGCTGCCCGCCTCGGTGTCCATGCTCAAGGTCTGGGCCACCGAGACCTACCAGCGCATCGGCCTGGCGATGGCCCGGCACGCGGGCGCATCCGCCGCGCTGGCCGGCGCGGCGCCCGTGGGCGAGAGCCGCATGCACCTGCTCGCGCCGCTGTTCAACGCCAGCGCCGCAAGGATCTACGGCGGCTCGAACGAGGTGCAGCGCAACATCCTCGCGCGCACCGTGCTCGAACTGCCGGGCTGACCTGAAGCCGCGCCAGGCCGCGCAGGCTTCGCGCGGCGCGAATTTCCACAATGAAATCAAGGAGACAAGCATGTCCTCATTCACCTCCGCACAAGCCAGCAGCCAGATCATCAACGAAGGGCTGGCCCTGGCCCAGCGCTGGATCGCCGCCGGCCCCAAGCAACTGCTGATCGACGGCAAATGGGTTCCCGCCCGGTCCGACCGGACGATCCAGAGCATCAACCCCGCCACCGAGGAGGTGCTGGCCGAGATCGCAGAAGGCGATGCCGCCGACGTGGATGCCGCGGTGGCCGCCGC
>Ga0209922_104168_pt1 | contig 10699 bp, 10 predicted proteins | sample ThiBiot_500_biof_FD_183946 | JGI IMG/M metagenome (GOLD analysis project Ga0209922, IMG submission 183946) | Wastewater bioreactor microbial communities from Cape Town, South Africa - Thiocy_expt_500_biof (SPAdes) | ecosystem: Engineered > Bioreactor > Thiocyanate-remediating > Anaerobic-Aerobic ...
GATTCAGGTTTTTGATTCGCTGCTGGTTTTCTTGTTCGATCAACTTGAGGAAGACTAACCGGTGGTACAAGAACGTCGACTACTTCTGGTTGAACAGCTGTTGCTGCGTCAATTGGCACGTCTTCAGCATTGATTATATCGTCCGGATAGGAAACCTCTGAAATCAAACAGAAAAAAGACATTTTTATTTTTTCTAAATCAACGATTTTCACCAACCAAAAGTTTTAATATCCCCATTGGCGCTGTTCGACAACAATGGAGCTGTACTAAAACCCGGATACGGTATCATCCAATCTTCATAACCGCCTTGAATGATCAATGGTTCATGTTTTAGTTTCACATCTCGATCATACTAAATCAAACGTTCATTTTTTTTTCATCAAAGGAACAAGTTTCTACTGTGAATATCGCTTGTTTTAAACCTAATAAACAACTTCCAGGTTTCAACTTATTTTCATAACTGTCTTCGTCGAATAAAACAATATAATCATAAATTGCACGTTGTTTGAATTTGGCTGCAGCCGTCGAATCTGTTAAAGCAGATTCAATACCCCACGATGTCCATCTAAATCAAACGCGCGTTCTTTTGGCAAATTTGATCAATGAATTTACCCTTTTCCATTGGTAAGATCAGGAGGAATGTGAATACATTCGAACTGTTTCAAATGTGATTGAGCATAATTTGCTTGTGAACGCATATCGATTAATAGAATACTTTTTTTCTGATCATTTAAATATTTATAAAGTTGTTTTGGTAAAATCGATCCTTTTACTAGAAGATTTAAAAAAAAGAAAACACGAGTTTATTTATCAGGTATTTCGAACAATCGAATTTACACGAATTTTCTTCATCGATTTCTGCTTGAATTTTTCTTTCCTCTTCTAATTTCACTGCATTTCTACGATCATACCTAGAAAAACATTTGAATTCATGGCTTATTAATAACTTTCAAATGTAAAACTACCTTTCTTTCAAACTTCTCTGCAACAATTCAGCTTTTTCGAACCAAATCTCTGTGCCTTTTTTATAATATTGCACCGTATCCTATTCAATCAATGATTTCATTCGAAAACAAAAACGAAATGTTTACCTTATTATTCGCAACATCTCGAGCTTTGGCTAATAAATTAAAACATGCGAATGTTCTCATATAGAGAATATAAGCACGTTCCTCATCACAATTAGCTTCGGCTTTCTTCGCTTCTGTCCAAGTTGCATCGATGAGTTTGCTTAAATTCGCAACTGTTGTTTGTTTGGCCTTTTCAATCGAAGGATTTTCATCGACACGTTTGTTTAATTCTTCAAGATTATTGGCTATGTACAAATCGACTTGAGGTTTTGTTGTCATTGGAAGAAGAAAACGAAAAAAAAAATCTATATATCTGAAACAAACAAACAAACAACGATGTGTGTTTTTATTCTTTTATTTCAATAAATTCTTTTCATGTGATTTTTTTTATTAAGCATCCATTTTATCCGAATCTTCAACAGTCATATCAGCAAGCATTTCATTGAGATCTATTTGAGGAAGATCTTCGGCGTCCTCATCGTCCATTTGATTAGCTGCTTGTTGAATCTTTCGATCGTCTGTTCAAAGAAGATTAACCATTTGCAATTCATCTCAAAATCGATTTACCTTTGTAAACATTGACATTTTGTCTGAGCACTGGATCTTCTTCGAGATCTTCCAAGAATTCGGTATAATCTCTGAAAACGAATTCGAAAATAAAATTCATTGAACTCGAAATCGAAAGAACTAACCGTTCGATTGTACTGTTAACACTTGCAACATCTTCGACATCTAAATGTTTTAATTTCCATTGACGTCGACGATTACGAAGACTTTTATCTGCATAAACTTTCTTCACGAGAATCTTAACAAAAGAAAATTTCTTTCTCATAAGACAAAACAAAACAGCAACGAACCACATCAGCTAATTTATCGAGATCGTATTGATCTAAACTTGAATCACTGACATTACTGTTCTGCAAATCGAATCTAAACTTTCGACGATAGATATCTTTTTGAAAATGATTCGATTTTCGTCATCATACCCCATGACTGTATCTCCAGGATGTAAAAGATGACCAAGATGACTGATAGTCGAATATTGTTTATCAACAACACCGATTTCAGATGCTTTCATAACAAAAACTTCGGCTAGTGCATGCTAAAATACACAAACAATAGAAAAATCAACCTATGAAAACGATTTGAAATTCACTTTTTGTGATTCTCGCCCGTAGACATGTGGTTTCGAATCTTCATCAAGTACATTCACATCACAAACAATGTATTCAACAAGATGTTTCGAATCACAAAGAGCAGTGAATGGCGATCTCCAATAATCATTTGCCGAGATTGGTGCAACTAAAATTTCGAATTCAAATCATTGATTTTGCTTGTTTCGATTGACTACCTTTGAGTGTTCGAGGATCGATCAAATAAACATTTTGTGTAACACGCGAGCAAATACACATTGGTCCAATATTTCCCAATTGTTTCGATTGTTTTTTCGATAGACAAACAATATCATCCTAAAACACAAGTTCACCATCGAAATCTCAACTTGTTTCAACATACTTTACAAACAGGAACGATTTCCACAACAGTTGTGTATTTATAATTATAAATATTACTATGAATATCATGCGAGATTAAACGTTTCGATGTTTCGAATCTAAATAATCGTTTGATTGACGATCGAACATGAGATTTGTGCTCGATTTACCTGCAAGGAACAACACACATGAGAAAATCAACGAGTTTTCTCGCGCTATTCTGTTCAGCATAGTAAAAATCTAAACCACCGTTGACTTGTTTGATATTTGATGCATCAGCATGAGCGTTATGTTTGAGTAGAAGTTGTTCGAGATAGAAAAATGTTTTCTTATGTGAAGTCTTTAGAAAAATTCAGTTCGGATAAAATCAAACAAAAAAAAACCAAGAAAACGAACTCGTTGTCGAACTTGAACAAGTGCTTTCCAATAATCTTTCGCTTCGATTCGTTGACAATCGTCACAGATTTGATTGAAAATAGTAAATTCAACAACGAATGTTTGCTGAAGAATGGCACCGGCAGCAACTTCTTTTTGAACGGTTAATTTAACTTTAATTCGTTTCGAATGAGGTTCAGTCCAAATAAAACCAGCGTCAATTAATCGAACCTTACAAAAACAAATGCGAATAAATGAGAGAAAAGAGAATCTTTGCTCGATCTACTTCTTTATTTAATCCTTTGATACGTTTAAGACAAACAGTTAGCAATTCTCGGGATTCTAATTGTGCACTGATCCATGTATTCGGTGGTTGAAGATATCGAATACATTTATTACACATTTGTAATTGGCCTTGTTTAGGTATTTGTTCAGTTATATCGATTTGTGTTTGCATACATCCATGACACATGTTCAATGCATTTGGGTCGATTAAGACACCGCATTGACAACATAGACTAAACAGCAAAAATTGAAATTAAACAAAAATCGTTCGATACGATCGATTCATACATTTTTCCGGCTGCTGTTGGCTCGACATTGTCACTCATATATTCCATGATTGATCGTAATTAGGAGATTAGATTGATACTGAATCTGAAGATAAAATGATTTAGAAAGAAAATGTTACGCAAGGAAATTACAATTGAGTCATAATCAGAATAAATGAATACTCTCGAACAAAACAAATGACGATATGTGTGTCTGTGTGTTTTAACTTCGATTTGTTATTATTGGAGAGACAGAAATCCAATATTTTGTAAGATATTTCTATTGGCACATTTCATAGGGGCGCCACATTCTACTTCCGTTCTTCGTTCATTTGCATACATCATGTACAGTTCTTATAACTGGTGATTATATCTTCTTTAATAAATATAATTGAATAGCTTTCACTTTTGGGAATGATTTGTAAACTTCAGTATAATTTAATTTTAAATAAATCTGCGTCATTATCTCAAACTTATCTCAAACTCTTCACTGAAATCTTAGATAAATATTACTCATAAGAAAAGAAAACGAAACCGATTCATAAGATAACCTTAATACTAATTAATAATGACTAGAACAATATTTTATACAATAGTTCTCCTTTTTACCATTACTTTCGGTCAACAATCTGTATTTTCAGGTAGATTTCAATCTTACGTTACGCACTTCTTTCAACTAATTGTTTTCATAATGTAGAACGACGTTGTCGATGCTTATCTGACAATCCACAATGTTGGCCAAACTCGACTCTCTGGCAAAAATTTAATGAATCGATTGATGGCAGACTTATTTCACCCAAACCATCCGCTGAACCATGTAATTCACATCCGCTAAATGTAAATGCATGTACTGTTGCCACTCAACGATGGCATGATTCTTTCTGGCGTGGTGATCAATCCGGTGCAATGCAGAATCCTAATTGGGAAAATAGTTCTTGTTCGATTTACTATTACAGTTCGACATGTAATCAAGGATCTGTACCGATTCTAGCTGTGAATGCAACGTTATCTGAACACGTCGAAAAAACTCTTCAATTCGTCAATACTCATAACCTTCGTTTAGTTATCAAGAATACAGGCCATGATTATGCAGGTCGTTCGACGGCCTATGGGTCGCTTCTTCTCTGGTTACATCATATGAAAAACAAAGTTCTTATGAACGAATTCACAACTTGTGACGGTGAAACAATTTCGAATGCTATTCGATTGGAAGCAGGTGTTCAATGGGGCGAAGTTTATCAGTGGCTAAACGACTATAATTTGACAGCAATTGGTGGAGCATCAGGTACAGTCGGTTCAGTTGGCGGATTTTTACAAGGCGGTGGTCATAGTCCATTAGGTCGATGGAAAGGTTTAGCTGTTGATCAAGTACTTGAATATGATGTAGTCCTAGCTGATGGTCGTCGTGAAACGGTGAATGCATGTAGAAATCGTGATTTATTTTGGGCACTTCGAGGTGGTGGTGGTGGGACATTTGGTGTAGTTTTATCGGCTATTTTAAGAACATATCCATCGCCATCGATAGTTGCCGCATTTCAAATGGCTAATGCACCGAACGATACACGTTATATAAGTTTCATTCGTCATTTTACTCAATTATTACCAATGTTAGCCGATGTTGGATGGAGTGGATACTTTTATTATACTGTCAATAGAATTTTGTCTTTTTTCTTCATACCAAACGGAGATATTAATATTGCCAATTCAACAATGAATCAATTATTTAATAATTTTAGTGATTTAAATTTCAGTCGATCTCCTGTATTTCCTCTTCCATCATTCTACGCTCTATATGCTAAAGTTTTTGAGCCATCGAATCCAACTGGTGGCAATGTTCTTCTTGGTTCTCGTTTGATACCCGAAGAAATCATTCGTACGCAACCAAATGCTGTAGCTGATGCATTTTTTCAAGCAAGAGGTGACAATGATTCTGTTCTCATCGGACATCTAGTTGCTGGTGGTCAAGTTGCAAATAAAACGCAAAATACTAGTGCTAATCCAGCATGGAGAACAGCTCTTCTGCATGTTGTGTATTCGCAAGGTTGGGATGATGGAACATCGAGTGAAGAACAACAAAAAATAGCGAAACATATTGCTCAACAAGTTGATATTCTTCAAAGTGTTGCCGGCGGTTCACAATCTGCTTCTTATATGAATGAAGCTGATCCGAATGAACCTGAATGGCAACAGAAATTCTATGGAACTATGGAGAATTATAATCGATTGAAATCGATTAAAGATACTGTTGATCCGAATGGAATATTTGTTTGTAAAAACTGTGTCGGCAGTGAAGAATGGTCGGCAGATCTTAACTGTCCGAAAATGTAGAGCAATTTCCATTGTTGTTGTTGTTCTTTTTTTAAATATACAAATCGTATTAAATTAAGATGTTCGATATCAGATTTGCGTATCAGCGTATTTTATATTTGTATTTATCTTTAGCTTAGTAAATATGTACAATGCGGTATTAGTTCTCAAGCTTAATCTTATATAGTTGAAATAATAGATTCGTAATGCGAAGTACGAAAAAAACAAATCTTATTGGCTGATTCAGCAAATATCATATTACCTTCTGTCAATATCACGGTGAATCAATACGACCTAAAAATAACACATAAAAAGAAAGCGCAAAGAAATATTTTATATGATCTACATACAATGAAATTCTGTATACTATCGACAATATTTTTAGTTGTATTTTGTGTAGAACCTACATTTTCAGGTATACGTACATCGGATTCTTTTGAAATTCAGTACATTCCTTATATTTTAGCACGACGTTGTCGATGTCTATCTGACAACGCACAATGTTGGCCAAGTTCTACTCTCTGGCAAAAATTTAATGAATCGATTGATGGCAGACTTATTTCACCCAAACCATCAGCTGCTCCTTGTAATCTTAATCCGTCAAGTTTTAATTCCTGTACAATTACACCCGTACAATGGCACGATCCTTTCTGGCGTGATGATCAGCCAGGTGCAATGCAATGTTCAAATTGGGAAAATAGTTCTTGTTCGATCTATTATTACAGTTCGACATGTAATCAAGGATCTGTACCGATTTTAGGTGTTAAAGCAACATTGCCAGAACATGTTCAAACAACTTTAGAATTTGTCAATACGCATAATCTTCGGTTAGTGATAAAAAACACAGGTCATGATTTTGCAGGACGATCAACAGCATATGGATCGCTTCTTCTCTGGTTACATTATATGAAAAACAAAGCTCTGATGAGCGAATTCACGACTTGCGATGGTGAAATAGTTTCGAATGCTATTCGATTAGAAGCAGGTGTTCAATGGGGTGAAGTCTTTCAATGGTTAGGTACATATAATTTGATAGCGATTGGTGGAGCATCAGGAACAGTCGGTTCAGTTGGTGGATTTTTACAAGGTGGTGGCCATGGTCCATTAACTCGATGGAAAGGTTTAGCTGTTGATCAAGTACTTGAATATGATGTAGTCTTAGCTGATGGTCGTCGTGAAACGGTGAATGCATGTAGAAATCGTGATTTATTTTGGGCACTTCGAGGTGGTGGTGGTGGAACATTTGGTGTAGTTTTATCTGCTGTTTTACGAACATATCCATCGCCAAGTGTTGTTAGCTACTATCTTGATTTCGTTGCAAACAGTACTTCTCGATATCATGAGTTCATTCACCATTTTGTTCGATTATTACCAACGATTGCAGATGCAGGCTGGACATCATATTTCTATCTGAGTAATACTGGTTTTCAAGGTGCATTCTTTCTGCCAAATGGAAATATGAATATGGCGGAGATTTTAAAAAATCAGTTAACATCAAATTTTCAAGATTTTAATATCACACACGCCGGTCCCCATCCTTTTCCATCATACGTTGATGTTTACAATGGAATTTTTTCTTGGAGTAATCCAACAGGTGGAAATTTACATATGAGTTCTCGTCTTATTCCCGAAGATATTGTTCGTAATCGAGCCAATGACGTTGCTCAAGCATTTCTTCAAGCAAATAACTATTCTTCATCAACACTTATCGGACATCTCGTTGCTGGAGGTGAAGTTTCGACGAGTAAACAAAACAATAGTGTCAATCCGGCATGGAGAACAGCTCTTCTTCATATGATTTACACGGAAAGTTGGAGTGATGGAACATCGAATGAAGAACAACAAAAAATAGTTAAACGTGTTGCAGAACGAGTTAAAATTTTACAAACAATTGCTGGTGGTTCACAATCTGCTTCCTACATGAACGAAGCGGATCCGAATGAACCTGAATGGCAACAGAAATTCTACGGAACTATGGAGATTTATAATCGATTGAAAGCGATTAAAGATACAGTTGATCCAAATGGAATATTTGTTTGTAAAAATTGCGTTGGTAGTGATGATTGGTCTGATGATCTGAATTGTCCAAAGATCTCGAGCGGAACTCTGCTATCTGTTTCAATATTAAACATTTTGCTTTTAATTTTTTTCTTTCTGAACTGAGAAAGTTGAATCGAAATATATTTGTTTATAAATGGAATGTTTACATGAAATAAGAAAGTTTATATAACAAATCAAATGAAAAAAAAATGTAGAAAGTATTGATAGTCAATCAATCGGCAAAAAAAAACGAGTCATACAGTAAAATACCCGTTACAAACGAAAAATTTCAATTATCTAACCGATATTTTCGAGAGAAGGCAAAAGAAAAATGTCTATTCTAAATTTCAGCCTGCACTTGTGCATAATATCTATGAATGTATTTAACGAGATTCATTAATGCAGAGTAAGAATACGAAAGAGAGAGAGAGAGAGAGAACAAAAAATACGATTAATTTACAAATGGACGAATTTCATTAAATGACAAACAACAAAACGAATTCTATACAGCAGTTGAGAAATCAGCTTCATCATTTTGTCCGTCATAACCAAAATCATCACCTTCGGCATATTTAACCAAATAAGTACGTCGTTTATCCTCATCGAATTCTCCTGTTGAATCATGTAAAGATGAGCGACTATGTTTCATCGAAGCATCACTAAAATCAAACATTTTCTCATTCAAAAACGAAATTAAAAAAAAAGAAAGGCATACCCTTGATTGAAATCCGAGTATTTGCCATCGTCATCACCGCCATGTAACGCATCTTTATCCAGGGCTAATTATTCGAAAATTCAATTTAAAAAATTCGAACTTTAAAATGAAAATATCTTACCGATATATGTGCCTCCTTTCTTTGTCATTAGTCCGCAAACAACGAAGAATACAATGAAGAGTATGATTAGAGAAATAATAAGACCGATAAACCAAGCAGAATTCGTTATTCTTGGGCCACGATCTAAATGCAAATTCGTTTTTCTTTTTGAAAAACATTTTCTGCTTCGAATTTACCTTTGCCAAGTGTTGTGACATACTGAGGATCACTTTTCGTTTCCGAAAGTATACCATCGCCTGCAACCAATACTGTCTTATATGTTTTACCCGGTACCAATGGACTGACGATAATCGTTCGATCATTTGACACAGCATACGTTCGTTTATAAATGGCTTGACCATCTTAACAAATTTTCGAAAACAAATCATCAAAAAAAGTCTCATTTTTCTCTTCGAACCTTTTTCATCCTCTTTGTATTGAACGTGATAGAGACTGCCAGGTATCGGCATACGTGTTGGATCAAATGAAACATTGAAGAACGTTGTTCCGCGATACGTCACAACAAAACTCGGTTTTGATGGAACTTTAGAAGAAAAAAAACACGATGAATTCGAAAATATTTTTCGAATATTTTTCTTTTACCAAGACTGAGATTTGTTGTTATTTCAATCATAGCACCACTGGTCGAGAGACCGGCGATATTTCTTGCGCGTACTTGAACACGATATTTGGTGAACGGTTTAAGTCCGCCGATGAGATAACTTCGGTGATTCGGATCGAGAAGAACGATCGATGGTTGATCGAGACCCGGTTGAGCAACGATACTAAATCCGATTTTCGATATTTATTCAAAGTTACGTTTCAATTTACCTTTCGATTGTTTTATAATCGACTTGATACCCGAGAATAAATCCATTGGGCTCATCAGGCAATTCCCAAAATAGATAAATTCCATTTCCACCAAACGGAACACCACGTAGATTCGTCACAGGACCTGGTCGACCTTCTCTTGTTTGAAACCGAATCTAAAATAGGACCGAAGAATTTAATAATCCCTCTCTCTCTCTCTCTCTCTCTGAAAAAGAATGAATACATACAACATCACTGGTCGGTCCAAGATATCGTTCAGTTTCAATTCGAATTCTCGCTGCAACGTCACCATTTGGTGGCGCATTGAAAACAGTTGTCCATGTTTGATTCGGCGAAATATCCGAAACAACACGAAGCGAACTCTCTGGATCATCCCATCGAAACATTTCAATCTACACACACACACATCATTCATGCAACACAAGATATTCGATATAAAAATCACCTGATAAGCTTTGAGATAACCTCGAATATTCACTTCATCGACATTCAAAGGTGGGTCCCATGCAAATTGAACGGTTGTACCATCAATTGCTTGCATTAATTGGAAGTTACGTGGTATATAGGTTGGGGCTAGAAAATATACATACAAACATGCAAATGAGCGGATTGAAAATGATTTCTGAATGAGAAGAGTTTTATTGAGGGGAATTGAATTGGTTAACAAACTGATTTCTCGGGATTACAACGACGGATAGGGTTTCGTTTACGTTGTAATAACATTGTTCGAGTTGATGTCGTTTTTCGAGAGACTTTCGTAGTTTTTAGGGATGAAGATAATGAAGAGGGAGAAGAATCAAAAGAAGGAGAATAGATCAAAGTTGATAGAGTCACATTTTCCAAATTACCCGAATCGCCTGAAAACGCGATATAATATATCGGCGGTTCATTTGCATCAGCTCCATTAATTTCTACAAAAAAAATTCCTTTTCTTGTCAAACAAAAAAATCCAAAGGCTCAATGTCAAACCTCCTGGCTGTTGATTAACCGCTTTGACATAGTACTGATATCTCATATTCAAAACCGGATTCGGTATTGGAAATTGATTTTGCGGTGGATAAACACGTTGAGTCATAAACGGCTCGGGATTTGCTCCGACTACAAACGGACGCCAACCGATTTCGTACCAAAATTTCGGCGCATTCCATTTTATCGGCGGCATACTATCCCATTCGATTAGTAAAGGAAAAAACTGCGTCGTGTACGCTCGAACACCG
>Ga0209922_104173_pt1 | contig 10690 bp, 10 predicted proteins | sample ThiBiot_500_biof_FD_183946 | JGI IMG/M metagenome (GOLD analysis project Ga0209922, IMG submission 183946) | Wastewater bioreactor microbial communities from Cape Town, South Africa - Thiocy_expt_500_biof (SPAdes) | ecosystem: Engineered > Bioreactor > Thiocyanate-remediating > Anaerobic-Aerobic ...
GAGAACGGTAAGTGTGCTAACACAACCATCCTGCTAGATAAATCGCTCGATTAGACGTTTTGTCCTATCGGCAAAACCGTACCCGCAGACACATAATAGTAGCATATGGTGAAGGTCTCATACAAAACGAAAATCTTATTTATCATCATTATTTCACATACATATATATCGCTACTTATTTTCTTGCTTTCGATGTTGTCTATGACTGTATTATTCGTTTTTATATTTCTATATGACAACGAAATTGCTTTTGACTTATTTACAAATATCAATATCTGTATATATATCCTTCTAGCTTGCTCAGACAGATCTTCAAACCATGCTGCTCGAAGATCTGACTACTGCTACAAGCACAGCTGTACATGCACAGCATGCTACATCAAGCACTGACACCGAGCAACCACACAATATTTTCGAAAGAATCGAAGAAAACAATCGTATACCTATTGTTGTCTACGATACCGATTGGACAGATGAAAAAGTACAACCGATTTCGAATGAATTTCGAACAAATTTTCAAAATGCTCAACAAAAATATTCGAAAACAATCGAATATCAAAAGGCAAAGATAGTTTCACCCAAATCGATACTTTCTCGTGAACATTACGAAGAAATTGACAACAACAATCAAGAACTAGCTCAACAGATCGATACCCAACCGATTCCCACCGATCATTTGATCGAACGAATGGAAATCGATACAAATCTAAGTTCAAATTCAAATCAATTGAATACAAATTCACCACAAGCAATTCTTTGTCAACCAATCGATCAACAAATACAAATGAACGATGAAGATGCACCATCGATATCCGATGATTCACTTCACGTTCGAGATCAACAACGATCGAATGTGAATACAACACAAAATCTACCTCTAGAAAATCCCCTTCGATCAACCGCTTTTCTAACGTTTAACTATGCACAACATAGCGAACAACTCGGTCCAACATGGCAACGATCGTCCGATCAACAGATCGGCAGCCCTATTCATTCTCAAGAACAGCATCTACAAATCGAGAGAGAACAAATCTCTCCTCGATATCTACCATCCATAGCATCCGTTGACAACTACGTCAGCGAATTTCAACAAACACCTTTACTTCATGAAAATGTTCGAATAGAAAATACCGAAAGAATACCACTGCTACCACCAACACATGTCAATCAAATTCAACCAATCTATCGTGTACGACAACAACAAATTTCAGTTGATGACGATTACGATCCATCAGCAATCACAAGTATTCGACCTGATCGTACTGATCAAGTCAATATCAGTTCAGTTGATACGACACGTATCGAATCAGTACCAGTCACAGTCAATATTGATGTTCGTGTTCGACCAACTCAATCCGAAACATCATCACTTGCTGATCAGGAAGGAGTTCTCGATCCATTCGAACAGAATATCGAATCAGAACAACATTTACCATTAGTCGATCAAATCTCATTGACATATTCGGCATCGATACGATCAATACAAGACGAAACTCAACGTGCCATCGAACGATACGAACAAGAACATCCGTATTTTAGTCGTTCATTACCACGTGAATGGATTGAACCACCTGTTCTTCCTCATGACGAACAATTAGTTGAACAATGGATTGTTGAAAGAAATCTCGATATAATCCAACAACAGGTAGAGTTAACCACTAATCAACCGTGTGAGAGTGTTGTAAATGCTACTGCTACCGCTATTGCTACTGATGCTTATTCGATGATTGGTGAGAGGTTCGAAGACGAACAATCGTCTAGCTCGCATACACCCGATGATGATAATCAACAGCAAAATATTCACGTTGCTGCACCAGTCATTGTCAGTCATTGTTCGCCAACGAGCGACTATGAAACTGATTCGCTCGATAAAGATAACGATACGACATCGACAACGACGAGTGTCGATGGTGGTCTACTCGTTACAGCTGTACCTATAACAATAACTGTTCCAGCACAAACTCAAGAAACCATCTCAAGTATTCCGACGAATTTTTTTCTCGAAACACTTGCGAACGAGGATAAAGATTCGCTTGTGACAATTGGCGTGGATCAAAAGATCTTTCTTCGAGCGCAAGAAGATCAACTCGAACCAGACGAAGATTTCATTTCATTCAATTTCGATGAACATCATTCACAAGAACTACTCAATCCATTTTTCGAACCAGCACATTTTCAATTGCCAATCGTCAACGAACTCTCCATCTATCAATTGTCCACTCATCAAGAATATCCAATCTGTTCACCAACAAATCTTTCGCAATTCATCACACATAACGATGAAAATATCTCAGTTAATCAATATCGTATAAATCAACACGAAATTCTTTCAATTGCACATATAAATCATCAACTCGATGAGCTCAATGAAAATCTCGAAAATCTATCACAAAAATACGATCCACCAATGCAAATCACTGACTATGATGTTCAATCGATCAATGCATTTTCCGAACCACTTCATGTTCAAATTATTGAACCACCAGTCATCATCGAACAATCGAACGAAACTATCGTCAAACCTGAGGTAATGCATGGACACTCGAACAATTACCTCTCTTTGCATGTCTCTGTCTCTATATATTCAAAACAAAATCAAATTTTACTCGTAGTCAAACTATTTGTATATATTATACTATATAAAAACTTCGAACCTCTTACTTATTTATTTAAAAAAAAACATTGCATGCCTATGCTTTTGCTTTTTTGCTCTTTACTAATCAATCGATCAACCAACATGCTTTTCGCTTGTACTCTTTTATTATCATTTTGCATGCTCTTCTCAACTACTAATATGCACTTCTAGGAACTAACTATTAACCTTTAATCTCGTTTCTCTTTTTTTTCTCGAAAACAACTTCCATATACACGTCTATTCTTTTTTCTTATCACACCTTTGTGAATATCGTCATCACCACAGCCTATCGAAACAAACAAACAAAGAGAAGAAACCGCACGAGGAGTTGTCTCGTAATATTTTCGTAGGCCTTGAAATCGCTCGTGTATAATGAATAATCTTTGAGCATACATGACAAGTTCGAGAGTGAGACGAAACTGATTCTACAGTCGATAATGTTCTATTTAACTTGACTGTGTACATTGTACTAAGAGAAAATAAACGGACTTAATCACGAGTCGATTGTAAGGTGTTGCCGAGCAAATAAAAACATACACTGAGATAGTAATAGACGATTATTTTATCACGAAATAAAACAATTAAAACGAATGCACGTCCCGTTTAGTGTCCATTTTTCATTTGAGTCGTTCAAACAAACATACACGCGTGCATTTAGAATAGAAGCAAGACAATGTACAGTGATACACTCGCTTTCTTTTTCTTCTTCTTCTTCTTTTCTCTCCATATATACTGAATCCATTTAAATGCCAACATCATTATATTTATTCTTCTTTTTAACCTATATGAGCATACGGTTCATTCCAATGAACGACATATACAATTGAGCTCTTTTCGTCATCGTTCGTTATACGTAGATGTACATTCAGCAGAAGAAAAGAATAAGTAGGGATGTCTTATCTGTCTTTAGTTAGTGAAACGAGACACAATCAACTTTCATTTGTTCTTCTTCTTCGTCTTCTTCTTTTTTTTCTCTCTTTATGATCAACATTTCGAAAGAGAAGATCGATCAATAGATCAGTCGATGATATATGAACGATAGTGATCTTTTTATGTCCATGAAATATAGTCAACGGTTGAGTAGCCTTGTTAACATAGTAATGAATACATATAAAAGACCACGAAGAAGAAGAAAATGAAACAAATGACTAAGTGATACAAATTGAGAAGGTTATCAGATCGTAAAACAACAAAAAAATATATAAGATTTAGACTACTGTAGTCATATAATCAAAAAAAAACCCGTCTCCTTCTCCTTCTCCTGATGATTTCTCTGTCGAAAAAAACACTGAAGTCAATATTATTTGTAATAAAATTCATTTTTTTCGTCGTATAGGAGTATCTCGAACATGCAACAACTGAAATAATCAATCCATCGGCTGATTCATCGCCAGTCTACCCATTACACTCGCCATTCAATCGAACAGACAAGGCTCGTCAAAGCACCGAAAGTTATAATTTAGAACGTTTACCTGTTCAACATTATTTGGAGTTAAATCTGAACACGCCTACGGCATCAATGCGTCGAGGTAAGACAAGACGTTTCATCTCAATAGACATCTCTACTCCGCATTTATATATGCACGTCTTTCGAAAAATAATACCTCTGTGTCAGAATAGTTGTAATAATAATAACCACCATCATTTGAAACAGCATTGGAAGAACGAAAGTTTATATATGCATATATAATTTCGAGTATAAAAAAAAGTCGAAAAGAGAGAAAGAGAGAGAGAGAGAACAAGTATAAATGTATGTATGAATTGTTAGCTTTCAACGAAGCCAAGAATATTACCGAATATAATACATCATTATTTTTATTACAAACGTACGTTTACAAATCAAAGTGTTTAATAATCGTAGGTATGATTCTTAAATCGGATGGATATACTGAAACCTTAGAAAGAGGAAAATATGTTTATTATTATTGTTTAAGACGAGACGAGAAAAAAATCGATTTTCTTTTCCAGTTTCGTTTTTTACGCTCTCTCTCTCTCTTGGCGCTTATCAATTTCTTTTTTGGTTCTTTCTACTCTCGAGTTTTTTCTTCTTGCGTAAATTAAGAACGCAACAAACGTGTTGTGTCCTCATTTTGGTTCGTTGGTCGGTTTCTTCTTCGAATAGAGTCTTTTTTCGAGAAGAAGAAGAATAAGGTAAAGTATTTTGTTTCTTTATCAACTCGATGAATGCAAAGTGAAACTACAACGAAAATCCAATCCTTTCTCTCTCTTGCTTCTCTTGCAGTTGATTTAAATGGCAAAATATAAAACAAAAGAATTTTTTCATTGATTAGTATTAGTGTTATTATTATTATTCTCGTTTTGTTTTTCTTCTCTCTTCTCCTATTCGAGTCTGTCCTTAAGACATTATTATTCTAATGCATACGATTATGAATACTGGCTAGAAGTCGTTCTCATTTTTCATTTAAATCATTCAGACAACTATTGAAATCGAGAATATTTCATCGGTGTTATTTTTTCATATTAGTTGATCATACGTCTAGTACGAAAATAATCCCTGAGTATGTTTCGGGGAGGTTTTCTTTTACTTTTCTCTCTTGTTTGCACTGAAGTGATATTGGCACAAGAGCATCGGATTTCTTTTCACTCGTCTTTTTTTTCTTCAATACTTCTAAACAAAATAGTAATCGAAAATGAATTGAATCGGATAAAATGACACAATCCCATTGAAATCAGTTTGCTGATTTGAAAAAAAACTCGATTTTTGTTTTCGTCATGAATGAAAATTGTCTTAATGTGAAACAAAAAGAACCGATTAGCCAATTGAAGGTTAACATTTCGTTTTTCTCATTCGGCGAACATTAATTTGATTTCTTTTCATCATTATTCTGAAACCTCAAGGTTTTTCTTGTTCCATTAGAAGTATAGATTTTGTCGAACAAGGAAAGAAAAATGAAGCTGCTCAAATGACGTGCGTAGAAAGCAAGGTCACCGTCTTATATGCATACGTATAAACGTAGGATGTGTCGAATACCTGATAGAATTTCTTGAAAGAATTTCACACAAAACATAAACTTCGATATTCAATACTGATTCAATTGAACAAATCGATTAGTTATGCGTCATTAGAAGAGAGAGAAAAAAAACGCACATACCAAACATTCCTCTTGTTGTTTCGGAAGAAACAGCGAACGAGACAGAGACAGAGAGAGAAAAAAACAACAAGAACTAATATGCTTAGATTTTGAGTACGAGGTGCTCTTGTGTCCTAGTATACGAGAACGACGACAATGTTTTTTAATAGGCCTGCCGGTGAGCGTAGGAGTGTCACTGAGCAGCGATGTTTGTGTAAGAAACGGAACGAACAACGTTCGGTACGAGAGACTGAGAACAATTTAAATGATTCGTATATCGCCATTACTTCTTCCTTTGACGATATTTTGGTTTTTGTTTGCATTGTATATAGCACTCGATTAAGTGAAAAAAAAGAAGAAGAAGAAAAAGAAAAAAAGAGCAAAACGAGAAGAGAAAATGAAATATATATTCATTTCGATTATGACGGTTGAGAGAGAAGAAAAAAGTTTTGAACTTTGCCAAACCTAACAACGATTTCTCTTCTCTCTTCCTCCCTCGCTCTCTTTCGCTCTTTCTCTCGTTGATTATTAAATTCCACAGAAATAACAAAAAAAAAAGAACGAAGACGAGAGAAAGAAAAGGTAATCACTCGTCGATAGGTAGATATAAATGGAATTGCAAAAAAAAACCCATTGAAGAAGATACTACTTCATCCTTCTTCATATTATCAAATCAACATCAAACAGTACCAACGAACAACAATACGATTACACTTTTCTATCTCTTTCTCTCTCTCTTTTTTTTTCGTTCTTTTCGGTTGCTTTAATAAATTCTGATAAGACAAGTGATTTTATTTCACTTTTTATTATTATATATACCTTTATTTCGAAATCGTTCTCGACGATGCGCAACGACTATTACGATTCGTAATACCACTAGTCGTTCGATTATTATTATTCATTCGACTTCCATATTTCGTTTCGTTTTTTTTCTCTCTCACTCACTCTCCTTTTACGCAAAAAGTTCAAAGAAAAACTAGAAATGCTTGTATTGCATTTTTAAATTTCATTCATTGAATATCCATCCATATCTAAACAATGCCGAAAACATTCGAACTACAAACAGATACATCCACCCCATCTGGTGCGACACTTCGTTTAACTGTCGAATATCGAAGTAAGATTCTTGAATTAGTTTTTGCTAATAAAAAAAAAGAAAAAGAAAAGTTCCTAAGACAGAAATTGTTGATTGAATATTATACGGCATATACATATGTAATATAAAGAGTCAATTGAGTTACGAAACAACATTATGGATGAAGCATGATAACTTCATCATCGATCATTGGAAATTTTTCAAGTATTCTCTCCTCCTCCTTCTCGTTTCTTTTTTCCTTCTCATATTCTAACACTCAGACAAACGTTTGCGTGTGGTTTCTCTTTCAATATGTGTGTATATACATATGCTTTATATCTGAGAAGAGAAATGTAATGAAAAGCAAAGATGATTAATAAATATTTTTTTCCCTTTAGTTCGTCCAGATCGACCCGGTAGTTATACAGAAGATATCATCATGGATAGTAGTACTCATACAAGAATTGAATCACCTATAAGATCTCGTCAAGATGATCTCAAGTATGCATCAACAACTACACGAGATCATTCGGAGCAATTACCACCGCAACATTTACCTGTTGATTATATACTTGATCGAGAACGAGCACGTATTGTTCCCGAAACGAATGTATCATTTAGTGAACTTAATAAGAATGATGAAGTTCTTATTCGTGATACAATTGTTCAACATATAAGCGAAGATGAGAAGTCAACATCAAGCGAAGAAGTTATATTCGAAGAATGGAGCGAAGAATTTCGTTGTCGTCGTACCGATGAATATGATAAAAACACGAATCGATTGATTCGCACAACCATTGATGAAACAAGTGGACGTGTTAAAAGTGATGTTATTAAAGAAGAATATAAAGAAAAGAATGAACGTATTAAAGGACATAAAAGTTATGATGTTGTCAAAGAAGTTTATCGACGTGTACCAGCACATTCAGTCGATCCAAAAACGTCGACAATTGTAACTATTGAACCAGCAACAAGTCATGTTTATGAAGAAATTCCTCAAGTACCACATTCGACAACATCGTCGTTATTCGAACGACAAGTACCCGTTGAACATACGCCACGAAATCGACAGTGGTCATTCGAAGATAATTATACAACGGAAATAGTCTATGATTCGAAATTAGCTCGTGATATCGAATCATCAGCACGTGCTCAACGTACAGATACACGATTCGATTCATCAACAACACCACCATCATCAACAACAACAATAACAGCAGCAAACTATGATCGTGTTCGTCCAGGTCAATATCCGTCGATGCCATCAGCAAGTCAAGCAACAATTTCAACTGTTCCATCATCGAATTACGATCGTATATCGAACATAGTTACACCATCAACACATTTTGCTGATCGTCGTCAAACTGAACGCGATGAAATCGTTAGTGAAGAATATCATGTTGAATTCGAACAACAACAACATTCCGATCGTCGTTCGCCATCAATACATCGTCAAGAATTAACAATACCAACAAAACAACAACAACAACGAGATGAAACATCCGAAGAAGATGTTTCCGATCCGTATGTTGTCACTGGTGACGATCGAACTTATCACGGTCTAACAACAATTGTCAATGAAGCTGGACAAAGACGAGATTCCGATTGGAGAAACAAATTGAAGCAAATCTATGCGCCATCATCCGATGAAGAACGATTCGATCAGGTAAAAGCGCGCACGCCTATATCAACGTAGTGTTTAGTTTAGATTAGTTTGTTTTTAACGGACTCTTGAGTTTTCGAGGTAGACTAATTCTAACCAATTTCGTTTTTCGATTCGTGATTCTACTATCCCCTTATGTAATTATATCACAGTTTGGCAAGTCAACCAATGGACATATCACAGCTCAACATGTAGCAATTTTGCCGACAAATAATCAGCAACGATTCAAAGAAGTTCAAGTAAAAGTTTCGACACGTGATCGAACATTACCTGAACCGTGTCAAGCACAAATATCTCCCTCATCGAGACATGCTGTCAAAGAAATTCTCGTTTGTGTCTCTCGAGGAGCATCACCTGAAAAACAATCGCTACAAACTATCTATCATCTTCAGTCATCATCCGATGAAGATGAACAAATAAATTTTAGATGGATTCGAGGTGATGTAAGTTTCGGACATCTGAGAGAAAGAACAACGAATATCTTGCACGTTTTGCATGTCATGTTTGCACTCATCATCTTGTTTTAATATTTATCTTGTGAATGCGTGTCTGTGACTAACATAATCGAATTTATTATTTCTCCAAGATCTCTCTCCTTCTTCTTCTTTTGTTTTAAATCCGAACTTGAATATAAATATTCAATTGAATTTATTTTCTAGTCGAGTCGATCACGTGATGTTACCAAAAGAGTTATCACGACTACAACTGTTGATGATGATCGTCCACAACCACCGAAACGTTCGTCATCATCATCGTCGTTCATTGACGAACGTCGATCACGATTCGAACAACAACAACAAGCTGGTAGTACGAGTCCATTTTCAACTAATGTAATCGATCGACCATCAGCAGGTCGTGTTGGTGAATTGAGAAATGCATTCGAAACAACAATAACAACAACAAATCTTCCAGATGATTCAACGAAATACAAATCATCAGTATCGAGTAATCTTAACGAACGACGGCGAATATTCGAAGAACAAGAACAACTACAACGTCGATCGGTGAGTAAAAAACACTCGGATATGATCTTAGAAAGAACTCTTTCGTTCATACTTTCTCCTTGGGTCAATAGTTGCTTTTATCTTTCTTGAGTGTATACATATATACGTGCGTGGGATTTGCTTTCTTGTTTTTCTATCTCTTGTCTTCATTATACTAATCGAAAAAAACACGCTGTTCGGGAGGAGTAAAAAATCAATTGACACAAAAGATTATAACTTCGCCAATGATCATCTTTACAGACGCAATTAACATCGAACACCGTCGTTCCACAGAGACGAGTTCATCGTATCAGTGGTCGACGACGATCATATATCGTATGTATAACAAAACTCACAAGCTCATTGTGGTGATGGGTTCTCTGTTTAGTTTTTGTCGTTTATCACGATTCAAAGCACTTCATTTGTTTTTCAATGTGTTTCGAACGAGAGAAAGAGAGAGAGAAGAGAAAAGAGCTGTTCACGAACTAATCCATCTGTTATGTACACGATATCGAGCTCGAAGATTGAGTGAGCTTTAACACACATCGTTCGTTCAATGATCACACAGTTGAATAGAAAGAAGGACAAATTATGGATAGAAACGGAAAATGCGTAGTTCTCAAAGGGAGATTTTCGATTTTTCATGTGAGTATGTTTTCATCACGGGACATCTATTGCACATACAACACAAGGAGTTCAACGAAAGTTTTGTGTATTTTTTTCTTGAATTAAAATTGTTTTTTTTTATCTTCATTCGCGTAGAGTGACGAATTTCAAGCAAATGAACGTCGTATGAGTGAAACTCACACAGCTCCATCTCGTGTTCAATCAAGTGATCGTCTAGGTCGTACTGGTTTCGACACTATCAAATCAACACTTGAATCTTCAATGGTTAAATCAACTGAACATGAAACACCAGTCGATACTCGAATCAAGGATAAACGAACGATCTCATCGATTGATTCGGATTTAAGCGGTTCACCGCCACCAATCTATCAAAGTACGCCGAAATCTACCCAACAAAAACGTGATGATCTAGGCGATGAAAGCGAAGACGAACTAAGCGATCCAACAACAACCAAACAGGATCAATCATTGGATTCACGACGACGTTCGTCGAAACCACGTTCACGAGATTTCTCTCAAAGTACACCGCAAACATACGATGCATCGTATCTCAGTCATCGATCGAAATCAACATTCAATGAAACAAACATGGAAAATATTCTTTCGCATGTTCCA
>Ga0209922_104183_pt1 | contig 10678 bp, 8 predicted proteins | sample ThiBiot_500_biof_FD_183946 | JGI IMG/M metagenome (GOLD analysis project Ga0209922, IMG submission 183946) | Wastewater bioreactor microbial communities from Cape Town, South Africa - Thiocy_expt_500_biof (SPAdes) | ecosystem: Engineered > Bioreactor > Thiocyanate-remediating > Anaerobic-Aerobic ...
TGAACTGCAGGTCGTTCATCGCGTAGACGTCGTTGGTGAACCCCTTCGCGTTGGGGAAGAAGATCGAAATGACCGGCAGCGGCGTCTTCGGCGCGAGGGGGTTGTCCTCGGGGAAGCGCCCCTTGTTGAAGTACTGCTTGAGGCCCTCCGCGCTGATCGCGGCGCTCGCCGCGTCCTCGCGGCCGGAGCCGTTCGAGAGCAGCACCATCGCCTGGTGCATCGGGATGTTCTGGATCGAGTCGGTGTTACCGAGATCGCCGAACGACTTGGTGATGTTCTTGAGCTGGTTGAACAGCGGGCGCGCGCGCTGGTGCGACGGCGACGGCGACGGATTCGCCTGGAGGATCTTGACGAGCTGCGCCTTCTGCGCGGCGGGCACCCACGGCGAGTTCGCAACGTAGGGGCTGATGCGATCGTCGAAGATGATCAGCTTCGCGATGTCGTTCGGGCCGAGCGCGTTGATGATCTGGTTCGCGACTTCGCGCGCGTCCGTGTAGCGCGGGCCCATCAGGCTCGACGCGTCGAGCGCGATCAGCCACGCCGTGCCGACGAGAGGATCCTTGGTCGAGGCTCCCCACGTGGCCTTCGAGTGGAGCTTGGCGGGGTTCTCACCGCCGTCGACGCGAACGAGGAGGCGAGCGCCCGGATCCGGGAACTGGAACGCCTTCCACATCACGTTCTTCTGCTCGACCGCGTTGGAGATGCAGTCGAGCAGCGCATCTCCGCGCTGCGAGCCGCAACCCGCGTTCGTCACCACCTCGCTCATCGGCGTGAACTGAACGAGCTCGATGACGGTGGTCAGGATCGGTTGACCGTCCTGGACGCCTGCGCGCGGATCGATCCGGAGGATATGTGCCTCCGGCGCCGCGAACGACGTCTGAGCGAAGAGCAGGATCGCGAGTAACGTGATCCAGGCGAACAGCCTCGAGCCCATGGAGCGTCTCACGCGCGCGAGCCTACTACACATCGGGCGCAATGGCGCTGTGGCCGTTACGCCCGTCGTTCAAAAATCGCCCGGAATAATCGCGCCTTTTCGCGGACGGCGCAGCGACGCTCATCCCGCCCGGCGAAGCCGAGCGGGAGCGGAACCGAAGCTCCGGCGCGCGTCGCAGTACTAGACGCGACCGATCACTTTGACGATCGTCGTGTAGCCGCCGAAGCGAACCTTGTCGCCGTCGCGGAGCTCGCGCTTCCCGTTGAAGCCGATGTGCTCCTCGTTGACGAAGGTACCGTTCGTCGACCCGGTGTCCTCGATCTGGACCGTGCCCGCGACGCCGTCGATGACGAACGCCGCGTGACGCGAGGAGATCGTCGCGTCCGAGAGCGGGATGTCGACCTGCTCACCGGAGTTCGCGCGACCGACCGTCTTGCGCCCGCCGCTGAGCGCCCAGAAGTCGCCCTGGGTGTTGGACTGGTAGGAGATGAGGAAGCCGCGGAGCGCGTTCGGCGGGAGGTTCAGCGGCGGCTGAGGTGCCGGAGCGGCCTGCGCCTCGGGCGCCGGAGCGCCGGGGAACCCACCGGGCTGCGGGGGCGGGAATCCTGGGGCTGGTGGCGGCGGTGCACCGAAGCCCTGCTGCGGAGGCGGAGGCGGAGCGTAACCGCCAGAGCCACCGAAGCCGCCCTGCTGCGGAGGCGGAGCGCCGAAGCCCGGCTGCTGGCCGTAGCCACCGCCGAACTGCGCGTTGGGATCCTGATAGGGCTGGCCGTACCCCGCGTTGGGATCGGGGCCGAAGCCCGGCTGCGGAGGCGGAGCGCCGAAACCGCCGGGACCTGCCGGGGCTCCGAACTGCGGCTGACCGCCGAAGCCGCCGTGCTGCGGAGGCGGAGCGCCGAAGCCGCCCGGCTGCGGGCCGTAACCGCCGCCGTACTGATCGTTGGCGAACGGCATCGCGTCGAGGGCGATGGGATGGCCGTGCGGGCAGTAGCTCGCGCCCGGCGCGATGTCGTGGCCCATCTGGCAGCGAAGCGATGCGCCCTGTCCGGGCGGTGCACCGTACGCGTTGGGCGGCGGAGCGCCGAAACCTCCCTGCTGCGGAGGCGGAGCGCCGAAGCCTCCTTGCTGCGGAGGCGGAGCGCCGAAGCCTTGCGGTGCGCCCATCACCACGGGCGTACCGCAGATGTTGCAAAACTTGTCCGACGGTTGAGGGATCGCGCCGCACTGCGGACAGGGGTTCATCGTCGATGTCTCCGTGCACGCGAGCGTGTCGTCGTGCGCCGAGAAGCATATCGGTCGGACAACCGGGAAAAAAGAGAATTGAAATGGCCCCCGCGAGCGACGCGGGGGGGGCGCGCCGGGTCACGCCGGTGGGGCCTCCCGTTGAGGGCGACCACCCTCGATGAGGAGGTCAGCGCCTCGATCGAGCTTATCGAAGTGACGCGCTCGCGATCACCGCGGCCTCGATGACCTGCCGGACCGGGACGTCGTGCGCTCGAGCTGCGGCGACGCAGGCGTCGAGCTCGGGCTTCCGCTGCGGAGGACCGAAGGGACCGCCTGCGATCTTGACCGGGATCGCGCCGAACGGCGTCGAGACTTCCTCGATGCGTCGCGGCCGCTCGACCCGGTCGACGAGATGACGACGAACGCCGAGCGTCGTCGACTCGCGAAGGATGACGGCAGCGATCTCGTCGGCGCGCGACGCCTCGACGAGCGCACCGAGCAGTTGTCCCGGCCGCCCCTTCTTCATCGTGAGCGGCGCGGTCCAGACGTCGAGGGCCCCGGCCGCGAGGATCGACTCGATGCACGTCCCGAGGAGCTCGCCGGTCGCGTCGTCGAGGTTGGCCTCGAGGACGACGTGCGATCCGCGCTCTCCCAGTCGAGACGCGCTCTCGGTCGGCTCCCCGAGCACGACGCGGAGGAGGTTCGGTCGATCGGCCAGGTCGGCGGTGCCGGCCCCCCACCCGGTTCGCTCGGGTCTCATCGCTGGCCAGCGCGCCGACTCCGTCGCATGCGCGCCGACGATCGCCGCTCCGGTCGGCGTGACGAGCTCGAAGGCGATCCCTCCGTCGTAGGTCGGAAGCCCTTTCAAGCACTCGACGACCGCAGGCGCCGGCAACGGCAACACGCCGTGCCTCGCCTTCGTCCGGCCGTGTCCCATCGGGAGAGGCGACACGATCAGGCGCGCCCCGAGGTAATCGAGCGCGGCCGCACTGCCGACGACGTCGACGATCGCGTCGACCCCGCCGACCTCGTGGAAGTGCACCTCGTCGATCGGCATGCGGTGCACCCTCGCCTCCGAGGCCGCGAGCCTCTCGAAGGTCGCGATCGCGCGCGAGGCCACGCCGGAAGGCAGCTTCGCCGCCTGGATCATCTTGCGGATCGCGCCCCAGGTCCGCTCCGGCTGCTTCGAGTCGAGGTGCACGTCGAACGACGTCGCGACGATCCCGCTCCGCTCGCGCGTCCCGAAATGCAGGTGGAAGCCGGTGAGCTTCAGACGCTCGACGGCGTCCTCGATGACGGACTCGGGCACGCCGAGATCCACGAGCGCGGCGATGACCATGTCGCCCGCCAGTCCTGACGGAGCGTCGAAGAAGAGGATCTTTCCCTTCCCCGCCCCGCGCGGGAGCGGCGCCTGCGCCGGCCCGCGCGTGTGGGCATGCGGGTGGGCGCGCTCGTGCCCGTGCTCGTGCGGGTGGGCGTGCTCGTGCTCGTGCGGATGGTCGTGCTCGTGCTCGTGCGGGTGGGCGTGCTCGTGTTCGTGCCCGTGCCCGTGCCCGTGCCCGTGCGGATGAGCATGACGGTGGGCGTGAGGATGCGCGTGACGGTGGGCGTGGGCCTTCTTCGAAGCCACCTTCTTTGCGGCCACCTTCTTCGCGGCCACTTTCTTCGCCTCGGCCTTCTTCGAAGCCACCTTCTTCGCCGCGGCCTTCTTCGCAGTCCCCTTCTTCGCCTCGGCCTTCTTTCGTGCGCTCACGTCACGCCTTCTTCCGCATCCGCAGGATCCGGGCCGCCGCGAATGCCGCTCCGAACCCGTTGTCGATGTTCACCACGGTGATCCCCGACGCGCAGCTCGTCAGCATGCCGAAGAGCGCCGTCATGCCCTGCTGCGCCGCGCCGTAGCCGATCGACGTGGGGACCGCGATCACGGGCACGTCGATGAGGCCGCCCACGACGCTCGCGAGCGCGCCCTCCATTCCGGCGATGACGATGATCACCGAGGCGTCCTCGAGCATCGGCCGCTTGTGGAGCAGACGATGGATGCCGGCGACACCTACGTCGAAGATGCGCTCGAAGCCGATCCCGAGCATGCGCATGGTCTCTGCGCACTCCTCGGCGACGGGCATGTCGCTCGTCCCGGCGCTGACCAGGGCGACCTTCTGCTCCGACAGCACGGTGATGGGCGAGCTCTCGAGCGTACAGGTCCGCCCGATGGCGTTGTGGCGCACCGCGGGCATGTCGCGCATGAGCGCGTTGGCCTTCTCGTCCTCGATGCGGGTGATCAGGACGTTCTGTCCGGTACGCGCGAGCTCGTGGGCGATCGCGATGATCTGTTCGGCCGTCTTGCCCTCGCCGAGGATCACCTCCGGCACGCCCTGCCGCAGGGCGCGGTGATGATCGACGACGGCAAAACCGAGATCAGCGAAAGGGAGCTGCCGCAGCTCCGCGACCGCGTCGGCGACCTGCGTCCCACCACTTCGGACACGGTTGAGCAGTTCGGTCAGGCGAGCTTCGTCCACGCGGTTGTCTTAGCCCAAGCTATAAGTGTCGCGCCATGCCCTTGCCGCTTGCCCTGCCCATCAGCCTGCTCATCGGGATGAGCCTGGCCTGGCTCGCGCGGGTCGAGCTCGCCCGATCCGAAGTCCCCCTGGTGCTCACCCGCCCATTCCTCGTCGCGGCTGGGCTAGGGGCGCTCGTCCACGCACCGGTGCTCGCGTACTTCGTCACGATGCACGGCGACTGGGCCTACCTGTACCTCGTACGGTTCAGCCGGATCCCGTCGGCCGTCGACCTCGCACTCGTCTGCCTCGCCGCGGCCCAGGTTCCGCTCAGCTTCGCCCTGGCGAGCCCATGGGCGATCGCGAAGCGGGGCTCCGCCCTCCTCAAGGTCGGCGCCGTCCTCGGCGCCCTCCTCGTCGTTGCGTGCATCGTCGCGGCGGGCCGCCTGTCCGTCAGCGCCTCGTTCGCGCAGTACCACGCCGGCTTCGGCGTCGTGCCCCTGGGCCAATCGCCGCTCGGCCGAGGCGTCCTCCTGAGCTGGGTGGCGCTCCTCGCCGGCTACGGATGGAGCGCGCACGTCCTCCGAGCGCCGCGCGCGCACTGACGATCGAACGAGGGCGTGGCGAGCGCCCCGCCCCTTCGAGGGGGGCGTGTGTGCTATGAGATCGTCACGATGTGGGTTCGCGGCGCGGCAATTCGTCCGGTGCCTCCGTACGCGGTCGTCAGTCGCGAGATCCTCGAGCGTGTCGAGGAGGAGCTGGCCGACGGCGGGCTCGGAGCGAAGTCCGAGCTCGATGACGCCTTCGAGCGCTTCGAGCGGACCCAGCCCGCGCTCGCGCAACGCGCGGCAGACATCCTGGCGCGACCGCTCGACGAGACCGCGCTGGCGCTAGGCTATTTCCTCACGATCGCCGTGTGGCTCGCGTTCGAGCGAGCGTTCGGCGGGCGCCTCGCCGAGGTCTCGGAGGACGAACGTAACGCAGCCGAGGCCGCGCTCGAGCTCGAGGAGCAGCTCCGCGCGAGCAACGCCCGCGAGCCGCTGGAGCTCGAGGACGTGATGGCGATCGAGCAGCCCGGAGTCCTCGCCTTCGTGAACGAGCACGTCGACGCCGCGCTCGAGCCCGACGAAGCCGACACCCGCGACGTCGACGTCGACGACGTGCACGTCGTCTATCGCAACATCCTCGTCCAGACGCTGGCGCTGTCCCACGCGGTCGCATCGACCAGCGGGACGCGACCGCGCGAAATGCTGGCCTGAGCCTCGACGGCTAGCTCGTAGCGGTTCGTTTTCCCGACGACGAGCTGCGTAAGCAGCGCGTGCCGTCGGCGCGGCGGCGAGCCGTGACAGGCGAAGCGCCCCCGTCTAGCGTGCGCCCCATGCAGACCGAAGCGATGGTGATGATGGCCACGGGCGGGCCCGAGGTCCTCGAGCGGAAGACGATCGAGCTGCGTGAGCCCGGACCGCGAGAGGTCCGCATCCGTGTTCGTGCGGTCGCGCTGAACCACATCGACATCTGGGGCCGTCGCGGCCTCCCGCACTTCAAGTACGAGTTCCCGCACCGCCTCGGCGCGGACATCGCGGGCGAGATCGAGGCGCTCGGCCCCGGCGCGACCGGCGCGAAGATCGGCGACAAGGTCGTCGTCAATCCGGGCCTGTCGTGCGGCGCCTGCGAGCGCTGCCTCCTCGGCGAAGACACGTTCTGTCGGAGCTACCGCATCCTCGGCGAGAACACGCAAGGCGGCTACTCGCGCCACGTCGTCGTTCCCGACGCGAACCTCCTCCCCATGCCGACGAACCTGTCGTTCGAGGAGGCCTCCGCGATCCCGCTCTGCTTCCTCACCGCCTGGCAGATGGTCGTCCGCAAGGGCGAGGTGCGCCCGGGCCAGACCGTCCTCGTCCAGGCAGCAGGCAGCGGCGTGTCGAGCGCGGCGATCCAGATCGCGAAGATGCACGGCGCACGTGTCATCGCCACGACGGGGACCGAAGAGAAGGCCAAGCGCGCACGCGAGCTCGGCGCCGACGAGGTGATCGTCTACTCGACGCAGGACTTCGTAGCGGAGACCAAGCGGCTCACGAACAAGAAGGGCGCCGACGTCATCATCGAGCACGTCGGCGGCGAGGTCCTCGCGAAGAGCATCCTCGCGGCCGCCTGGGGCGGGCGCATCGTCACCTGCGGCGCGACCACGGGCTTCACCCCGCAGATCGATCTCCGTCACGTCTTCTTCCGCCAGGTCGCGATCGTGGGGTCGACGATGGGACCGAAGGGCGATCTCTTCGGCATCCTCCGCCACGTGGAGGACGGCCGCCTCCGCCCCGTGGTCGATCGGGTGATGCCCCTCTGGAGCGCGGTCGAAGCTCATCGTCTCCTCGAGGAGCGCAAGGTCTTCGGCAAGATCGTCCTCGCAGTCGACTGAGCGGCAGACCACGCCCCACGCCCCACGCCCGTTTCCCTCGGCGTCGCCTCGACGCCGATGGACCTCAGCCGCAGCGGGGCGGAGCGACCTCGTCCGCGAGGCCCCGTTGAAGGGCCTTCGGGCGATGCCGTATGTTGGAAACGATTGCCGATGTCCCGGTTCGCTCTCGGTGCCACGCTCGTGATCGCATCGCTCCTCGTGGGAGCTGGTGGTCATGCGAAGCCGGTGCAGACCGCGCCGCGAGCGCCGGGCACGACGATCACGTTCCCTTACGAACAGCGGCGCTTGCTCCATTCCCGTCACGGGAACGGCGGCCTCGCCTACGTGACGTCGGCAGAGGTCGAGCGCGGCGCGAGCCTTCCCGTGGTGGTGTTCCTCCACGGGATGAACGCCGACGGGCAGATGCATCCGTGGTTCAACTCGCCCTACGGCGATCTGCGAACCGTCGTCGAGCCGCTGGTCTCCTCGGGCAGCGTCGCGCCGTTCATCCTCGCCGCCCCCACTCAAACACGCTTCGCGACCGGCGCGACGGTGATGTGGCCGCGCTTCGACCTCGGCGACTTCCTCGACGCGACCGAGCGCGCACTCGACGGCCTCGCGCACGTCGATCGCGAACGCGTCATCGTCGTCGGCCACAGCGCAGCGGGCTGCAACGTCGAAGGCGGCGTCCTCGGCGACCGCGTGCGCACCTCGAAGGCGATGGCGATCCTCGCGATCGACACCTGCGTCGACGATCGCGTCATCCCCGAGCTCGCCGCGACGGCGGCATCCACGCGCGTCCGGTTCTACTGGCAGAAGGCATGGGCACGACCGATCGAGGCACTCTCGAGCGCGTGCGAGAGCTGCGCGATCGAAGAGATCGAGCTCACGCCCGCTCGGACGGCGCATTCGGCGATTGTGCCCGAAGCGCTCCGCCGCGCGCTCCCGGAGCTCCTGCCCGCCCCTTAGAGACCAGGCCGATTGGATGAACTGACGGGCCGCCACCGGCGATGCTGCTCGCGCCGGGACCTCGGTCGTGCTGGGGAATCGCATCGCCGGACGGGTGGTTGTGCCCAGCCCCGACCTCAGGCCAGGTCCGACACGCCTGATTCCGCGAGCTCGCAGGCCGAGCCCCCGGTGCGGCGGCCGAGTCTTGATGGCACGCCGCCCATGCTCTACGAGGTCGTTAACCGAAGTTAACGACCTCGTGGTGGAGCAACGGAACGCCGGAGACCGCGCCCCGGTTCCACCGAGTGTCGCGCGATCGGCACTGTGCGAAGCAGGGCCTCCTGCCCCGTCAGGGCACGACCTTGTGCACGACGACCGGGTCGGCCGGATTCCCGGCGACGATGTGTCTGGCGACGTACGTGACGTTGCCGCCGTTCGGCTCGTTCGGCTGAAGCGTCACCGTCCGGTTGTAGGCACCGTAGGGCCCGATCACGAGCGAGCCCACGGAATCGGATGGCGCCACGATCCCGATCAGCGACCCGGCGGGGATCGACTGGTGCGAAGCGAGAGCGAGCAGGTTCGCGCTCGTGAGGAGAGACGGCATCCCGCCCTGCCCGCCGGCTCCGTCGAGCGTGACGATGACGCCTCCGGCCTTCGCGAACGTCTCGAGGGCCGGTGCCCAGCCCGCGCCCATCGTCGCGAGCGTGGTCGGCGCGCCGCCTTGCTGATCGTGGATGATGACGACGTCGTAGGACTGCGAGAGGGTGGCGCTCTGGAGAGCCGCAGGGTTCGTGGCGACCGAGACCGCGAGGGTACGACCGGAGGCGGCGCTCTGAAGGATGCCTTTGACGTTCGCGACGGCCGCGGCGTCGGCGAACTGCTCGTAGGAGAGGATGCGCAGCGGGTTGGAACGCGGAATGAAGACCGCGTTCGTCAGCACCTTCGCCTGCGAGGAGGCGGCGGCGCCGGTGCTGTAGTCGTGCCCGATGACGACGATGTCGCCGGGGGTCGAGCCCTGGCAGACACCGGCCACGCAGATGTTCGACGGACAGAACTTGCCGCAAGCACCGCAGTTGACCGGATCGTTCTCTAGATCGACGCACGCGCCGTTGCACTCCACGAGGGGCGCGGCGCACGGCGGGCCGCAGACGAACGTGCCGCCTTGATCGACGCAACGCGAGTTGGGCGCCGTGCAGACGATCCCGCACGCACCGCAGGCGGCGGCGGTCACGTACGGCGGCGGCGGACAGGCGTCGCCGCCGTCACCGAGCGAGCCGTCGACGTCACCGCCCCCCTCGAGCAACCCACCGTCGAGCGAGCCGTCGACGCTCCCGTCGAGCGAGCCGTCGATCGCTCCTCCGCACACGCCGCCGATACACGCCTCACCGGGCGTGCAGCGCACCGAGCATCCGCCGCAGTGCTCGGGATCGCTCGACGTGTCGACGCAGCGGCGACCGCACTCGGAGTAGCCCTCCGCACACGAGCCGTCGACGACGGAGTTCTCCGATCGACAGCCCTGCACCGTCACGAGAACCGAGACGCTCGCCAGCGCAACGGCGACGAGCCGCGTGCGAACGTTCACCATCATCGCAGCCGTCCGTCCGCCCATCATGGTGTTTCCTGCGCGGGAGCGGGCGACTGCACGGAGGGTGCCGTGCGCGTCCGCGTGATCCAGAACTCGACGCGCCGGTTCGCGGCCTCGGCTCGCTTGGTCTGCACCTTCAGGCGGGATCGGCCGAAGGCCTCGGCCTCGAGACGACTCTGGTCGACCCCGAACCGGACGAGCAGACGGCGCACGCTCTCGGCGCGTTCGCGCGAGAGGACGAGGTTGTGTCGCTCGGTGCCAGTCGCATCGGCGTGGCCCTCGATGCTGATCGAGAGGATGTCGGGCGTCGCGTTGATGAACTCGGCCAGCTTCCGCACGATGCCCCAGCTCGCGTGACGCACGCGCGGACTGTTGAGATCGAAGAGGATGACCTCGTCGAGGAGGATCCTGTCGTTCTCGACACGAATGCTCTCGCTCGCCGGCGGACAGCCGTTCGTGGAGGGATCCTGCGTGCGAACGCCGGCGACGTCGGGGCACGCGTCTTCGGTGTCCGGAACGCCGTCCTGATCGCGATCCTTCGGCGGGCAGCCGTTCGTGCTCGGATCGGCGGAACGAACGCCGGGCACGTCGGGGCACGCGTCCTCGTCATCGAAGACCGTGTCGTTGTCGCGGTCGCCTCGCGGGCAGCCGTTCGTCTTCGGATCGTCCGTGCGACGGCCCGGGACGTCGGGGCACGCATCCTCGTCGTCGAAGACCGTGTCGTTGTCGCGGTCGCCGCGCGGGCAGCCGTTCGTCTTCGGATCGCCCGTGCGAATGCCGGGCACGTCGGGGCACGCGTCCTCGTCGTCGAAGACCGTGTCGCCGTCACGATCGCCGCGCGCACGTTCCCTCGCCCCGAGGCCGACCTGGATTCCGAGCGAGACGATGTGCGCATCGTTCGGGCGGAGCGTGTCGTCGGGCTGGATCACCAACGTGTAGCCAGCGAACGGCCCGACGTCCCAACGCCCTTCGCTCCCCACACGGAAGTCCCACCCGAGAGCGACGTCGACACCAGGACGCGTGCGGCTCCCCGTCTGCGCGACGCCGAAACCTGCCGACGTCCAGGGGCCGCCGGGTGCCGCGAACGGATGCACCCG
>Ga0209922_104184_pt1 | contig 10677 bp, 9 predicted proteins | sample ThiBiot_500_biof_FD_183946 | JGI IMG/M metagenome (GOLD analysis project Ga0209922, IMG submission 183946) | Wastewater bioreactor microbial communities from Cape Town, South Africa - Thiocy_expt_500_biof (SPAdes) | ecosystem: Engineered > Bioreactor > Thiocyanate-remediating > Anaerobic-Aerobic ...
AATATCATTGAATGGAACATTGCTGTTGAATATAACATTCGAAGATGTTCTCTATTTCCTTGCTAAAAGTCGTAAAGAAGCTCAACTTGATTTTCTTGTTGGGCAAAAATCTTATTTAATTCAATTGTCACAAGAACAATTAGCATCGAAAATCCACGATCAAATCTCGAAAATACCTGGTTATGGCGAACGAAAACGTTCGTTAACATTGCCAACAAGAGAACAAATCTATCAACAACATAAATATGAGCAAACGAAAAAAATTCAACAAAACGATTTGCTAAATGCCGAATCGAGCGATCGGCTTTCGTTGCAACAGTATAGTTTTCTTGTGCCAGGCGGTCGAAAGAAGAATACTGGCAAATTTTTGGATACAATCGGTCCGATAACAGCTTTTGGATCATCGTGGAGTTTGCCAAGTGAAAAAACAATTACCTATTCGTCCATCCGTGCAGATATCTACGGACAAAAATCAGGTTCGATCAAGATAATGAAAAGCAAAACAAACAGATTTTTCAAAATTATTTGCTAATTTTATAGGTTTCTATGATATTCCACGATATAGTGCACTGAAAACGACGCTTAATTCACCGAAACCAAGTATTGTTGCTCCAATATCTTCACTGCCGAATCCACCACTACCGCCGATTGAAGTGAGACCTCAGGAAAACGACCGCCAGTCCGTACAATCGTTAACACCACTTCTCCAACGATTTATGAAATTGCCAAAAATTCTAACAAGTCCAAAACTACTTAAGAAAACTAAACAACCGACTAATACACCATCGCCAGTATTAAAACGTAAATTAACTCTTGGAAATATCTTCAATAAAAGCTCGCGAAGTCCTTCGTTAGCAACACCTTCATTATCTATTCGAGAAAAAGGTATGTCAAACATCGATACTAGGATTTCTGCAAGATAAAACGTTCAAGAAAACACAGAAACCAAAAAGTAGGAGATAATATCTCGTCTGATTCTACTACTTACTAATCAACGACTAGATCTCAAGAGAGAATAACGAATATTTTCGTTGCTTACAATTTTGAATATTAAACGACGAATTCTTTTTAGATAATTCTCAATATTTTCTTTCTAATCTTCATCTAGGTAAGTTCAGTGTATTTGCTTGTATCTTTTTCTGAGATATACGACATCTGAAATATCAAATATGAGCGCGACATTCAAAAACAATTCACAAGATTCAAATGAAATCATTGCTAATATTGACTCTTCGTGTGAAAAATCCGATTCGGAAGTTAATAACAAGACTGGCTCATTCTATATTTCTGACGACGACGAACTAAATGGCGATAGTAACTGTCAAACAAAAGAATTTGAAGTTGTAACAATCGACGAACAAGCGTTCTACGATTCTATATGTTCATCGTCAAATGAACAATTACAAAACTATTCGAAAAGACCGACTACATTACCAATAGATAGGACATTTGATGAGTCAGGTATTTATTGCTGAGAGAAATGTAAATATAACAAACAATTAATTCAATCTAACGCATTGTCTTTCATCAAACAAATCCATAGAATAGTTCGTTTCTCTTTCTAGCAACAACTTGTGTTTCTGAATTGGCTAATTATGGTTATGAAATTCATCGAATTCATCTACTGAAACCAACTGAACTTGTACCAATCGGTTTTAAACTCTCGAAAAAAGCCGATTCATTACAATATACGATGACAGCTATTGTCAATGGTTCACAAGCGGACAAAGCTGGTTTGAAAGTTCATGATTGGCTAATTAAAATCGAAGATAAAGATATACGTTTGACGGATTTACATGATGTTTTGAAAGATATCTATCGATTATTTATCGATCAAGGTTTTGTTAATATGGTCATTGCTCGAAAGAAATGGAGCGAAGAAGAATTAGAAAAACAAATCGCCGAAGAAAATCATTTTCTTTCATCTGTCGGCCTGTCAAATCCGATGTCGTCGAAAGATTTACATTCACCATCGTATCACAAATCGTTAATGAATCACATCATTGACTCGAATTCCAATAAAATTCGTTCGATAACTCTAAAAGAAATAACAGGCCTATATATTAAATCATTTATGTCCAATGAAAACGATCAAAATCAATTACATTTTGTTAATAATATTCAGCCGATTTCGATCGCATATCGAGCTGGCCTGAGAAATTCCGATCGAATTCTAACAATCAACGATGTCGATGCAACAAAAACTTCACCCGAAGATCTTCAATTATTACTTGCCAAATATAAACCAGTGCATTTAACAGTTATTCATGATGTTGAACAATTGAAAGTATTAGAAAATCGTACAAGTGAACAAATTCGAAAAACATGTACATCAGCTATTTACGAAACGCTCGATGCTCTCCAATTGAAAGAACCGAATAACCTTCTATTTACTGATGAACAAGGCTCAGTTTATATCAAGCATTGTGCCATTAGGAAAGAACCAACCGATCAAGCTTTAGGTTTTCTATTGAATTTCGAAGATAATGCTCATATTGCTCGTAGTGTTGAAAGTGGTTTTCCTGCTTATCAAAATGGTGTACGTGATGGTGATATTATTCTTTTTGTTAATAAACAAAGTGTTCAACAAATGACACATGATGATCTTAAAAGTTTCATTCGAACATTAATCTCATCGAACACAACTATTGATTTAATTCTTCTCAATCAAAATGATTTACAACGATACAAAACCTATCATAGTAAAAGATTTATCGATTGGTTTCTTATCTTTTCGAAAATCTACAAAAATCTACCGAATCAAACGAGTACAGATCATTCGTATGTCAATCAATCATCGAAACAACCGACCACTGATGATCTATCACCGAGTTCTGTTCTAAGTGGTGCGCGTATTTGTGTCGTTGAAATCGTACCAGGTCATTCGATGGGCTTTACTGTTGAAGGTGGTTGTCCGCCACCATTTCGAATCTGTAAAATCGAACCGGATTCGCCAGCTGAGAAAGCCGGCTTACAAATTAATGATTTTCTTATTTCGATTAATGGTACATCGATTCTCGATAAAACCTACGATGGTACTCTTCAAGTGATTCGTCAAGCAACACAAGAGTCACATATTCAATTTGTTGTTAATCAACTTGCTAAAAAGAAATCCTCGGATTCGGATCCAGAAAGTGATGCATCGGTGAGCTACAGTAGCGATGAAGAAAATAAGAAAGCTCGACCAAGAGAAAGTACATCGAATCGAGGTGCAAATGCAGTACAATTGTATCAAAGTAAGTTCATGTCTTTTGTTCGATGATAATCCCTTGTTTCGTTCTATTGAATTCATATGTGTTTGTTCTTTATCTTACCTTCTTAATACTCTTTTCAGTAGAGTTTAAATGTTTTGTCTTCCTTTGTTTTGTAAACATTATTTTAAGCCAGTTGCAATCGAATATGAATAAATAGAAGCTTAGTCTTTTTTCTCTCTCTTCTTCTTTCCATAAATTATTTGTCCGTAGTTGAGTGAAGTTAAAATGGTTTACCTTTATGGCGAGTATTTCCTTTTCGTTTTTTGTTTTATTTCAATTTTGACTTATAAAATTCTATTTTGTAGAACAACGAGCCAAAGAACTCTCGTATGTCGTACGTCATTGTCACATAACGACAACGAGTAGCGATGGTACACAAGCATCGTCATTTGGTTTTGAATTAACTGAAGATATTTCATATCAATATCCAATTGTGTCACATGTCGAACCGAAATCACCGGGCGAACGTTGTGGTTTACAAGCTGATGATGTTCTTTTGAAAGTAAACGATCGTAAAACTAAAGGTGCGCATTTCGAAAAAGTAAAAAAACTACTTGACAAAGCCAAAATTGACGGTCGAGTTGAAATGCTTGTTATTGACAAAGAAGCATTCGAATATTGCATAAAAACAAATAGAAAATTCAAAGAACCGTATATCAAAGTCAAACATATTTTTCCACGAAGTCGACCATCAATAAATTATCAAAGTTTACCATCGATTGGTACGAAATATTCGTCGTTATCATTCGAAAACGAACGATCTACATTCAAATCAAGTCTAGATTTGCCTACGTCACCGGATAAAAACGAACCGAAATCAGGCAAATTCTTACATCACGATAGTTCATTACCAGTTATTTCAACAAAAAGTAGTGGAATAGTAGAAGAGTCCCATGAAAAAGAAAACGACGAATCTATGGTGGATTCGGTATTCAATACAATTAATCATTTCTTCGTCAACATCAGATCGGACAAATCTCCTTCTAATCGTTCGTGATTAGTTGTTTTGTATTTATGTTTTGTTTTTGTCTTTTTGCATCTAGCTCATAGTTGACATTTCTTTGTTATTAATTTATTTATTATATAATCAACAATTTATACACGTAGATGGACTTTTGTAATTGCATGTCTCTTTATATATATATATATCTTTCTCTCTTTGTTTTATCTTGACAGATTAGAACAAAAAACAAAACAATTCGAAAGTATGATTTTTGTTTGTCTGTAGTTACGTACGATGTTCCACCTGAACGATCAAATAGTTCGCAAGTATACACGCCTGTACTATCAACTTTTGCTCCGCTTTCAAATCAATCGAAATCGAACGATACAAATCAATTGATTTCGCAATATGATATCATCAAAGAACCTCGTCAATGTGTACTTCGATTGGATCCTAATCGAGGTTTAGGTTTTATTTTAAGTTCAATGGACGATTATGGTCATACGATTACTGCAATCGATAAAGTTCGTTATTGAAAATTAGTGTTTTTTTTTCTTTCTTTTATATGAATTTTATTTGCACAGGATTCAATAGCTGATGTAGCAGGTCTACAAGTGAATGATGAAATCGTCGAAATCGATGGTATTAATGTACGAAATGCGAAATATGAACAAGTTTGTTTTTTCATTGAATTAATAGTGAACGTTCTATTTCGAGAGTTTGTTTTTTCGAAATCTAGGTTGTGGATTTACTTATAACAGCAATGCAAACAAAAGATTCTATTGAAATACATGTTGTTAATATTCAAAATCTTTCAAATGAGAATGATAATAGAAATAACAATAATAATAATAATATTAATAATATGAGTTCTGTATCATCAACACCTGTCTTAGACGATAGTACTCGTGATAAAAATGAACAAAAAAGTGCATTCAAACGATTGACATTGAATACAAGTCAACCGAATTTATTTGATCCAATGATTTATCCAAATGATCCAACGAATTACAATCGAAGTGAAAGTGTGCCAGGATTCAGTACAGGTTCAAAACAAAAACACACAAATTTTCAAAATAATTTATCTTGCTATCACTTATGTCTTTTTCAGTAGGCATCACAACTTCACCAATTGTTCTTCGTTCAAGACCGAAATTACATCTTCCAGAGAGTATATTCGACCTTTAGAATCAAACTTAATAACTTATCTTTGTTCTTAATTAGATAAATCAAACAATAATGAAACTATCATCATTTCGATAAAAGAAGCACCTGTAGCTCGACTTTGCCGTATACAAAAGTTTCCATCATCACCTTTCTACGGTTTCTTTCTATGTGGCGATCGAAAAATGCCTGGGTAAAACCACATGATTTTTAATTTTCATTTGATTTGAAAGCAAATTTCTCTTTCTAGTCGAGTATATGTTTCTGATATAAAGAAAAATTCATCGGCATTTATCTGTGGATTACGTGATGGTGATCATATTATTGAAATCAACGGTACAAATATTCAAAATTTAACATACGAAACCATTTTAAATATCATTAAAATGCATATGGACAATGAGGATTTAGAATTATTAGTACTCGATAAGAAAGCTCTGCGTTGGTATCAAAAACGAAATTATCCCGTTTCATCACAAACATTACCAACTATTGTTCATATTGAACCAATAATTAACTCATAAATATTATCAGTATTCTGTTTTCGTAGATTGAACTCTGGGAAAATTTTGATTTATCTAGAGAATGTCTATCCTATCTATGTGTTTGTTTTTGAAATGCCATTTATCTCGTTATTTTATTGTTTTCGTTTTGCTTTCTCATTTAATCATTCTTATTCTATTATTTCTTTTTTTTCAACAAAAACAAAATACACACACACACTATGATCTGATCATTTATTTACCAAAAAGCAAGCGTCTGTATCATCGTCGAGAAAATTATTTTCTTCTTGTTTCGATTGCTCAATGAACATTGTTTCACGAGTAATCGTATATTTGTAGAAAGCAGAAGCAAGAATACCACAGAGAAATGAAACGAATACGACAAATGCACTTAAACCGGAACTAAGACAACAATTTATAATTGCACAACTAGAATGAATTAGAAATATAACTTAAAACAATTGATTCGTATGAGCAGACTTACGAAGATGCCCAAATAAATTCTCCGAATGCAGTAACAATAACGTCCATTGGTGTGTGTGTGTGTCTTTATTTGTTTCCAGTGCTAACTAACATTCTTATTAGTATAAAATATTTGTTAAAACATAATGAAACACTGCATGTCAATGTTGATTTTCGCTAATAAACGGATTGCTCATCGATCATGAGAATAAACGATCGATTTTTCTTCGTCTTTCTTTTCTATCTCTCTGATAAGAATAGACATTCTTGAGTAGCATCACATAATTCAATTACTGAGAAAAAGAGAAATGCTACTCATACATTTTCCTTTGGCGTCATTCTCCGACTGAATATAAATGAAGTGAAATGATTTGAAAGTAATTTGATTGAACGAGAATGATAATTGCTGCAGCTTTAAAATAGCAAAAATATTAAACAATACAGTTTTTAAAAAACAATAAAAAAAAAGTTATTTTCAATTAATTGTGAATCATATCGTTTGTACATGTGCGCTTCAAAGAGAACATCAATAAATGAGATTTTTTTTCGAAAAAAAGCAAGAAAGAAAATTACTTGATGAATGTGAATCATATTTAGTGGAATTAGATTTTCACAGAATCTACATGACACTATTTCAACAAGCGGAAAACGAGAAAACCGTCTACATATACAAAGTTATTCTTAATAGATGTGTAAGTTTAAAAAAAAACTATATGAACATACTTGGCGAATGATTGTGCTGATTTCCTCACACTACAAATATTCTAGATGTTGAAACAAGATGTTTTAAAGAAGTAGAAGTTCGAAATCATCATCATTGATCGATTGGAAACAGTATTCACAGGGAGTATAATATTCAGACAACGATTGATTCTCAGTGATTCGTTGAGTATTCCTAAGACTATTGAAATTTTGATAAATAGGAATGCTTGACAGACTAAACAACAAAACTCAACTATTCTTACAATGAAAAGAGAAAATACGTACGTGTTACTGTCGAAATTCATATAGTCCGATGTTTGTTTATTTTCATATCGTAAATTGTGCAGATGTTCATGAATAATTTTAAAATTCGGTCTTTTCTCTGGTTGTTCTTGTAAACAACTACGAATAATATTCCAAAGTTGATTCGAACAATTTCTCGGTTGTTTAAGTTGTCTGCCTTTTAATCTTTCGTCATAGACTTGATCAATCGTTTTCAATTCTTCGAAGGGCGTCTCACCATACGAACATACTTCCCACATGAATACACCGAACGAATAGACATCGGATTTCTCCGAATAATCATTCGGTGATGAATCTCGAAGAATTTCAGGCGCAGCATAACGAATAGGAATACGTTTCATCGGCAATGGTCCCGAAAGTGTACTAGTTCGAGTCAAACCAAAATCAGTTAGTTTTACTAGAATATCCGTCGGTTGATTCGAATTCATTCGAAAAATTAGAACATTTCGACATGCTAAATCACCGTGCACGATTTGATTCTCTACTAAACAGCTCATTGCATCGATAATCTGCCGAAAGATTTCTAAGATCACATCGATCGTCGGTCGAAAATTTCTCTTACGTAAGAACGTATTCAGAGCACCTTCGGGTGCGTATTCTTGTGCTAAAAGAACGCTGTCTGTTAAATTACAATCGACTAATCCATACGTTTGAATAATATGTGGATGACCACTAAGTTTTACATAGAAACTAGCTTCTTGTTTAGCGTGTGTACCTTGAATTTCGATTAAGACAATTGGTGGGCCCTGTTTTTGTATCCATTGAGCTCTGTAAATTGTTTTATTCGAACTTTGAAAGAGTGGCTGTGAATTTGTTTTACACAAATCAATGTTCAATCGAAATTGATCATGATTTTGCTGAGATAATGAAACAAAGTCTTCGACCATTTTTCGTACGATAAAATTCGGTCTCAGAGAATTTAAACTCATTGTTTCACGTGTAATTGGACTTGTGCCATGTTTTTGTATCCATGCTGTAATATTTTCACGTTCATACGTATGACCATCAGTGCCAATAACAGGATCACGAAAGAATTCGAATGTAATCGGACATTTCAACGTATCCGTGAAGTCCAAGGAACTCAAATTATTCGAGTTTCTATTCATTTCTATTTCAAAATAAAAACACGCACACACAGGTAAAATCAAATGAGTCATTTTCTATTCGATCGTTGCAGAAGATTAACAATACCGAGTTTTTTTTTCTGTACAGGTAGATGTCGTCGATACTACGACTGAACATAGAAAATCAATGATTATCAATCAGTAAATGTTTTCTTTTAGTTCGAAAATTTACATTAGAAGTATTAAGATAATTGTCCTTGTTGCTACGCCTAATAATATTTGCATTTGCTTGCCAGATTCTTTTTTTTTTGGCTCGCTAATTACATGTCAACCATTGCAAAAGTCTCGAGATATTTATAATATAGTACACAATATGGAAATGCATTATCAATTGTCTGATGATTTTTCAAGTTCTTAGCTCGTTGTTGTCATTCGACTGATGAGTTTTTCTTCTGGTCGAACATGATCAAGTCTTTTCTTTGTTGACGACTTCTATTATATTCCTTAATAAATAAAAGATCGTATGTATTGTACTCTTTTGATGAAGTCCGTTTCTTTTCCTTTCTTATTAATAAACATTAACTTTGAGTTTGTTTGAAGAAATCAATATTTTATTGAAATTTAATTTTGTCAAATCAATGTTGTTTGACATATGCAAATCATGTTTATTTTCTTCTCTTGTTTTTTGTTTTGCCAACTTATTTTCGGCAACATAGAGTTCTGACTTTGAATTTTCTCATTTTGACACACTTGAGCCGTTTTTGAGTACGTCGATCAACAAATCAATAGATTCTCATCATCGAGTTTCATCGCATTGAAATACTACGAGATAAACTTTATCGTAGATCCTATATATAGAATGGCATGAAAAGATACCGAACTACTTATTCTGTAGGTTTTTCTTTTCTTTTTTCCTTCGTCTTTCTCTTCTCATTAGATTCCTTTTCTTTGTTTTTGTTCTTTACTTCTTCTTTCTCTTCTTTTTCTTCGTCTTCGATTCTTTATTTTTTTTTTGGTAGTAGTGGCAGTTATTTGTTCTCCAATAAGAGTTCGTCATCTATCTATCTATCTATTACGTTTCTAGTTTTCTGTAAAACTCGTGATCGATATTTTCTACCTCATATATTTATTGATGATGTTCGTTGTTTATTTGTCTTTTTACATTCGGGCAATTGATTCCATTCGAGGCTAAAAGAAACGTATACTTTTTCGGAATATTTCTCTTTTTATCGGTGTGCGTGTTTTTTAATCTAATCACACGTAATCGAAAGGCAGTATAGTATGTACGCATGCCAATCTTCGTTGTTGGTGATGGTAAATATAATAGACAACAACAGTGTTCTAGTACTCAATAGTGGAGTCGACATGTAAGAGAAAATAGTCAGTTTACGCATTGGGTGCGATGAAGTAACGACAACATCAAGGAAGAAGAGAGAACGAGAGAGAGAGAATATATTTTTTTTTTGCTCGTGTCTTAGCATCGTCGAGCGCCTTTTGTTCTGTCTGCGGAACGAAGGGATTGCAATGTATTTCTCCTCCTTCTTCTCGATCGTGTGCACGTCGTCGTTTTTTGTGTTGTGTTGTGCCAGTAGCCCATTCATTCTCGTTTACAGGGCAATGCCTACTGCGTGCGTTCGCGCGTCAGTACGATTCTCTCCTATTGTGTAAGTTGCTGTATTTCTTTTTCTTTCTTCGTTTTTTTTTCTTCTTTTTCTCTCTCTCTCTCCGTCTCTTTCTCTTTTCTCTTTTCTGTTTTTTTACTATTTGCATTATAACAACCATGTATGAGTATGTGTGGTTGTAATAGCAGCATCAACTCGTTTTTGTTATTTGGGGGGCCCACTCAACGGCGACGATGAGAAAAAAAAAGTATAGTACACGTATCTACACGTACGAACAAAAGAGAGAAAATGAGAGATATGAGAGAAAAAGACCAGTCTATTCGATAACTGCATATTATTGTATGTATGGCTATATCAACTATCACATGAGAAACCTTCTTCGTCGTCTTCTTCTTCTTCTTTTTCTTTCGAACAAAGAATACAATCAAAACCTTTTCTATTGATTTTCATTCTCTTATTTATCTTCAATGCAATGGTAAAAAAAAAGGTTATTACCATCAACTGAACAAGCAGCAGCACGTCTTAATTCGACGTAAACCGAAAGGTCAATGCTGGTCTGTTACGTTATATCATGGATTCATTTATTGATCGAAAGTCAATCACAATCGTTCTGTACACACACACACACACACACGCAGCTCTCTCACCCCATCTCGATTA
>Ga0209922_104188_pt1 | contig 10668 bp, 9 predicted proteins | sample ThiBiot_500_biof_FD_183946 | JGI IMG/M metagenome (GOLD analysis project Ga0209922, IMG submission 183946) | Wastewater bioreactor microbial communities from Cape Town, South Africa - Thiocy_expt_500_biof (SPAdes) | ecosystem: Engineered > Bioreactor > Thiocyanate-remediating > Anaerobic-Aerobic ...
GTTCTGCACGTTTCTGTTGGAAATTTTTCTGTTTAGCAATGGCTGCTGTTTGTTTCTGTTTGCGTTTTTCATTCAAATGTTGTTCGATCATTTTCTCTTTGGTTTTCCATTTCTCTTGCATTTCATTCAGTCGTGTTTGTCGAATGGCTTCTAGTTCTTTTCGTCGATTTTCTGCTGCCAGCTCACGTTGTTTATGTTCGTCATGTTTCTTGACTCGTTCTTCTTCGAGATACTGTTTGAACTGTTCTTCTTTTTGGTAACGTTCTTTGAGCGTTTGCCGACGATTTTCCTGTTGCAAACATTTGATAAACGCGATCTCCTGACCTTTGAGATCTTCATCGCCGGCTTTTTTCGCTTTGAGTAGTAGAAGATACTGACGTTTCTCCTCGGCTCGGCTCATTTTCATTTCGATCGTTGTCTTTCGAGCTTTGATCAGTTCTTCTTTCCATTGTCGAACTTCGTTGACACGCTGAGTCAATTCGCGAAGTTTTCGAGCTTTTTCATCTTGTAAAACTTGTCGGCGAGTGACGGCTCGAGCTTTCGCTCAATGGTCGAACACGTGATGGAGAGGAGAGTTTTTCATGAAGTCGTAGATGTCGACTACGAGATTTACTCTCGGGCTCGGAATCATTCTCATCGAGTAGGCTGGTGTCTTGATCGCCTTGGAGAGACATGAAATAGCTCGATGTTTTCGTTGTTGACAGTTCGCTTTCTGAATCGTCGTCGGTGACGTTGTTCAGTTGTTCTTCGAGATCTTCTTGTTCGGCCATGAGCGAGGCGATTGTTCGTTCTTGTTCGGCTTCTAAGGCGGCTGTTAGAGATTCTTCTTGATCGAATGCATCGAAAATTTGTCGATCCATGAAGTCGATTGTAGCATGATGATTTCTTTCGTCGTCTTCATCGTCCGATGTTACGTATCGATCGACTAATGTCATCGATGAGTCATTGGTTAATGCTGTCGTTGTTGCTGTTGGAAGAGAAATTAAACTTGAACTTTCGACTAGCTGACGAGTTTTTGTTGATTTAGGACGTTTGGTTTTATTATTCAATGTTAGATTTATATCACTGTTATGTAAACGTTTCAATCGACGTAATAAATCATCACCGTTTGACATCGAGAGGGAATGTTCGTAGGTTCTAAACGATAGATTCTCAAATGATGTCTTAAATTCTAGAATTTTAGTTTTATATCTTTATGAATATATGTCAAATCACTTAGTTCGAAGGTGAAGAAAATTAAATAAAATCAGAATTTCAATTCCGGCTGGATAAAATTGAGATTTTTATTAAAGTAAATTCTTAGTTAAACAAGAAAATATTAAATTTGTTCTATCTGTTATATGTGCCTATTGATTGAATTCATTCATTTCTAACAAAATCTCAACTTTACCCAGTCGAAATTGGAATTTTGATTTTGCCCGTAACAAATACATCGGCTTCTCCCAAGAAAGATAAACTTTTAACAGAACTAACTATGTTTTGAAAAGATACATCGTTTTCATGTAAATTCAAATTTCTGTATAGAGTTTTAGTTTTCACTATAAGTTTATGGGAAAGACATCCCTCGAGTGTTCTAATGTATTATTGCGCTTCTTTTGTTATCTTATTTTCTCTGTTCAATGGCGATAACATCAGAAAAGTTGCAGCAATATGACTAAGTTACTCAGTAAAAACAATAAAAGTTTGTTCGGCTTTTATCAAGGAGATTTATTGATTTTTGAACTTTCCTAATGTGATAAGTTATAGACAAATAGAGTGAGAATATCTCTTTGATGTGTTTTATATCTGCTAACGAACTTGAATTGTGTCTTACTTTTTGATTTCGATCGGAGAATCTTTCATTAAGAACTGAAAATCTTGACAACATTTCGATAGAAACTGAACGATTTCCTATGAAAATACAAAACGATGATGTTTTTTTCTGCAATCAAAAAAACGAACTTGACATTGAAATGGATTCGGATCCGATTGACAAGTCTGGTAGATTTGTTCAATTGATCGTTTTAAATTATCGAATAAAAATGTCCAATAACGTGAACGAATATCTGATGTCATTTTTTTCTTTTCACTTACTCATTCATTCAACTAACTAAGTTCTTAACAACCAACAGAGCGAGAGAAACATTGATTGGATTCGTTCGTCAACAAGCCAATAGAAATCGCCGAATCAATCTTTTCCCCATTGGCTCTCATCAGCTGGCTTATTTATTTTATTATTTTTTTCTTCGCGAATGTAACAAACAGCCGTTTTCCCCGTTTCATACATTCCTCAAATCTTGCGTCATTAACATCATTTTCACACTCGTATTGCGACATTGAATTTTTTCGTCTCTTCTTCTAGCCATGATATTTGATATTGCTTCGCAGCAACAATTGCCAGAAGTGTTTAATTCAAAACAAACGACCATGGCAAATGAACTCGGCTTGAAAGCCGATTTAATTCTTGGCCGTGCGCCGGCCGTCGTCGACTATCGACGACAATTCAGCGTCGATTTTGCAAATCCACGTCAAATTCAATTGAATACACTGTTCGTTGGGAATTTTCATCGGAGGAGATTGGTTTATTTCCTTGTTTTCTTTTTCAGTGATACAAAAACTCGAACTAATAATAATGAACAGCAAAAGACTCGGTCAACTGTTGATATCGAACAACTTGTTCCGTTCATATTAAAAGTACGAAAAAAAAAACAGAAGAAAGGTGACGTCTTTGTTGTTTTCTAGTTAGTTGAACCGATAGACTACACGAAAATACCCGAACGACTGTCGAAAATCAATCTAAGCGATGATGAAAGCAACGAAAAAGTTCAACAACATTCCGATACGGATTTGGAGAATGATGACAAAGCAGTTTGTTGAAACGAAAAGTTCGAATTGTTCTTTTAGTTTCTTTTTCGAAGGATTTAAATACATGTTCATTGGAAAGTTTTCTTCCAATTTTGACAGTAGCAGCTGCTCCACCAACAACAAATCAACGAAAAGAAGAACTAATCCGTTCGTTTTCATCATCTGTAAATACTCCGATCGATTTCAAACAGCCTAAACTTCCGATTACGATTCCGACACATTTATTTTTCGAACAAATCAAATCATCGAAACGTGACGCCAACGGATTCGATTCGAACGAACAACCGAAGAAAAGCAAAACTAGTCACACATCAAACGCATTTGAACTCGACATCAAAGATGACTCGAGCGTTACGCCGACGATTATGCCGATAATTAAAAAAGAAAAACCAACAGCCAAGTAAAATCGATTTCAATCGAAAACAAAAACACTCGAAAACTGTTTATTTAGTGTCAAACCTTTGCAACAAAGTGACAATGCATCGGCGTCGAATAGTAATTCGAATGTTGTGAATACGCCGGATCGTTTGATAACGAGCGGCAGCGCATCGACACGAGCGAATTATGCCAATTTAAGGTAGAATTCGTTCGTTTCGAAAGGAATTTGAATCGATTTTTGACGATTTAGGAATAAATCGACGCGAGAATTGAGTGATCTCGCTCGGGAAAAGAAGAAACAAGCCGATGGAGAGAAACGTACAGTCAACGATATGAAAAAATCGATGACTTTGTATTTAGAATCTGTTTGTTATTTCATTCAATGTGCTAATGATGAGCCGATTGTTGAGCAACGATATTCGCTTTTAAAAGCAACATTAAAAATGCTTCAGTAAGAATTTGATTCATCATTTATCAGTTTAAACGATGTTCTTTCGTCAGACATTTAGCTCAAAATTATCAAAAAATGTTTCAATTGCCAGACAATCAATCTGTTGAACTAGTGAATACTATTCGTCCGAAATTTTTACTTATTAAGTACGAATTTGTTCATCTCTTTATTTATTTTGACAATCTTCTGTGATTAGTTATTGGCTACAATCGTATATCTATCATTTACAGTTTAATATGAATTTTTCGTCAATTGAACATTGTGCAAATCAAGTGATCGAGCAAGTGTCTCAATCGACCTCGCCAACATCGAGAAGTTTCTATGATTTTTCAAAATATATGCTCAATGCCTATCAATCAAATCTATTTTGGCACAAAGCCGAACGATTGATACGCGAAGAACCTTGCAAAAGTCAGTCGATTCTCTTTCTACAAAAAGAAAACTAATTTCTTTGTTTTTCGTAGGATTTTTTGAACAGTTAACTCGACAAATATCTCCCCGACGTTTATCACGTGACGATCCAACATTGGACTTTCTTTTGTATATTTTCGAAGCTATTGAACTCATACGCGTTACTACTAATTGAACGATTTCCCCCCTCCTCCTCCTTCTTCTTCTTTACATATTGTATGTATTTCGAATTAACAGTTCATGTGCTTGCTGTAGACATGTAGTTTTTAAAATCGTTGACAAGAGAATCCGGTGGGTGATCGAATGTGTCCCGAATTGTAAATGTCTTTCACTAACTATCAGATTTCAAATATTTGCACATGAAAAACAATAAAAATCCATTTGCAAAAAGAACATTTTTTTTTTCTTCTTCTCTTTTTAGATAAGTATTTTGTCGTTGTCCGATCACGAATCATGACGCGTGGCAATCAGCGGTAGAGAAACGCCGATGAACTCTGTTTTTTTTTTTGAAAATTGACCTTATTTTTCAGCGATCTTGCGCGTGAAAAGAATCTTAAAAATCAACAAAAGAAATCGCAAGCTTCATCGGAAACCGAAGCCAACAAAGGTCTATCGTTACAAGAACGACAACAACGTGATGCTGCGAAGTATTTCCTCTCCTAAATCCTATCGATGTAAATATCGTTTTTGTTTTAGAATGCGTGAAAAACAAATGCTGGCTGAACAAAAGAAGAATGGCGGTGGTGGAGCTGCGGCATCTGCTCGTTGAAGAATGATAAACTTATCTTAAACTGCTTCTTTTTTTTTGTTTGATTCATGTTCATTTATCCACCTTTATCTTTATATATATATATATATCTTTGCTATGATAACGAAAGAAAAACAGAAAATATATAAATTACATACAAACATTTCTATTCGCTTAGAATGAGCCAACGTTATAGTCAATTCGTAATGAATATCGTCTCAGCGTCAGGCCTACTTGCACTGGGAGATTTCTGTGCGCAAAAATTTTATGAAAAACAAATTCCAATCGATGAAAAACGCTTATGTAGGAATTTAGAATGACGATGATGATGAAAATATTTGTTTGCTGTTCTAGTGGCCGGAGCTGCGACTGGTGTGGCAATGGGCGTCGAAGCGCATGTTTGGTATTCGTTTTTAGATCGAACTATTTTGCGATCAACATGGAGAAATGTTTTCAAGAAAGTTGTACTCGATCAAACGATAGCTGCACCGATTTATACGACAACCTATATCGTTGGTAAATAAGCGAACATCTTCTCTTGTTTATAAATATGAAGTTTTGTTTCAATAGGTACGTCGATTTTGGAAGGACGATGTTCAATGAATGAATTAAAGAATGATACCAAGGAGAATTTCATTCCTTTGTATATTGCCGATTGTGCTGTCTTTATACCTGTGCAAATATTTAATTTTAAATATGTCTCTGCTTATTATCGTGTTCCGTTTATGTTTTTCATTTCGTTTATTTTCAATATATTTCTAAGTGCATATAAACATGCACATGAAAAATAAAAGTTAGTAATGAATTTTGATTTGCTACGTGTGGTAATTTGGATCAAGTGGAATTAAAGAGTCCGAAGACTTTAGCTGAAGGTGTTAATTCTTCAGGTTTAACAAATTTTAATTTGTGAAGATTGATATTGGTATTTGTAACTACTGCTAGATAGGATGCGCCAAATCGAATTGCATTATACGGATGACCGTAATCGTAAACTGATGTTACACGAAGGACATTCTTTTCTGTAATATGAAAAAAATGATAACCAGTTGAATCTTTGACTAACCAGCCGCTTGAACCAAGTGATGATATACCGCATATATGATATCCCATTGCTTGTTGAATAGTAATCGAGAATAAACACTCGTATGTTGTCGTTGATAAAATTTCAACATAAGGTGGAATTTCATTTCGAGTATTCATAATTACAGCAAGTCGACTGTCGTGATAACATATTCCTTCAATACACATTCTTTTAGAATTGGGACACGTAAAAACAGGTTTTGGTGTATGAAGATTGTCGAAAGGATGTGCCAGGATTTGTGAAACTCCGTAAATTGTCAAATAAAGTATCTTTGGTGCAGACGTGCAACTTCTATAAGGTCTTCCTTCTAATATCGACTCGTATGATAAGGTTTCTGGATCAACTTTATATGCGCAATGATCCCTGCTAACTATAAGAAAGATTTGCTTCTTTTTTGTATTCCAACAAGCGTCTTCAATGGATCCTAATGTCCATTCAGTTTGTCTAACAGTTTTCATCTGTGCATTGATAAGACAAAGATGTGAAGCATTGTGAATTAACATATATTGATCATTGGCACATAAAACACTAGATGCATTTTGTATTACATCAATCTTTCGAAATGGTGTACCCAATTGACATATATCGAGTTGTTGAGCTTGAATTTGCGATGGTAATTTCCTTAAATGTGCAATCGAACCATCTTTCTCGAATAAATCATCCGTTAAAAGCGATCCAAATTGAGTTTCATAATCAGAAATATACTTATCTAGTTCATCTTTACGAGATTTGATAATCTTCGTAAGTGGACGATATCTTGGATCGATGCTTTCTGTTCGTTCAATTTCACTTCGTAAAAAAGATGCAACCCCAACTTTTGCCTGTTTTTCTGTCAATGGTACGTTTTTATTCACTGAGAAATTTTGTACGCATGCACAATTAGGATCCAAACCATGTGGACAATGAACAATTTTATTATAAGTTTGACGTTGAGCAGCATAAAACTGATTTTTTTTGTTCATATAATTACGTTCGTGTACGGCTACATATCGTTGTGTACAGTCGCCCATTTGAGCTACCATTTTTGTCAGTTTGTAATCCATTTACTTCTTTCAATATATTTATTATGTATCTAAAAAGTAAATGCTTGAACTAAAAATAATAATTTTCATTTGCTTCTCAATTAGTGACGTGATCAGGATTTTGCTGATGGAGGAGTTGAATTCAATCTCTTCTACCCTTTGAGTACGTCACTATTGTCAAAATAGGATGTTCAAAACTGGAACGAGATGAATACTCTGATTGGTTCTTTTTCCATATGCAGTTCGGCTATAAAAACTTGATCAGATGGCACCAGTTTAGTCGATGGTGGAATATATTGCCTTTGAATAACTCGACTTATCCTTTCGATCAATGTTTCTTCATCAGATAGATGTAGTACGCATTTACTCTTATCTTGCAACTCATTTGGAAAAATAACGACATTTGTCATTTACTAGCTAATATTTAAATAAAATCTTTTTACTTTTAACAATAACGAGAAGAAAAAAGTCGTTATGATACTTTTACTGAATATCTATTTTGTTCTAATAATTTGCCGTTTGATTATTACTTTTCCTCAAATTAATTTCCATTTAACAGATCCTATCAATAATCATGAATTACAACACGATTGTCTCAGAATTTCTATTTCACAAGAAATCGTATAATTTTGTTTAACTGATTCCATGTCCGAATGGAACATTCAAATGAATCCTGCATATTCAAAATTGACATTTAACGATCTTCGAAAACGGTATATCACAAGTCAACAATTGTATCAATGGTCACCACCGATCGATCTCATTGAACAATATCAACTATTTCTCAATCTTAATCAATCATCATTATCAGAAACTATCTTTTACAATTGTACAAAACCAAGATTTGGTCCACAATGTCAATATGAATTCATTTATTTCCCATTTGAAAATATGACATTGAAAGAAACCATCAGTCAATTCTATCAAATCAAATACGAACCAACAAATTTAACATGCTACATTCATTTAGAATGTGATCGTGGTTCGAAATCGATTTGTCTTGATTGGACTGAGATATGTGACGAGCAAGTTAATTGTATCAACAATCAAATCGATGAAAAGTTCTGTGGACAACTTCTAATTAATGAATGTCGTGATGATGAATATCGATGTCGAAATGATTTTATTGAACAATTGAAAATCATAGATCAATCTTTTTTACGTAGACAAATCTAATATTGAAATAAACAAACATTAATTTAATTCGAATGATTATTCAACATGAAACGGAATTTTATTTAAAAAAATACAGAAGACATTGATGCACTTCTATTTTTATGATAAGAACATAAAGAAAGAGTCAATTTTTATCTGATAAAAAGAATATAAATACACGAATAGATTCAAGAGAATACTCATTAAAAAAACAAACATGAATTCATTTTTAATAGTAATCGTACTATTATTCAAATTACTCAATGCAGATAATTCGTATGAAAAGAGTTTCATGCTTGTTAATAAAGCTTCCGATATGGGTTATATCAATGTTCGTCTTCCACCATACAATGCAACAGGCGACGGTATTCAAGATGATACAAATGCATTTCAAAACGCTCTAAATGATGTTGGAACGTTTGGTGGTGGAATTGTATTTGTTCCCGAAGGAAATTATCTAATTAAAACTCATTTAAATATTCCAGCTGCTACTGTACTCAAAGGTGTTGCATCACATGTTCAACGACATTGGGGAGATCCAAAAACATCAACTACTGTTGGTACAACTCTGTTAGCTGTTGCCGATGCTGGCAATGCAACAGGAATTCCATTTGTTACGTTGTCTGGCGATGGAAGTGGCATTGAAGGTTTACAAATTTATTATCCAAATCAAATCGTCGAAGCTCCTCCAATAGCTTATCCATGGACGATTCGATGTGGAAATGGAAAGACTGTTGAAAATACTTTTGTTAAAAATGTTCTACTAGTCAATCCATGGCAAGCAATCGATGCAGCAACAAATGGAGCACCTCGACATTGGTTTGAAAATGTCTACGGACAGCCGTTATTCTTGGGAATTTCAGTTGATCAATGCTATGACATTGGACGAATAAATCACATTCATTTTTGGCCATTCTGGTCCAATGATCCAATTATACGAATTTGGGTTGAACATAATGGAATTTCATTTCAATTTCAACGAACGGATTGGGAAGTTGTTGAAGATATATTTAGTATTGGTTATCATATTGGCATGGCTTTTCATACGAGTCCACATGGATCATGTAATGGACAATTTACAGATATTAATTTCGATAATGTTGATATCGGTCTTGAGGTTCTACATACTCAATCGGCAGGCATTTTATTTTCGAATTTAAATTTAGCAAATGCTGGTGCTGGTGAAAATAAAATTGGAATCTTAGGACGACTAGTTAATGATACGAAACCTCTTGATGTGTCAGTTACGATACGTGGCGGTTCGTTTTGGGGAGAATTTCAACAAAATATTCACTGGGAACATGATGGTTTAATATCAATTAGTGATTCGTTGTTTAAACATTGGAATTCATCATCATCTGCTATCACTATCGAACGTGGAAGAGCAATGATTAATAATAATTATTTTACTGATAATATTGGCAATGCAATAACTGTTTTGAATACAGTTGATAAAGTGACAATTACAAATAATCAATTCAATAATAATACATTAAATGTTGTGACAAAACCAACTGTCCTAGTTGCAAATAATTTACATTGAAAACTAATAAAAAATTTTATTCGATTGAACACAGGAATATGAGAGTGTTGTAGTCTTTTATCATTCGTTTAGATAAAAATCCGTCATGTCTCTATTATTTCAAACATTACCAATCGAAATGTTATCTCATGATTCACGTATCGATTCAATAAGCGAGAAAACTACTATCAAACATTGAGAATTTGTTATTTGTATTTTTCGGAATTTTAATTTGAAATAGAATAAAAATGCTTTAAATAAAGTATAAACGGTCAAATACCGATGAATCATATCGTATAGAAAATACATGTTTGATTGGTTCGATAGATAAGTTTGACGAAAGAAAGAAAAAGACATTTGTTCGCAATGGATCTCTTAATTAATCAATCGTTGCCTACTCACTGGATCATCATTCCTGTTGATGGTTGTTATACAACAGACTTCGATTCAGACGGTTCGTTTTGTCGTTTATTCTTTTCAAGTCCGAGAATGAAGAGAAAACACATACAATATATAGCCTAGTCGGGAGAGAGAGAGAAAAGAAAAAGAATAACATGTAAACAAGTGAAAAAAGGACGATCGGTAAGAGAGATCCTAACAATGGTAATTCGCGATTTGTTTCACCTTCTTTTTGCGAACGAATCAAGCGATTCAATGATATAAAATCCAGTGATGATCCACTTGTTTTTTATGTTTTTGTTTCAAAATAACTGTAAGTACGATTCACGTTCGTTTAAATTGACTTGTTTGACAAAATACAAATGAATTTCAAAACATTTGATAAACAATGATTGATCTTTTTTGTTTAGGTGCTGATATTGATGCAAAAATTAAAACAAAACGAAAACGACCAAGAAGAAAACAACAGCCACCACAACAATTTCATCAACAATCACCACAGCAGCAACAACAGGCCGTTTTCACAACTACAATTATGTCAATATCTGCTGATACGTGAGTAAGTTTATTTGTTTTTATTCATTTTTTTTTGTTGACAATTTTTAAACCTTAAGATCCGGTGATCAGTAATAATGCTGCTTCAATCGCAAATAGTTC
>Ga0209922_104190_pt1 | contig 10659 bp, 9 predicted proteins | sample ThiBiot_500_biof_FD_183946 | JGI IMG/M metagenome (GOLD analysis project Ga0209922, IMG submission 183946) | Wastewater bioreactor microbial communities from Cape Town, South Africa - Thiocy_expt_500_biof (SPAdes) | ecosystem: Engineered > Bioreactor > Thiocyanate-remediating > Anaerobic-Aerobic ...
ATTGGTTATTCATCGGATTTAAATACATTTCTTCTTTTTTCAATGCACAGTATTTTTCGTATAAACGAATTTATTGAATTAGAAAATCGTCTTTGGCAAATTGATTTAACATTAACAGCTAATAATGATGAACAAGTACGATGTTTAAATGATGTTCTCAAAGAAACAACATACGGATCAACTGGTTGGTTTAAACTACCTGATCTTATGACAAGTGTTCGTGATTATGATCAAGCCAAACAACTCTATTACACACTGCTTCATCTCACACCTGAAACAGACTTTTCTCGAATATCAAGAATCTACAATGAACTTGGTAATATCGAAGATTGTCTCGGTGAATATGCATCGGCGTTAGTCTACTATCAAAAAGCAATTGAAATACGACAACAACATTTACCAGCCAATCATCGATCATTGAGTGTTCCATATAATAATATTGGCGAAGCTCAACGACAATTAGGCGATTATTTTAGTGCTCTATCAACACATCAAAAAACATTAATGATTAAAAAACAGAATCTACCAGCTGATGATCTATCGATTGCAACAACCTATAATAACATTGCTCTTGCCAGTGAATCACTAGGCGAATTTTCGTCGGCGTTAGAATTTCATCAGAAAGCCTTAACCATTAAACTTAAAACATTGCCAGCTGATCATCAGGATATCGGAACAGCTTATAATAATATCGGTGATCTTCAACGATCGATGGGTAATTTCAAAGAAGCGCTCGGTAATCTACAAAAAGCATTGAATATTCGTCTGAAAAAATATTCACCTGATGATACATCATTAGCCGTTCTTTATAATAATATCGGTTTGATTCATCGAGAATTAGGTGATTATGATAAAGCATTGAGAGTTCTACAACGTTCATTAGAAATCAAACGAAAAAATCTCTCAGCACATCATCCATCATTAACATATACTTACAATAATATTGGTGATATCAATCAACAAATTGGAAAATATACCGATGCATTAGTATCGTATCAAAAAGCACTTGACATCCAACTTAAAGTTTTCTCTGAACATCATCCCGAAGTAGCAACAACATACACGAATATCGGTGTAGCACATCAATCCATGGGTCAATATTCCACTGCACTACAATTCTATCAAAAGGCTATTAAAATTCGACAGAAAGCATTACCAGCACATCATCCATCATTGGGCACATGTTATAATAACATTGGCCATGTTTATCAATTACTAGGCGAATATAATACAGCTTTGGAATATTATCAAAAAACATTGAAACTTCAGGAAAAATCGCTTCGAACTAATCATCCATCGTTAGCAGCGACGTACAATAATCTCGCTGATGTTCAACGAAAACAAGGCAATCTAACCAAAGCTTTGAATCTATATAAAAAATCGTTAGAAATTAAAAAGAAGAATCTCTCACCTGATCATCCGAGTTTGATAATTACTTACAATAATATTGGTGTTATTCATCAAGCATCGAAAAATTATTCGGCTGCACTCGAAGCTTTCAAACAAACATTGGAAATTCAACGAAAAACGCTTTCATCCGATCATCCCGATCTTGCTGCTGTTTACAATAACATGGGCGTTGTCTTTCAATCAATGAAAGAGTATCCAAACGCACTTGAATATTATAAAAAAGCATTGACTATCCAAGAAAAAGTTCTTCCTGCAGATCATCCCGATACAGCAACAACTCACAATAGTATGGCAACGGTTTATATCTATCTTAGTGATATAAAATCAGCATTCGAACATGAAAAACGTGCTGTTAATATCGCAACAAAAACTTTACCAGCTGATCATCCAAATCTTCAAACATTTCGAAATAATCTCGATCGACTTAAAGCACGAATGGACATGGACTCGAAGGAATAACATTTCACTTGTCTTGTCTTTTAAAACGTATGCGTTTTTCTCCCATGTGATGTAATAATTTTTTTGTATATTTTCGTATAAACATTAACTGGAATCATTTGTGTTTCTCTCGTATTAAAATCGAGCATTTCTATTGGATAAAAATCGAATTTTTTTCTCTCTTTTTGTTGGTGTAGATTTGTGTAATGATGACTGAGGAGTCTTCCGAATTAGATCAGGCATATGATTTTAATCTTCTGAAAAAAAGCACATCTGTATTTATCTCGATCAAACGAGCCAATCAAAAAGGTAACATATATATATATATATATATGCTATATATAGTTGTTTCTTTTATTGAAATGTTTCAAATCACCAGAAAAATAAATCGCAAGACTTAGTCGAGAGAAGACATGTACAAAAGAGACACAAGCAAAAGACTATAAACTAATAAAATAAAATATCGATAAAGCTTTGAGAAACACACAAGCATCTAAAATATGAACAAAATAAATATTCATATATTAATTGATATAAATATTCTACCTTTATTTTCTGATGAATTGTTATTGTTTAACCTGCTCGTCTGTCATCTTCACAATTCGATTCGACTGATGATGATTTTTCATCGTCGAATTTGCTTTCAATTATTTGCTCCAATTGACATTTCAATTGATCGGCTGCATCAGCATTGCCATTGTCACAACAGTTATGATATTCTCGAATGATGTCAAGCATTCGTTGTTGGTCGGCATCATAGTCGGACTGAGACATTTGACGTATGTCTACGTCTGAAATCAAATCGATTTAAATATCACAAAGAAAATGTTAGGACTGTGCTTACATATAATTTTTCTTTCTTGATTAAAACGAGCTGGATACTTTATTTTTCCGTTCTTATATACGCACGTACGTTGAAGTCTTATCAGCTGAGTCACAATCAAAAATAAATATATCAATCGATTGATTGATTGATTGAGAGAACGAGAAAAAAAACATCCGAATATAGATACTTAAATGTTTTTTTACACATTTATTTTTTTAATAAGGCTATAATAGGTTGTAAATTGGGAGCTATTATCTTTCGTGGAAAATGAATGTTAAAAAAAGTACATGATTGATCGAACATAAAGTTCATGTATTTTTATTAAACATGTCAAAATAGAAAAACAAGTAAATAAATAATTAATCGAGTATCGTCTGGAAAAATAAAATAACAACTGATAATAATTAACACTTATCTGATATTGTGTCTAGACGAATGTGTATCAAGGTCGCACAAATAAACGCCTGCGAGATTCTATATGTCAGTGAGAACGACATTTGTAAAATAGATATTTTTTTTGGTTCGATCTAATCAGAATGGTGTCGTAGAACGAAAAGAAAGGCATTTATTTTTCACAGATGTTCGAAGGGTAGATTCGTAATCAAGACTCCAGAATAAAAAAAACAATGTTTGACTACTTCTAATGTACTGATTTATTTCGTTAAAATGAAAATCTATTTAACAGATAATTTATAAGGAAGTAAATTCGAAAAAAAAATATGATTGTAAATATAACTTTCTAAGAAACTACATTAAATGAGAACGTGGCTTGATGGATCGTATTATTAATTCTTCCATTTATTATGTAGATGGAGACTCTGTTTGGCTATTTTGTTCAGCATACATCGTATTGCTTACATAGCTGCTAATTGCATCTCTGATAGTATTGGCTGCATCATATTGATTGTTGTCAAGTGAGTTAGTATAGATATTAGCCAAAGTATTGACTGTATCATATTCATCATTGTTGTTCATTGTATTTGAATTGAATATTTCACTGATTTGTGATAAAATGATATCGATCTGACAGGATATACACGGTCTTATATAGATTTGCAAGTTGGTAAATCCCAATGAAGTAGATTATATTCCAATTCAATTAATTCAAAATAATCGTTGTAATTCATACAATCTGGGATTTACCAAATGAAATTGAAAAACATTTTTCGCCGAAGAGACGGCACTTCCTTTTTTTTTATTGTATACGTATATCCAATAGGGGTGCATAGCACATTTGTTATTATGAAATTTTCGTGGCCGCTTTTTTCAAAAATCATATTGCATATAACTATAACGGTAATCGTATAAAAAAGAACCAGAATTCATACTATATTTAGACACACTATCCAATATATTTCGAGGTATCTACTGTTCGGGTATAGAACATAAAAAAGAACATAGTATCTCGAGTAAAAGAACGAAAACAAAAAAAAATAATTTCTAGCATTAGAACAAGGTAAAGAACAGAGAAAGCAAGAAAAAAAATGTCCTCGCAAATTTCCCCGAAAGATCCATGTTATTTTATTTGATACGCCAAATCTTTAACTCTAATACTTTTATCAAAAACTAAAACAAAAATACATATAACGAAACAGTAAAATATACGATTTACAGCAGACATAATGTTTTGTCTTTCAAGCACTATACTGTTCATCGTAAGAATATCGGCATAGAACAAAAACGAACTAAAATACTTCACATTCACAAACCGTCGTCACAATATCAAGTGAGAAAAAGGGGGTATAACGAATGATCGTCATCGATATAAATAGAAACGAAAAAAGAGAGCGTACCGTTGTCTTATTTTTGTATAAATTTGTTCTTATCGCTTATTCAGATTTTTCGTGAGATGTATTTCAATCGTTGTGATGCTGTGTGTATTTTGACAATTATCTTAATGTTATTGCTTAAATCAGAGGGTCTGCAGGATTCTTCTCAAGCAGAATTCAAAACAAAAGTAGAATTGTAATATGTTGTTGATCATTAGGAATTACATTAGATCCTATGAGCAATCATCGTGTATACAACTATTTAAACGGTATTAGATGAATTCTTGCATGACAATGAAATGTATGACAGAATAATTTTCAACAAAAAAAAAAGGTACAGAAATCAGATAAATTGTGCTGAGTAATCCAGGGCCTTTAACGACTGTAACATGGACGAATTGGCAAGTCCAAAATTCCCATTCTTTCGATGTTCTAAACCTTCATTGAATAGACAAAGCATAGTTTTTGTACATAAATGACGCATTAATTGTTTGTCATTATACACAACAGTTGTTCTGTTCCACCATGGCGCATCATATCCATCGGTTTTTTCTCCCAAATTAAGAATGTACACCGCATCAAACGGAATTTCGTTCAAAAACTGTCTTAATTCAGATAGTCTTTCAGCATTAAATGCAATAATCAGAACGTATGCACTATATTGAATAGATAATTGTTGGAGATGCTCAAAACTGGTACAATGTTCCACAACAGGCTCCAGTAGCTTTATATTGTCACTGGGTAAATTGTAAACGAGTATTTTAGCACTCTTTGCATTTTTACATGCTAAAAGTTAGTGTTTTGAAATTAGAATATCATATAAATCAAACATTTTCAAAACTTACAGGACATGATTTTAATTTTAGAACAGTTTTTTTTGGAAATTTCTGAGTTTTTTCTTTCTTGCAACTTGCGTAACTAGCACAACAAAAGTAAATGATAAAAAAAAACAAAGATACCAATAAATATTATTCATACTTATATGACTCATACTATACGCAGTTCTCTTTCTAAAATACAAATCTCATTTGACGTGCGAATTTTAAATCGCAATATGTGAGGAGTTAATGTTAAAGAACGACATCTACGTCATCTCGTTATGAGAAAATTCAAAGGTTTTTTCCCGACATATATACTGATAAAAAATGGGATCTTTTTCAAAGGTATAGACGATGTGGCAAACATCTTTTCTTTTATCTTTCCTTTTGTGGGCTCAAAGAAAATACCAAGTTTTCATTTTCTTATCAACATCACCTATACCGCACTACTACAAATATAGGCTAGTTGACCATGATTTTAGCTCGAATAGTGAGTGAAGTCATTTATCATCAAAGAAAGAAGTTCGTTTTTGAAAAAAAAACCCAGTTGATAGATAAATAGAAGATAGAAAGAAATGTATTGATAGTTATTTTTCCACTGCTACTAGATGTTGTGCTATACTGTATTATGTAGAGTCGACTGTTGCCATCTTCACTGAATAGTAAACTTCCATCGTTTAAAACAAGTAATCCAACAGGACGAGCAAATGTCGAAGGTCCAGATGGATCCGTTAGAAAACCATAAACAAAATCTTCATAGTAGCCCTTTGGCCGATTCGAACTGCTATCGAAAGGAATGAATACGATTTTGTAACCAGTACCATTATTTCGATTCCATGAGCCACGAAAGGCTGCAAATGCTCCATTATAATATTTAGTTGGAAATTGTCTACCAGTATAGAATCGCATATCAAGAACAGCAGAATGAGCTTGAAAGAGAACATCGGGTGTGCGTGTTTGTGCAACTAAATCTGGTCGTTGGCTAGTGCCATTCGATAGAATTCGTCGTGGATCGATTAAATTCGAGCTCATGTATGCATATGGCCATCCATAGAAATCATTCTGTTGAATACGTGTGAAATAATCGGATACGAGATCATCCCCGAGTCCATCTCGTTCTTGAACTGTAGCGTAAAGATCATTTGTTACCGGATGAAATGCTAATCCAACAGGATTTCGTAAACCATAGGCAAATGTAATAGTATTACTGCCATTGAGATTTGCTTGTTGAATAGATGCACGTGGTAATGGTTCTTCATTGACATTCGATCCGGAACCAACTGTAACATATAAACGAGTATTATCTGGCGAAATATGAACAGTTCGTGATACATGTCCACTACTAGGATAACTCATGACAATTTCACCTGTACCATTTATGTACCGATTGCCGGACGTCCATAAATATCGTCGAGTATCACCTTGATTTCCAACATAAAAATATCCATTTACAAATACCATACCAAATGGATAAGACAATCCATTGGATGCATCAGCAAATGTGAGACGTTCATCAGGATAGCTATCGTTATTTGTATCAATCAAACATGATATTCGATTGGCAGCTGATTCACTAACAAGAATATCACCATCCGGTGTATAGATCATATATCGTGGCGTTGAAAGACCACTCATACATAATTTGACTGTAAAACCTTCTGGAACATAGAGAGATGGATTTTCTGGTACAGGTATGACAATAGGTGGTTTCGAAGCTGATGTTGTATTGTATGGCGCGGGTAGGTCACTAACTGCTATACGAATCGGTTGCGGAACAAAAGTAATATTTGTTCCATTGCTTTGATATATAAAAATCAATAGCAAATATACATATAAATAAGTTACGAACGGTAGAAACATGTGTTGTTTTTTGTTTTTTTTTGTGATAAACGAATCACTATACTTATTATATATGTCATAATTCAGCAGAACGAGCGAAAAAAATCAAATCCTCACCTTTCAACAAGATTTTGCACTCTGTAAACTCGAGAATTTATTAGGGTTAAGATGAAGCAAAAAACAAAAAATTGTTTTTTTTGTGAGGGTAATCGAAATGCGAGTAAATAAGGATTAGTTAGTAAAATTTCAAAGTTAAACGAATGTTGTTTGTTGTTTTAAAATTTGTGCATGTCGTTGTCGTAATTGATTGAGAATTAACGATGCTTCAGTGAATAGATTTTCTTCGGTTAGAGTCGAATTATTTTTTATAATCGAACCAGTCGATGGTTGTAAACCGATGGGAGCTTTGTAATGAATATTTTGTGGTGCAAGTGGACGATGAAATCGATTGAGATTGAATGCTGTTTCATCTGTAGGATCGAAATTAGTCGATATACTTGGTCGTATTATAGCTACGACTTGTTTTTGTCGAGTGGTTGCACTCAGTGGTCGTAATCGATTAATATTCATTAATGGTTCTTCTGAAAGTTCTTCTTCAATAGATACAGATGGTGTTTGTCGAATAATGCCAATTGATGGACGAACATTACGAAGAAGTTTATATCTCGTTGGTTGTGCTAAACCTAATCGTTGAAGTTGATCGAGTTGAATAGCACTTTCATCAAGATCTTCATGATTAATCAATGCATTCAATTGTGAAATATATCTTGGACTTCTTCGAATACCTCGTGATTGTTGTTGATGTACACGATGTATATAGATCGGTGTTCCTTGAATTTCTTCATCGAAAGCATTCGAAGTCAATTCTCTTGCATAGAGTGTTGCAATTGGTATTTGTTTTGTATTGAAGGTTTGTATTCATAAGGATGCGATTGACCAGAGCGACGAATTTGATTGATATTAATACTTGACTCGTTTAATACAGGAAAATCAGAAATCAAACTCGGTCGTGTAATTGTTTTTGCTTTGCCCAATGTTCTCGAAGAATTCATAGTAAAACGTTGATTTAATAAATTTGCCATATGTTGTTCATATTCGTATTGATTTTCATCATTTATATGAGTATCCTTTAGAGAGAAAAAATGTTACTTTCTGTTTTCCTCAGACAATAGTTCATAACTTACAGTTTTTGAATTTTGAAATTCCATACTGTGTATTATTGAATTTTAATCTACAAGAAAAAAAGAACAGACAGACAGACACTATACTATACGACCGTCATTCATGTTAGTTAGCATATGACTCTAATCTTAGAATAACGTCGAATATCTAGTTACTGACTGATATGCATTTGTTTATGTCATTGTTATATATACGTGCATATCAATACGCCTTGTTTTTTTCCTCGTTGTCGCAATAAATAATATAATAACAGAATTAGGAATTTTTTTTATTGATAAGTCCGTCTAAAATATAGACAAAATGATTTGATTTGCCATTGAGAAAAAATATGAAACGAAGTATGAATTTCGAATCGATATGTATATGGAGTGCAATAAGAGACAGAAATGAATGTATATCTAGTTGAGTAGAAGTGGGTAGCTATATATATATATATATGACATAATTATAGGAAAGAAAAATAACGACAATGACAAGCAACGAGTAGGAAGGAAAAAAAACAAGTTACAGAACGACGCATTTCTCTGTACATATCAGAAGATATTTTCCAAAAATTTATTTCTTATAGAACTGTATGTCAATCGAAAAACATAGTTAGTATTGCTGTTTCTGAAGCTCGGATAATTTATTAAAATATAACATTGAAAGCATATAATTAAACACAAGAAAATTCTCTCATGTTTTAAAATGAACGCATACAAAAAAGCATTATTCAGTTATATTCAAGATAATTTTGTTTGTTTCTTATACAAGACGTGTATAAGTGATAGCTGCTGGTCCACTTGTCACAATTGAAAAATTGCCTGTTATAAGTGTACTGTATGTTGTTGCTACTACCCAATACGCTATCGTCGAATTCAAATAATATTTCAGTAAAAACTGATAGTTTCCAGCATCATCATCATTTTCACTAATGTAAGTAGTGGATGAGTTAGTCCATAAATATCCATAGGAGTCAATAGTGGCATTGCATGCAATATAATATAAACCACTAACAGATACATTTAAACCAATCTTTTGATAATAATAACCGACTCCACTGCTACACGCAGACAGACGACAGAATATCGAACTATTACTGACGAGAGCAGATGAATAAAATGAATGTACCATGTTGTTGTTTTGAGCATCTAGAAGTACGCAAGAATATATATTCACTTTCATGATGACGTTCTTTTTGATTTTACTTGATGTATTGAAAAGAGTAAAATTCATCGTTCCAGGACCTCTTCCGACAACAACAAATGACCCTGTGTCTAATGTAAAAGGTGTGACAAGAACAATATATTTTTGTGATGATTTCAGTGAGTAACTCAACACAAGATAAGCTGGTTCATTATAGGTATAATCATACAGAAGTAAATTGATGTACCAATAATTCGGATCGAAACTATCACTATATAAATATGCATATGAAGCAAAGCTACTATTGAATTGAAAGCTATAGTTTCCATCAACGGATACATGAATTTCAATGGCTTGAAAATATAATTTGTAATCGCACTGCGACTTATGACACAGCAACGGACTATTACTAGTTAATACAGATGAATATTGTGTTTGCATAATGGTTGTGTTTCCTATGAGTAAAATAAAAAAGAAATTGATCTACATTTAAATAATATAGTCCAGCGAGTTCATTTATACCGGTATTAGTTGTTGGAGTGGTAGTTGCACTACTCGTTCTTGTTGTTGAAATTGTTGACACAGTAGTACTGCTCAATATTGTTGTTGAAACCGTTGGCACAGTAGTACTACTCAATATTGTTGTTGTTGAAATTATTGGCACAGTGGTACTTGCTCCAATTGTCGACATTGAAGGTGATGCAGTAGTCGTATCTGTAGGTAAACTCGATATAAATTTAATAAGAGATGATATTTATTGAAATCTTACTCATTGATGAAGACGATTGTGCATCTTTGTTTCGAAAATGAAAAACAAGTGGAATTGTAACACTAACTGCTATAACACCAACAGCAAATAAAGTTAACGCGACAATCACGATACAATGCATTTTGAAAAGTAAAATTTGATTTGAATAGAAAGTGGTAAAATGCTTTGCTTTTTATACATCCACAAAACAGTTATATTTTTTTAATAATTAAAAAAAAATTAATTAGAAAATATACATTAACATTCATATCAGCGAAGTTTTGTTTAATTATTTTATAATAGCTATTCGTATTTAAGAACTCAAATTTTCTGTGATTAGAGTTATATTTTAAAAAAAGTACAACGTTTCTCATCGGATTTTTTTTAATAAGAATATTTCATTAATGAAAATATGAACAAATGGAGCAAAACAATTATTCTTGGATGTTTGATAAGAGAATATTTTGATATTTTTAAATGAATGCACACAACACAAAAAGCAGT
>Ga0209922_104195_pt1 | contig 10639 bp, 9 predicted proteins | sample ThiBiot_500_biof_FD_183946 | JGI IMG/M metagenome (GOLD analysis project Ga0209922, IMG submission 183946) | Wastewater bioreactor microbial communities from Cape Town, South Africa - Thiocy_expt_500_biof (SPAdes) | ecosystem: Engineered > Bioreactor > Thiocyanate-remediating > Anaerobic-Aerobic ...
AAACCCGCCTCAATGCGCGCAAAGCAATGGCCACCGCATCGACGGGAAGGCCGCAAAGGTCCGCAATCGAACGGGCCACGGGGGAGATGCTATGACGAGCGGAAATTTGCCGCCGGCAGATGACCAGATGGTCATTTCCGACGAAGCCTTGCGCAAAGCCGAAGAATTCATCGAAGCGGATGAAGGTGCGACCAACAGGCTGGACGGTCTGGTCGGTCAGGCGGTTGCCTACATCGCCGTCGCGATGAGCCTGTTCCACCTCTACGCCGCCTACGCGATCGTGCCGACGCAGGAACTGCGTTACACCCACGTCGCCTTCACCCTCGTTCTCTCCTTCCTGCTGTTTCCGCTGGCTGCGCGCTTCCGCAATCGCGTGCGCTGGTGGGACATCATTCCGGGTATTCTCGCGGTCGTCACCATCGTCTATGCGCTGATGGGCGGCGACGACTTCACCGATCGCGCCACCACGCCCAACCAGTGGGACGTGATCGTCGGCGTCATCTTCATCGTTCTCGTGCTGGAAGCAACCCGCCGCACCACCGGACTGATCATGCCGGTGGTGGCGCTGTGCTTCATCGCCTACGCGATGTTCGGCCCCTACTTTCCCGCGCCGTGGACTCATCGCGCCTATGACCTGCCGCGCCTTGTCGGCCATCTCTTCATCACGCTGGAGGGCATCTTCGGCGTGGCCGTGGACGTGTCCGCGACGCTGATCATCCTGTTCACGATCTTCGGCGCGTTCCTGCAGCAGTCCGGCGCCGGGAAATTCTTCATCGATTTCTCGCTGGCGCTGATGGGCGGCAAGCCGAACAGCGCCGGCCGCACCGTGGTGCTGTCATCGTTCCTGCTCGGCGGCCCGTCGGGCTCGGGCGTCGCCACAACCGTGATGATCGGCACCGTCGCCTATCCGATGATGAAGAAGGCGGGCTTCGAGAAGAACGCCGCCGGCGGCCTTCTCGCCGCGGGCGGCCTCGGCGCGATCCTGTCGCCGCCGGTGCTTGGCGCCGCCGCGTTCCTGATCGCGGAGTTTCTCAAGATCAGTTACCTCGACGTGATCTGGATGGCGACTATCCCGACCTGCCTTTACTACCTGTCGCTGCTGTTCATGGTCGAACTCGACGCCAAGAAATTCGGCGCACGCGACGTCAACTTCAAGCCGGAAATGTCGCTCGGCGAGATGACCAAACGCTACGGCTTCCATTTCATCTCGCTTGTTGCCGTCGTCGTCTTCATGGTGATCGGCTATTCGCCCGCCCTGTCGGTGTTCTACGCCATCGTCACCACGTTCGTTCTGAGCTTCCTGCGCAAGGACACGGCGCTGTTCCCGCCGAAGCTCAAGCGCGCGCTGGCCGACGGCTCGATCGGCGCGCTGAACGCGGCGACCACCTGCGCCTCTGCGGGTATCGTGGTCGGCATCGTCACGCTCACCGGCCTCGGCCTGAAATTCTCGTCGATCGTGATCTCCTACGCAGGCGGCAGCCTGCTGCTGACCGCGATCTACACCTCGCTGATCGTCTGGATCATCGGCCTCGCCGTGCCCGTCACCGCGTCCTACATCATCTGCGCGGTGATCGCCGCGCCCGCACTGATCAAGCTCGGCATCCCGGACTACGCCGCGCACATGTTCATCTTCTATTACGCGGTGCTGTCGGAAGTCTCACCGCCGACCGCGCTATCGCCGTTCGCGGCTGCGGCCATCACCGGCGGCGATCCGTACAAGACCACGCTGCAATCGTGGAAGTACACCCTGCCCGCGTTCCTGGTGCCGTTCGTGTTCGTGCTCGATCCGCAGGGCGTCGGCCTGCTGCTGAACATTCCGAAGGGCGGCTCGTGGGTGGACATCGTCGAGGTTTCCATCAAGACCACGCTCGGCCTGATGGCGCTGGCGGCCGCCGCGCAAGGCTGGGTCCTGCGGCAGACCTCGCTGATCGAGCGCGGCCTGCTGGCGTTGGCCGGATTGCTGCTGGTCTTCCCGAGCCTGATCGAGGCCGTGATCGAAGCGGCGATTGGTCGCGACATTTCTTATACTTATGTACCCGGCATCCTGATCGGATTGGGGGTACTGTTATGGCAGGCAAAGGGACCGGCGGTTCAACGACCGGCCTGAGAACTTCACAGGGAGGATGACTGAATGACGAAAACGTCAAAGATCACCGCAGCATTGGCTATTGCACTCACCGCCGGATTTGCCTTCGGTGCTCATGCACAGCAGCGGACAATGTCGATCGGCACCGGCGGCACCGGCGGCGTGTACTATCCGCTTGGCGGCGCGATCGCGAACGTGCTGTCGAAGAACCTGCCGAATGTGCAGGCCACCGCCGAAGTCACCGGCGGCTCGGTCGACAATCTCAAGCTGATCGGCACCGGACAGAGCGAACTCGGTTTCTCCATGGCCGACGCGGCGCTCGATGCCTACAAGGGCCAGGAAAAGTTCAAGAGCGGCAAGATCCCGCTGCAGGCATTGCTGGTGGTCTATCCGAACCGCATGCATGTCGTGACCGTCGAGAGCACCGGCATCAAGACCATGGCCGATCTCAAGGGCAAGCGCGTCTCCACCGGCTCGCCCGGCGGCGCGACCGAAGTGATGGCCTTCCGCGTCATCGAAGCGGCGGGCCTCGACAAGGACAAGGACATGAAGCGCGAGCGCCTCGGCGTCGCCGAGTCCGTCAACGCCATCAAGGACGGCAAGATCGACGCCTTCTTCTGGGTCGGCGGCATTCCGACCGCATCGGTCACCGATCTTGCCGCGACGCCGGGCATGAAGCTGAAACTCATCGACCACGCCGATCTGGTCGACAAGATGAACGCGAAGTACGGCAACCTCTACAGCGCCGGCGTCATCAAGGCGGGATCGTATCCGGGCTACGACGTCGACAACAAGATCACCGAGGTCTGGAATATCATCGTCACCAACGACAAGATGAGCAACGACGACGCCTACAACATCGTCAAGACGCTGGTGGAGAAGAAGGCCGACATCGTCGCCGTGCACAAGGAAGCCTTGAGCTTCTCGCTGGACAACCAGGTCCAGTCCCGCTCACCGGTGCCGTTCCATCCCGGCGCGCTGAAATACTTCAAGGAAAAGGGTGTGGGCGGCTAGTCGCCGGTACCATCACATTCATAAACCCCGGCCCACGCGCCGGGGTTTTTCGTTCTGACTGCGGAGTCGTCCTGGCGCAGGCCGGGACCCATAGCCACCGGCCTATCAAGTGAAAAAGAAAGTCGTGGCTCTATTTAGATTAGAATAAGGATGACAGGGGTGATGGGTCCCGGCTTTCGCCGGGACGACAACGCCTCTTTTCAGCATTCCTTCGGCGCATCCCTGTCGATCGCAAAATCATCGAACCACGGCTTGCGATCGCCCGCGATGGACGCAGCGATCATTCGCGACGCCAGATAACTGTAGGTGATGCCGTTGCCGCCGTAGCCGTAGGCCGCGTGGATACGCGGGTGGCCGGGCACCGGGCCGATCAGCGGCAAGCCATCGATGGTGGTGCCGAACGCGCCCGACCAGACGAATTCCGCCATCGCCTCGGCGCGCGGCCACAGCGCCTTCAGCTTCTCGCGCAGCACCCTGGCTTTGGCCGGCATCAGGGCATCACGCGCCTCGGGCTCGACGACGGTGTCGTCATCCTCTCCGCCGATGACGATACGATTTTCAGGTGTGGCGCGCAGATAGTTGTATTGCTCCGACGCCTCCCAGATCAGCGCCTTGTCGCGCCATATCGTCTCCGGCTGCTGCGGCGGTGTGGCGATGGCCCAGCTCGACACCACCTTGTGCAGATCGGAGGTCAGGATGTCAGGCATCACATAGCCTGTCGCCAGCACAACGTGTTTGGCCTCGATCACATGGCCCTCGTCGAGCACGACGATCACGGCATCGCTGCTGCTGTCGTATCCGATAGCATGCGCGTCGAACAGCTTCGCATCCTGTCTTACGGCTTCCGCAAGCAGAGCATGCGACAGCAGCACCGGGTCCGCATCGGACGATCCCGGCGATACGATCGCCGCTTCGCGATGGATGCCGAATTCGCGCAGCAGTGCCGGGTGATCGAGCAATTCGCCCGGCAGCCCCACACGCGCGCGAAGATCGTGTTCGGCGCGCAGTTCGCGCGGCCCGCTCTCGCCGGCCGCCAGATACAATGAGTGCCGCGGACTCATTCCGCAGACGAGTCCCCTCGCCGCCACGAGTTGCATCAGACCGCCGACCGCCGCCTCGCTGCGCCGATAGATGTCTGCGGCCCGCTCGAAACCATAGAGGTCGGTCAACTCGGTGAGAGAACGGTCGATCTCCCACAGCAGCATCGCCGTGCTGGCCGTGGTGCTGCCGAAGCCCGGCCGCTGCCGGTCGATGACGCAGACATCGTGTCCGAGGCAGGCCAGATGCTCCGCCGCCAGCGATCCGGTGATTCCGGCGCCCACCACCAGCACGCCGCAGCGAAAGCTCTCCTCGATCCGGCGGCGGGTGGGCCGCTGCAACATCGTATGCCAGGGCGGCGTGCCGCCACGCAGATCGTCGTGCCGGACTCTGTCTGGGTCGAGCATCATGGTCCAAAGAATAAAGAGGTGGGTGAAAACAAGCCGACAGGCTCAATGACGACGCAATGACAGCCCAAAGGTTCCACAGCTTCGTCCAATCACGTATGATCGGCTGCCCGCCGACCGCACACCTGATCCATCCATTGACCGGATGCTTCCGCTCTCAATCCGAGCTATCGATTTCATCATGACAAAAGCCAGATCAAATCTTCAAATCGATTCCGCCCGCCTCTGGGGCGACATTCATGAGACCGCGAAATTCGGCGGCACGCCCAAGGGCGGCGTGAAGCGCCTCACCCTCGGTCCAGAGGACAAGCAGGTGCGCGACTGGTTTCGCAAGGCGTGCGAAGCGGCGGGCTGCGACGTCCGCGTCGACGCGCTGGGAACCATGTTCGCGATCCGCCCCGGACGCGACATGTCGAAGCCGCCGATCGGCATTGGCTCGCATCTCGACACCCAGCCCACCGGCGGCAAATACGACGGCATTCTCGGCACGCTGGCCGCGCTGGAAGTGGTCCGCACCATGAACGATGCGGGGATCGAAACCGACATTCCGATCTGCGTCTGCAACTGGACCAACGAGGAAGGCTCGCGCTACGCACCCGCGATGATGGCCTCCGCCGCCTATGCGGGCGACTACACCACGGAGGATATTCTCGGCCGCAAGGATGCCGACGGCATCACCGTCGCTGAGGCGCTCGACACCATCGGCTATCGCGGCGCCGACGCCGTCGGAAAGCAGAAATTTTCCGCTTTCGTCGAACTGCATATCGAACAGGGCCCGCTGCTCGAAGCCGAGAACAAGACCATCGGCGTGGTCGACCGTGGCCAGGGCATCATGTGGTACGACGGCGCGATCACCGGCTTTGCCAGCCATGCTGGCACGACGCCGATGCCGCTGCGCAAGGATGCGCTCGCGGCGTTCTCCGAAGTCGTGCTCGCGGTGGAGAAACTGGCCCGCGATCTCGGCCCGAATGCGGTCGGCACCGTCGGCGAGATGGAGATCGACAATCCGTCGCGCAATGTCATTCCCGGCGACCTGACATTCACCATCGACATCCGCAGCGCCGAATCCGCAACGCTCGATGCCCTGCATGCAGGGCTGCAAAAGGCGGCAGCGGAGATTGCAGCGCGGCGCAAGGTCGCCGTCGACATCCGCCGGATCTGGCGCAAGGAACCGACCATATTCGACACTAGGTTGGTCGAAGCCGTCGCAAACGCCGCGCAGGAGCTGGGCTATGCGAACCGCCGCATCACCTCGGGTGCCGGGCACGACGCCTGCAACCTCGCCACCGTCATGCCCGCGGCGATGATCTTCGTGCCGTGCAAGGACGGCATCAGCCACAACGAACTGGAAGACGCGACGCAAGCCGATTGCGCAGCGGGCGCGAACGTGCTGCTGCATACGGTTCTGTCGATTGCAGGCGTTGCGTCGGGCGCTAAGGCGATTAGCTGATAAATATGAGTCCTCATGGTGAGGAGGTGCATTTGCGCCGTCTCGAACCAGGAGGGCAACCTGTACATCCTCATCCTTCGAGACGCACGCAAGAGCGTGCTCCTCAGGATGAGGGTATTCCATCTTGCAGAGGTCCTGCTCCATGACGTCCAAAACGCCTGTTCCTCCCGTCGCGCCGCGCCGCTCGCACAGCTTCACCCATCACGACATCACCGTGACCGATGACTATGCGTGGCTGAAGGACGAGAACTGGCAGGAGGTGCTGCGCGACCCATCTGTGCTCAAGCCGGACATCCGCGCCTATCTCGAAGCCGAGAATGTCTACGCCGACGCGGTGCTGGGCCATACGGAGCCGCTGCAGAAAAAGCTGGTGGCGGAAATGCGCGGCCGCATCAAGGAGGACGACTCCAGCGTCCCCTCGCCCGACGGCCCGTTCGCCTATTTCCACAAGTACCGCGAGGGCGGCCAGCACGAGCAGATCGGCCGCGAGCCGCGTGGTGGCGGCGAAGCCCGCTTCATCATCGATGGCGATGAAGAAGCGAAGAGAAGCGAGTACTTCAAGTTCGGCAGCGCGCAGCATTCGCCCGATCACAAGCTGGAGGCGTGGAGCGCGGATACGCGCGGTTCGGAATATTTCACCATCCGCATCCGCGACTGGGCAACCGGCAAGGATCACGCCGACCATATCGAGGAAACCGACGGCGACGTGGTCTGGGCCGCGGATTCGAAATCGTTCTTCTATGTGAAGCTCGACGACAACCATCGCCCGATGCAGGTGTACCGGCACACCCTCGGCACGCCGCAATCCGGCGACGCGCTGGTTTACGAGGAAAAGGATTCCGGCTGGTTCACGCACATCCACGAAAGCGCCAGCGGACGCTTCTGCGTGATCGCGGGCGGCGACCATGAGACGTCCGAACAGCGCTTGATCGATCTGCGCACGCCGGACGCCAAGCCTCGTCTTGTTGCGAAGCGCGAAGACGGCGTGCAGTATTCCGTCGCGGATCACGGCGATCAGTTGTTCATCCTGACCAATGCCGACGACGCCATCGACTTCAAGATCGTCACCGCGCCGCTGGACTCGCCCGCGCGGAAGAACTGGCGCGATCTCATACCCCACCGCACCGGTGTCTACATCATCGACATGGAGCTTTATTCCGGCCATCTGGTGCGGCTGGAACGCGCCAACGCGCTGCCCTCCATCGTGATCCGCGATCTTGCGACCTCGCAGGAACATGCCATTGCCTTCGACGAGGCCGCCTATTCGCTCGGCACCATCGGCGGCTACGAATTCGACACCACGCAGATCCGTTTCTCGTATTCCTCGATGACCACGCCGTCGGAAGGAGATTCCGTCGGGCCACAACCCGGCGGATTATGTCACCACGCGCATCATGGCGACGTCTCACGACGGCGCGCAGGTGCCGGTCTCGATCCTGCATCGCAAGAACCTGACACGCGACGGCAGCGCGCCGCTGCTGCTCTATGGTTACGGCTCCTACGGCCACGCCATGCCGGCCTCGTTCTCGGCCAACCGGCTGTCGCTGGTGGATCGCGGCTTCGTCTATGCCATCGCGCATATCCGCGGCGGTTCCGACAAAGGCTGGGGCTGGTATCTCGACGGCAAGCGCGAGAAGAAGACCAACAGCTTCGACGATTTTGCCGCCGCCGGTCGCGCGCTGATCGCCGGGAAATATACATCCGCGAAAAAGATCGTCGGCCATGGCGGCAGCGCGGGCGGCATGCTGATGGGCGCGGTGGCGAACCGCTCGGGCGAGCTGTTCGCGGGCATCGTCGCTGAAGTGCCGTTCGTCGATGTGCTCAACACCATGCTGGATGAATCATTGCCGCTAACGCCGCCGGAATGGCCCGAATGGGGCAATCCCATCGACAGCGCGGACGACTTCAAGACCATCCTCGCCTATTCGCCCTACGACAACGTGGTGGCGAAAGAGTATCCGGCCATTCTGGCGATGGGCGGCCTTGCCGATCCGCGCGTGACTTATTGGGAGCCTGCGAAGTGGATCGCGCGGCTGCGTCCGGTGATGACCGGCGGCGGCCCCGTGCTGTTGCGCACCAACATGGGCGCGGGCCATGGCGGCGCGTCCGGCCGCTTCAACCGGCTGGACGAGGTCGCGATTGCGTATGCCTTCGCGCTATGGGCCGTGGGACTGGCGGACGCAGGCAGCTAACCGGGCGATCGAACATCTTACCTTCGAGGTAATTTGATCGTGCCGAGAACCACGCGACAATGCGCGTCTGCTTGGTTGCAGCGCGTCGTGACGCGCCGCCGTTCTCTGCCATACTCGCGCATCCGTCCTCGCCCTCGCCCCGGAATTTTCAATGAAGCGTCTGCCCTTCTTCTACGGCTGGATCATTGTCGCCGTCACCTTCATCACCATGGGCATCGGCGTGAACGCCCGCACATCGTTCTCGCTGTTCTTCGCGCCGATCGTCGATGAATTCGGGTGGGAACGCGGCATCACCGCCGGCGCATTCTCATTTGGCTTCCTCGTCTCCGCGATCCTCAGCCCGCTGATGGGACGGCTGATGGACCGCACCGGCCCGCGCACGGTGATGGAGCTTGGCGTGGTGCTGATGGCCGCGGGTCTTCTGCTCGCGCCGTTGACCACGCAGCCCTGGCATCTTTACGCGACCATCGGCTGCCTCGTCGGCGCGGGCAGCATCTGCCTCGGCTATTCCGGGCAATCGCTGTTCCTGCCGAACTGGTTCGTGAAAAAGCGCGGCCTTGCGGTCGGCCTCGCCTTCGCCGGTGTCGGCGTCGGCTCGATCATCCTGCTGCCATGGGTGCAATTCCTGATCGACAAGGGCGGCTGGCGCTCGGCCTGCTGGACGCTCGGCATTCTGGTGCTGGTGGTGCTGCTGCCGCTCAATCTTCTGCTGCGCAAGCGCCCGGAAGATGTCGGCGAATTGCCCGACGGCGAGGCCGCGCCGACAGCCGCGAGCGTGCCGCCGCCATCGAACATCGTCGATCCCGCCTGGGCCGCCACGGACTGGACGCTCGGCCGCGCCCTGCGCACCCCGCGCTTCTGGTGGATCTCGGTCGGATATTTCTGCGGACTTTATATCTGGTACGCCGTGCAGGTGCATCAGACCAAGTATCTGGTGGAAATCGGATTCACCTCCACGTCGGCGGCATGGGCGCTCGGCATGGTCAGCCTGATCGGCATTCCGGGGCAGATCGCGCTCGGCTATCTCTCGGACCGCATCGGCCGCGAATGGATCTGGGCGATCTCGTCGCTCGGATTCGCGATCTGCTTCGCCGCGTTGATCGCGCTGCAGTACACGCCGACGCTGCTGCTGGTTTACCTGATGGTGGTGGCGCAGGGTTTCCTCGGCTACGGCTTCACCTCGATCATGGGCGCGGTGGTCGCGGAAATCTTCCAGGGCAAACAGTTCGGCACCATCTTCGGCACCATCACGCTTGCGGCGCTGGCCGGCGGGGCGGCGGGACCATGGGTGACGGGCATCCTGCACGACATCTATGGCGACTACACCCTCGCCTTCGCGATCGGCATAGTCGTTAGCGCACTGTCGGCCGTCGCGATCTGGCTTGCATCGCCGCGCAAGGTCCGCGCCGTCGCGGGGCAGATGCACCGGATTGCGAAGACGGCTTGATCTTTCCGCGCGATCTTACTCGCTCGTCATTGCGAGGAGCGCTTGCGACGAAGCAATCCAGCTATCTGTCAGCTCTCAGAAATGGATTGCTTCGCTCCGCTCGCAATGACGAAAAATTTCTAGTTCTGCACACTCACATCGATCTGCGCGCGATAACCCGCACGCAAGGCATTGACGATCGACGACGGCGTCAGAAGTTTTGCATCTGTCAGATTTGCAGCAGCGCGGCTGTAACCACCGAACGACCACAGCCATGGCTCGCTCCTTGCGATCACATAGCTCTCGCCATCCGCCGTCACCATCGCGCCGTCCGGCAGATCGGACAGTTTTCTGCGCAGCGGATGAAGACGCTTCACCTTCCCGTCGAGGCGCTCGGCATGCAGCACCGCGTCCATTTCGGGCGCGCGAGGCTTGCCGCGCCTGTTGCCCTCCGCCCACGCATCGCGGAACGCTTCGGCATCCGCGCGGCGGCAATAGAAGCACGGGCGGTGCCCCGCCGCGAATGACGTCGCTTCATCGAGAAAAAACAGTTCCGTCCAGCTTCGCCCGCCCATCACCTTGCGCCTGCGCCCGCGAAATTCGCAAGTACAGGTAATCCACGCCTTCGAAGACCATCGCCGGTTCAGCAGCGTTTTCGTCGCCGGGTCATGGATGATCCCGCGATTGCCGGTGAAGCGGCCGCGATGCGCGGTCGCGACAATCTCCCCGAACGGCGACACGCGATTTTGCAGGGGCATAAAGCTGATTTCCAGGTCGTTACACAAACTCTCAACGAGTCGTCCCGGCGCACGCCGGGACCCATAACCACCGAACTACCGATAAAGATCAGGTGGTCGAACCTTTCTCCGCAAAATACATCGACAGGGAGTATGGGTCCCGGCGTGCGCCGGGACGACCCGAAAACCGATAATTCGCGGAGCGAAATCGAAGCCTCAGTTCAGCACATCCTGATTGATCACATTCTCGCGGATCGGATGGCCGTCGAGCGCGCTGAGAATGTTTTTC
>Ga0209922_104197_pt1 | contig 10629 bp, 9 predicted proteins | sample ThiBiot_500_biof_FD_183946 | JGI IMG/M metagenome (GOLD analysis project Ga0209922, IMG submission 183946) | Wastewater bioreactor microbial communities from Cape Town, South Africa - Thiocy_expt_500_biof (SPAdes) | ecosystem: Engineered > Bioreactor > Thiocyanate-remediating > Anaerobic-Aerobic ...
ACGACCAACGTGCTGTCGCTCGATCTCCTCCGCGCCCTCGCGAAGGGCGGGAGCCTCGAGCCGATCGTGCGCGAGGTGCGCGCGTGCGTCGAAGGCGCGGATCCGTCGCTGAAGGAGCCCGCCGAGGCCGCGGTCCGCGCGACCGATCACGCTGCCGCGTGGTTGATGCGGACGCTCGAGGCCGGCGGTCCGTCCGGCGTCGAGGCGGGCGCGCGCAGGCTCGCGCTCACGCTCGGACGTGCACTCGAGCTCGCGCTCCTCGTTCGCGAGGCGACGCGCTCGAAGCGCTTCGGCGACGACGCCAAGCCGGCCGCCGCGGCGCGCCGCTTCTGGCGCAACGGCGTCGATCTCGTGCAGGACGAGGCGTTCGACGTCGACGCGAAGACGCTGATGGGCTGACCGCTCGTCAGCCCTTCGTGACCATCAGCGCCGCGAGGAGGGCGAAGCCGAGCATCGCCACCAGCAGCGCGATCGCGAGGCCTCCTCCCGGCGCCCTCGCGGTCACGCGGTCACGGTCCGCCCCCGTCTCGTCGAGGTCGGCGTGGAGCATCGTCGCGCGCGCCTCGCGTGAGGCCGCCGTGAGGAGCAACACCTCGAGCACCGCCGCGGCGAAGAGCGAGCCGAGACCGATGAAGAGGCCGAGTCGATGGCTCGCGCGGTTCGCAGCGCCGCGCGTCGCCATCCCGTCGAGGGCGAGCCAGCGCGGGAACCCGCGCGCAGGGCGCTTCGCGAGCCACGGGCCGATGCTGCACGCCTCTTCCGGACGAACGCCGGGCGCGCCGCCGACGAGGAACGGCTTCGCGATCGCCGCGCCTGCGAGGCGCTCGGCGCCGCGCGGCTCGCCCGAGACGACCAGCCAGTGGAGCCCGGGGGCGAGCGGAGGCATCTCGAAGCGCGCGCGTGGGATGGGATCACCCGGCTCGATCGTTAGCGGGAGCGCCGCAGCGAACACGCGCCCGCGTTCGTCGTCGACCTCCGCGTAGACGACCGTGCGCGGGTTCGGCGCGACGAGCACGACCGTCTCCGCCTTCGCTTCGGGCACGAAGCGCGGTGCGCCGATGAAGAACGCGCCCGGCGCGACTGGCAGCGCTCCGAACCACACACCCGTTCGGCCGTCGGGATCCTTCGCATCGATCTGGACGCCGGCGACGTGACCCACCGCGACCGCGGCGAGCTCCGCCCAGCCGTTGCACCCGACCTTCGGCGCCTCGTTCTCGAGGCGGAGCCCGGCCTCGGGCGTGGCTTGTACGGTGACACGCGACGGATCGGGGGCGACGAGGCGCGCCCACAGCGGGGTGTCGAAGCCGACGACGAGCCGTTCGCCTTCGACGAGCACGTCGATCGCGATCGCGCCTTCGCGCTTCGACGGTCGTGCGGCCGCGCGCTCGCCCGTGTCGTCGGTATCGCGCGTCCAGCGGGGGCTCTGCCAGTCGACGAATCCGTGCGCGAGCGGCTCCGCCTCTCCGGCAGCGCGCACCTCGAGCTCGACGGGATCGTTCGGCGCGAGATCCGGGAGCGCCAGCGCCGCCTCCGCGATCCCGTCCATGTTGCTCGCGCCCGTCCAGCGCGACTCCTTTCCCTTGCTTCGTGCGACCACGGTGAGGTCGCGCATCGCGACCGTCTCGCGGACGCCGCGATCTTCGACGTACGTGAGGACCTGCCACGCGAAGGGAACCGGAGCGCCTGGGCTCGCCGGCGTGCCCGGCGGCGCGGCGAAGACGCTCGCGGCGCGCACCGCATTGCCGGCGCCGACGCGCAGGCCGATCATGAGCGTCGCGACCGCGACGATCGGCGCCAGGACGATGAGCGCGGTACGGCGCCGGTTCTTCGCCCGGGCCTTGGTCGGGACCTCGGGCGTCCGCTTCGTCGGGAGCGGCGGATCGGCGCTCGGCGGCTCCGAGTCGTGCTTCACGGCCCCCACCGCACGGTGACCTTCGAGCCGGGCACGTCGATCGCGATCGGCTCGTCGCCCTCGTCGCCCTTGCCGCCGAGTGCGCCCTTCGCGAGCACGATCTCGCGCACACCTTCGGCGGCGCGGACGTGAATGCCGCCGTCGTCGCGGCGCTCGACGTCGATGAAGGCGTCGCCTCCGCCGGCGCGCACGAGGCGGACACCGTACGCCTCGGAGTCCACATCGCGCACGCTCCGGAACGAGACGCGTGAAGGCCGCTCCGGCGCGACTGCGGAGGCCGCGCGATCGACGACGTGGCGAATGTGCTTCACGACGAGCGGCCCCTCGTGCCCCATTCCGTCGACGCGCTCGAGCTCGACGGAGAAGCCGGCCTTCTTCATCGCGTCGCGGAGCATCGTGCTCTGTTTCATCGGCGAGATGCGATCGTCCTCGCCGTGAACGAGGAAGACCGGCAGGTGGCGTGCGTTCTCGATCACGTCGAGCGCGTTCACGCGGCGTGCGCCCTTTTCATCGCCGAGGATCCCCTTCACGTAGGAGGAGAGATCGTAGCGGCTGTCGCCGAAGTAGCTCGCGACGAAAGCGAAGCGATCGGGCCGGTGGAAGGCGATCGTCGTCGCGCCCGCGCCGCCCATCGACGCGCCCCAGATCGAGACGCGCTGCCTGTCGATCGCGAGCTCACCGGCGAGCGCGTCGATCGCGCGCATCACCTCGTCCTCGGCGTCCGCGACGTAGAGCGAGTTGCCGAGGCCGCTCGGCATGAGGAGGACCATGTCTCGAAGGCCGGCCTGCTCGAGCAGCTCGTTGTAGGCTGCATACGTCCAGGGACTGCCGTTCCACGGATGGGCGCCGACGAGGAGCGCGGCCGGCCGCGTGCGATCGTGACCGCCGGGGACGAAGACGACCGCCTCTCCGCCGCCCTTCGCCGTGTGCGGGCTCGCGAACGTGAGGCGCGTGAGGCCGTCCGACGAACGCACGACCGCGCCGATGCGCGCGGGCTCGCTGCACGCGATTCGTTTCTCGTAGCTGCTCGCCGCGATCTCGATCGCGATTTCGTGGGGCGCGTCGTCCCCGAGGCGCAGGACGAGCGGACCCTTCGACCCACGATCCTTCACCATGCCGTCGACGAGGACACGCTCGCGCCCGTTGCAGTGCGGGACGAGCACGGCCTCTCCCTGCGCGCGGAAGCGGACGGTGTGGAGGCCGGGCGTCTTCGGGGCCGAGAGCTCGGCCCACGCGATCTCGGAGGCCGCGCCGCTCGCGCGTTTGATCGTCACGCGCTCGACCGCGGCCCCGGACACGGTGTCGTGCGAGAGATCGGCCGCGGCCGCGCGGGGGTAGGAGAGGATCGCCGCGAGCGCTCCAGCAGCCGCGAGCATGCCCGACGAACGCGCCCCGCATCGCGAATGATGTCTCCATACGCATCGAGTCGCATTGCGGCGCGGCATCAGGCGAAAGTTACCAGAGGCTCCAGCACCGACGCCCCGAGACGCTCCAGCACGATCCGAGACGCCGCGTTCGCGCCGTTTTCGATCACGTGTGTTGCTTGACAACTCACGACGCGAGGCTCAATGTTTGCGCGTTCCTCGTGGAGGAGCCGCGCGGCCTTTCGCCCACCTTGGGTGACGCGCGTTAGAAATATCACCCTAAGCCGTTGGGACGACCGAGCTGCTCCGGAGAGGAGCCCTCGGCGGTGGCCAAAGCTCACGGTGGGCGAGAAGGATCTCGCCCGATGTCATCGTCTCCTCGTTCCTCTGAAGGTCTTCGTCTCTCGACGCTCGCGGTTCGCGCGGGACAACCTCGGCAGGACGCCTTCGACGCCGTCACCACGCCGATCGCCTGCACGGCGACCTACGCGTTCTCGTCGAGCGCCGAGCTCCGCGACCACTTCGAGGGTCGCGTGCAGCGCGACGAATACGGCCGCTACGGCAATCCGACCGTTCGCGCCGCCGAGCAGAAGCTCGCAGCGCTCGAATGGCCGAGCTCGTCGACCACGGGCGCCGTCCTCTTCGGCAGCGGGATGGCGGCGATCACGACCGCGCTCTTCGCGCTCCTGAAGAAGGGGGACCACGTCGTGCTCCCGGGGGAAGGCTACCGGCGGACGCGCGCATTCGTCACGCAGGTGCTGGCACGCTTCGGCGTCGAGTGCACCGTCGTCCCCGCCGGCGACGCCGAGGCGCTTGCCCGCGCGATCGAGCCGCGGACGCGCGTCATCCTCACCGAGTCGCCGACGAACCCGTACCTGCGTGTCGTCGACCTGCCGGCGCTCGTCGAGCTCAAGCGCCGTCATCCGCGCGTGAAGCTGATCATCGACGCTACCTTCGCGACGCCGGTGAACATGCGCCCGCTCGAGCTCGGGGCGGATCTCGTGGTCCACTCCTGTACGAAGTACCTCGGCGGGCACAACGATCTCCTCGCCGGCGTCGTGTGCGGCGACGAGGCGCTCGTCTCGCTCATCCGCGACGCGCGGGACGTGATCGGTGGCGTGCTCGATCCGCACGCGGCCTATCTCCTCCTGCGCGGCCTCAAGACGCTTCCCCTCCGGGTCGAGCGGCAGAACACGACCGCGCTCGGGATCGCCCGCTGGCTCGAGACGCAGCCGGGCGTCGAGCGCGTCTACTATCCCGGCCTCGCGAGCCACCCCGACCATGACGTCGCAAAGCGGCTGCTCTCCGGCTCGGGCGGAGTCGTGAGCTTCGTCCTTCGCGCGGACCTCGACACCACCGCGCGCGCGCTCGACGCGTGTCGCCTCGCGGCCATCGCGCCGTCGCTCGGCGGCGTAGAGACGTTGATCGAGCAGGTCGCTCTGATGTCGTACTACGGCCTCTCGAAGGAGGAGCGCGCGGCGCTCGGGATCGCCGATGGTCTCGTGCGTCTCTCCGTGGGCCTGGAGGACCCGACGGACATTCGCGACGACCTCGCCCGCGTGCTCGAGGTCGTGCGTCGTGCGGCTTCGGGCGCGGACGGCGCGAGGGAGACGAAAGAGGTGCGTACCCTCAGTTGAGACGGCCTCGCCTGAGAGGGCCTCGCCGTCGCCGGCACCGGAATCGTCGGGGCGCGCTCCTCGCGCCGTACGCTCGCATGAGCTCGTGCTCGAGCTCGAACTCGTGCCGTCGCGCGCTCCCGCGGTCGTTCCGGTATCGCGCTCGTCTCCCTCTCGAGGGCGCCGCGCTCCCGCTGCCCAACCGCGGCTCGGCGCCGTGCCGTGGATGGCAGCGAGCGGAGCTCATCATTGGTCCGCCGCCGCGCTGGGCCGAATGACACGCCCAGAACGGCCGCGGACGCGCAGAAACGAGCGGGCTCGGGGGGGTGATTTGGAGACAAAGCTTGTCAAACGGCGCCACCGTCCCTTAAACCCCCTCCCTGGAATGTCTTCCGCCGCCGCAAGCACGGGCCGACCTGTCGATGGATCGTTCATCCGCTCCCGGTTGGGGTCGTTCCTCGCCGTCGTCCCTCTGACGATCTGGACGATCGACCACCTCTGGAACAACCTCGCAGCCTTCAAGGGCGCCGAGGCCTGGCAGTCGCAAGTCACCGAGTACTCGCACCCGATCGCGTTCGTCGCCTCGTCGCTCGTCGCGCTCCTGCCGCTGGCGCTCCACACGATCTGGGGCATCGGCCGCCTCCGGACGTCGAAGGTGAACATCGCCCGGTACCCGTACTTCAGCAACCTGAAGTACATCCTGCAGGTGGGCCGGCCCGAGCCGTTCGCCGACATCGCGCACGAGATGGCGCATCACGTGCCGACGCTGCTCGTCTACACGCTCGGCGTCCTCGGCGTCTCGTATCACCTCGCCAACGGGCTCCACACGTTCGCGATGGGCTGGGGCATCGCCACCAGCCGCCGCGCGCTGCGGAAGCTCCAGGCCGTCATCTGGGTCGTCTTCCTCGGAATGCTCGCGATGGGCTGGGGCTCCATCTACGCGCTCTACGATGCGGGCAGCCAGCTCCCCGCGACGACCGTGCAGCAGACGAACGCCTCGCGCTGACCGTCGCAGCGCCGTCGCTTCGGCGGGGGCGCCCACTGCGGAGTCTCTTGGGGGGCACGGCTGTGTCCGTCGGGTGACGCCATCGGGGTGCCGTGATATTCGGCGGCGATGGTATCCAGGCGGGTCTTCGGCGTAGGCGTGTCGCTCGCCGCCGCCCTGCTGCTCGTCGGATGCGAGAAGGACGACCCGAACGAGATCAAGGTCGGGGCCTACCTCTCACTCTCGGGCGCCGACTCCACGTTCGGCACGGACACCCGGGAGGGCATCGAGCTCGCCGTCGAGGAGACGAACGCGGGCGGTGGCGTGAGGGGCAAGCGGATCCGCGTCATCTACGAGGACGACAAGTCGAACACGTACGAGGCGGTGCAGAAGGTCCGCCAGCTCATCGACCGCAACAAGGTCGTCGCGATCCTCGGTGAGGTCGCCTCGAGCCGTTCGCTCGCCGCCGGGCTGATCGCGAACACGAGCCACGTGCCGATGGTCACGCCTTCGTCGACCGCGGTCGAGGTCACCCGGAACCGGAAGTGGGTGTTCCGCACGTGCTTCACCGACGATCAGCAGGGGGCCGTCGCCGCGCGGTTCATCACGAACGACCTGAAGAAGAAGAAGATCGGCCTCTTCTTCGCGGCGCAGGACTCCTACTCGTCCGGGCTGGCGCGCGCCTTCCGGACCGAGATCCGGAAGCTCGGCGGGGAGATCGTCGTCGACAAGGGCTACCAGAAGGGCGAGACGAACTTCCGCACGTACCTCTCGGAGCTGAAGGCCGCGAATCCCGAGGTGGTGTTCGTGCCGAACTACTACAACGAGATGGTGCTCATCGCCCGTCAGGCGAAGGAGATCGGCATCCCGGGGAGCATGTTCGTCGGTGGTGACGGGTGGGACTCGTCGAACCTCGTCGACGGTGCCGGCGCCGAGCTCGAAGGCGCGCACTTCACGAACCACTACGCGCCCGACGTGCCGTGGGAGAACTCGAAGAAGTTCGTCACCGCGTTCACTGCAAAATACAAGCACCTGCCGACGAGCCTCACGGCGCAGGGCTACGACTCCGCGAAGCTCCTCTTCGACGCGATCGAGCGCGCGACCGAGCCGACGCCCGCCGCGATCCGCGATGCTCTCGAAGCCACGAAGGACTTCAAGGGTGCGACCGGCACGATGACGATGGACAAGGATCACAACGCGAACAAGCCGATCGTCGTCGTCCGAATCGAAGACAAGAAGTTCCTCTACGCGACCCAGCTCCTGGCGGAGTGAGCCCCACGTGAAGATCCTCGAGGCCATCCTCACCGGCATCACCCAGGGCGCGATGATCGCCCTCGTGTCGCTCGGCTACACGATGGTCTACGGCGTGCTGAAGCTGATCAACTTCGCTCACAGCGAGGTGTTCATGATGGCCGCCTACTTCGGCCTCGTCTTCCTCGCGCTGCTCATCGGTGACGTGTCGTCGGTCGACGGGATCATCTCGCAGGCGAGCGCGACGACGACCTTCGCGTCGGTCTTCGGCGTCCTCCGCGGACACCCGCTCGCGGCGACCGCGGCCGCGACGATCCTCGCGATGCTCGCCGCGTCGGCGCTCGGCGTCGGCGTCGAGCGCGTCGCGTATCGACCGCTCCGGGGCCGAGGGAAGGGGGCGCTCGTCCGCGTGACCCCGCTCGTCACCGCACTCGGGATGTCGGTCCTGCTCCAGAACCTGGCGCAGCTGCTCTTTTCGGCGCGCTTCCGGCCCTACCCGCAGGTCCTCGAGGGCGAGGTCCAGGTACCGGGGCTCGGCCCGATGACGAGCTCGCGGGCGCTCATATTGGTGACGGCGATCGTCGTGATGGCGATGCTCGAGCTGATCGTGAAGCGGACGTGGTTCGGCAAGGCGATGCGTGCCCTCAGCGCGAACGAGGAGGCCGCTCGTCTGATGGGCATCCGCACCTCGCGGGTCATCTCGATGACGTTCGCGCTCGGCTCGTCGCTCGCGGCGCTGGGCTCGGTGCTCTTCTGCCTCGATCAGTCGCAGGTCTACCCGACGATGGGCGTCGTCATCGGCACGCGCGCGTTCGTCGCGGCGGTGCTCGGCGGGATCGGAAGCATCACGGGCGCGATGCTCGGTGGGCTCCTCATCGGGATCATCGGCGAGCTCGTGAAGCTCACCGACTATTCCGGCGGCGTCGACGTCCTCGTCTTCCTCGTGCTCATCCTCGTCCTCCTCGTACGGCCCGCGGGGCTGCTCGGCTCGACGCGCATCGAGAAGGTCTAGCGTCCCGAGCCCGAGGTCTCTCGGGCTCCGATCGCGAGCGCGGCACCTCGGTTGCATCTCGCGCCGCGGAGGTTCCGTCATGACGAGCGTTCGCCGCCGAGTCCTGTCGATCGCGTGCGTGGGGTTGGGTGTCTTGGCCGCTGCCGGATGCAAGCGCGAGCGCGCGCACGAAGGCGGGTCGGGCTCCACCACCACCCGGAGCGCGGAGGTCCGACTGATGACGGAGTCCGCCACCGCCCGCATGGCCGACGCGCGCTGCAACCGCGAGCTCGACTGCACGCATGTCCGCGCGGGGCAGGCCGCCGCGACCCTCGAGGGCTGTCGGAGTCGGACCGGTAGTGAGCTTTCGAGGTCGCTGAACCCGGAGGCGTGCCCGCGCGGAATCGATCAAGCCCAGCTCGTTCAATGCGTCGCTGCGCTCGAGCATTCAAGCTGCGTCGACCCGATCGGCGCGCTCATCGAGTACGAGGACTGCAAGATGAGCAAGCTGTGCCTTGCGGGCGAAGGGCCCTGATCGCTCGCTCGAAGGGTCTTCGGGACTACGTCGCCGTCTTCGGTCGTGGAGGCGGGGCGCGGTCGGGGCGGACGATGACCTTTTCCTCGACGCGCCTGCTGTCGACGGCGTCGACGAGGTCGTCCACGTCGAGCTCGTGCAGCGGCCCCTTCTCCTCGTCCTCGAGGCGCATCGCTTCGAGCACGAGCGCGCCGACGGAGGCGCGGGGGCCGGGGAGCGAGCGGCTCTCTCGCGGCTGGAACGAGAAGCGTCCGGCGCGCCACGAGAGCACTTCCCGAAGCACCTCGAGCGCGGGCCGTGGGGCTCCGGCGACCTCGGTGCTGGCGAAGAGGCCGTCGGTGAGGGCGAGCGAGGCTCGCTTGCCGCTCATCGCGACCACCTCGACGAGCCCGCTCCGGCGCTCCATCTCGAACATCATCAGCAGGCTCGCCAGCGGAAACGCCGAGAGGTCGCCTCGGATCGCGGCGGCGATCGACGTCGAGGACGGCGAGCCCTCGACGTCCTTGCCGTCGAGCCGGCGCGCCATCGCGATGAGCGCGGCGATCTGAGCCACGATGTCGTCGTCGGAGACCGGGCGCGCGAGGAAGACGTCCGCGCCCACGTTCAGGCTCTGGGTGCGGACACCACGGTCCGTCGCTTCGCCGACGAAGAGGATCGGCACCTTCGAGATCGAGCCCGGCTCGGTTCGGACCTTGCGCGCGACCCAGGCGCCGTCGATGTCGGGCAGCTCGGGGTTCAGGACGATGCAGTCCGGCACGGTCTCGCAAGCCTTGCGAAACCCGACGATCGCCTCACCACAGGCGTCGACGACATACCCTTTCTCCTGAAGGGCGCGGACGAGAGCAGTGCCTACCCGTTCGTCCGCGTCGATCACGAGCACGCGGCCTCGGATCACGGCCTGTATCTAGCATGCACCTTCGCCAGCCGCGAAAACCCTGACGAAGGTTCGTGGTGCACGCTTCCTCCGCCGGCACGCGGTGGTGCCATCCATGTAGCAAACGCTGAGCGCGCGGCGCGCATGCCCGGCCTGCGAACGGGCGGAGCGGTGCCACACGTGATTGTGGATGAGGAGCACCTCGCCGGCCACGGCAGGGATCGGCTGAGCCAGCGCCTCCGCGCCGATCTCTTCGAGCTTTTCGTTCGGCACGACGCCGCCCAGCGGCGTGGCAAGCCCAGCCTTGTGCGTGCCCGGCGCGACCTCGACGCATCCTCCGTCGAGCGGTGCGTCATCGAGCGCGGTCCAGACCTGGAGCGTGGGGTCGCGATCGAGGCCCCAGAACTCGCCGCCGTCCTGATGCCACGGCAGATTGGAGCCGCCGCCCGCGTGCTTGTTCATGAGGAAGGCTCGATAGAGCGTCACGTCGACGTTCGGATAGACGCGCGACGCGATGCGGCGAAAGACGTCGCTCGTGATCCACTCCCAGAACAAGGGATCGAGCTCGAGCTTCTCGACCTTGCGGTACTTGAGCGACGGGCCCTTCCACCCCTTGCCGTACTCGAGGTCCTCGTAACGCCCGGACTCCGAATCGTGCTGGAAGAAGAGGCCCGGGTAGCTCACCTCACCGAGCATGATCGCGTCGGCGCGCTCGCGCAGGCGTGCGACCGTCTGCTCGTCGGCGAGCTTGCCGAGACGAGCCCAGCCGTGTTCGCGGTAGTGCGCGATCGCGTCGTCGAGCTTCGCGTCGTCGATGTCCATCAGCGCACGTACTTCGTGTCGGTTCCCGTCCACGTCCGGTAGAGCGCGTCGATGCGAGCGCGCACCTCCGGCGAGAGCGCGCGCTTGCAGGCGAGGGCGCCCTCGTCGAGCTGCGCGACGCTCGCGGGTCCGAGGAGGATCGAGTCGACGCCGGGCGCGCCCGCGAGCCACGCGTAAGACAGCTCGAGGAGGCTCATGCCCTCCGCCTTCGCGATCTCGGCGAGCGTGTCGACGCGGTCGAACATCGCGTCCGTGAAGTAGCGCCCCTGGTAGAGGCGG
>Ga0209922_104201_pt1 | contig 10625 bp, 10 predicted proteins | sample ThiBiot_500_biof_FD_183946 | JGI IMG/M metagenome (GOLD analysis project Ga0209922, IMG submission 183946) | Wastewater bioreactor microbial communities from Cape Town, South Africa - Thiocy_expt_500_biof (SPAdes) | ecosystem: Engineered > Bioreactor > Thiocyanate-remediating > Anaerobic-Aerobic ...
ACGATTTTATTTTTTGTTTAGGCTGGCCAAATAATCCACAAACAGGAAATGTCGATATTGTCATAACTGGTTCATCATCTGCCAATGTTCTATTACCGAATGACGGCGGTTCATTAGGTCAACGAGTTATTGGTGTATTAGGTGGTCTTGATTTACATGGTATTCCTCGAAATGTTTCATGGACACGTTTAGCAGCAACAGCATCGGCTGGTCAAAGATCAATTACATTGGTTGAACCAGTTGATTGGCATGCTGGTGATGAAATTCTTTTGACAACAACCGATACACGAATTGATCATATCGATCGAGTGACAGTTGTAAACGTGACTGGAAATGGTCAAGTCGTAACATTAAACCGAGCATTGACATATTCACATATTGTTATTCATAATGTTTTTCCCAATGGTGAAATCTATCACGTTGCTGGTGCTGTTGGTCTATTAACAAGAAATGTTCGAGTTATTAATCGAAGTCCTGCATCAGAAAAAATTGGTTTTCGAATTTATGTCTCGGATTATTCAACGAACATCTGGGATCCGATTTATAGTGAATATTTTTCAACATATTACAAAGGTTATGCTCGATTATCTGATACACAATTTATTGGCTTTGGTCAATTCATTGATGCACCACTTGAAGACAAACGTGAAGCTATTCATTTGTATAATCTTGGCGACTGGAATATTTCTCGACCAACATACATCGATTCATGTTCATTCGATACCGGTTACTACTCGGCGTAAGATTCGTATTTGACATCAAATTCTCGTTTAATGTTTTCTGTTTGGTTTTAGTATTGGCATTTGGAATACAAATGGCGTACCTGTCACAAACAATTTTGTCTACAAAACATTCGAATCAGCTATTGTGACAAACGGAAAGAATAATATCATTCAAAAGAATCTTGTTTCAAGTATCTATTGGTCAGGTGAAGCACAACCGGAATATGCTGAATTCAACATCAATTGGGATGGTGCTATCATGTCTCGAGATGCCGAAAGTGTTGTCATGAAAGTAAGAACGAATTCATTACAATGTAGTTTAAATAAAATAAAATCTTCTACGATATTTGCAGGACAATTTGGTCAGTGGTGCTCAACGTCTTGCCTATCGAATTCAAGGAAATGCATGTCCAACAACAGCTTTACCATATGGTATTGACAACGACTATGATAATAATGAAGCACATTCATCTATGGCTGGTGCTGTCATGTGGCCTCAAGATCCTGGTTTTCAATATGACACAAGTAATGCTTGGCAAGACTATAGAAATTCAATATTGATTGAAATTATTTTGTTTTAGGCTGTGTTCTCATCAAAGGATTCAAGTAAGTTTGATTAGAGAATATTTTTGTCATGATTTCTATTATTGATTTTTATATTGAATAGAACATACAAGACATGGTACTATGGTTTATACATCAATACTGGACATAACATTATTATCGATTCATGTCAATTGGCTGATAGTTATGTCGGTATTTTTTCATTTGTCAAAGCAATTTCACGTAATTGAAAATTTAAAGAAAAAATAAAAACTCTAAATAATTTAAATATTTTTTTAGCATTAACTCATCGAGTTGGTAATAATTCGATTATTCTACGAAATTCATTGGTCATCGGTGATATTACACAAAATTGTGCTGATACTATTGATACTACTACACTTAGTGAAATTTATGGAAAAAAGATTGTACCACTTATCGCTGGATCATCATCTTCAGATTTAAGAGGTCGTGTCGGTATATCTTTTCCTTACTTCTCTGGAGATAATATGATTCCACAACACCCATGGACAAGTATTGGTTCTTATCCACTTCAAAAAGAAAAAAGAAACGAACATGTATTTTATTGAAATCAAAATTAATAATTTGTAGTTGATGGTTTGATGACAATAACAAACTTGACGTTCGCGTATTACAATACTATCTGTTCACGTACAGATACAGCTATTCGTGTATCACAAAATAATGATGATGGACAACATCCAATTTCATCGAGTGCATCGTATTTCTACAATTCGTCAGCATCAAACTTAATCTACAACGGACGACCGAATCTAGGTGTTGTTAATCCAAGTGATTGTGTTGGTAAGAAAACACGTTCATCACGTTTACAACGATGAAATTCATTCATTCATTTGTATTTAGATATGGATTGTGATGGTTTGAAAAAAGCTCTCTTTATCGATACCGATGGTACACTCTTTGGTTCACCATCAAGCGTGTTTTCACAAGCTGAATACGATTGGGGCGATCAATCTCATGGTGTTGGTGATTATCGTATTCCAACGGTTGCTTTAGCCGATTCAAATGGTCTTCAAATCAATATCAGTGGACCTTATCCAGCCCGTGGTATTAGTCGTGCAGCAGGTTGTTCATATCAATCATCGTATCAAATGTACGTTTGTCCAAGCATAACCAACTATCGAATGTTAATTATCGAAAGCATGGATTCAGACACAGAAACACGACGTCTCTCACCTGTTGCTGTTTTCTCTGATAATGGATACATTGATTTAATCAATGGTCCACAAGATCATGGTTGGTGTAACGGTTATACATGTCAAAAACGTATATCTACATTCATGGCATTAGTTCAAAGTGGACATCAATATAATATTTATCTCACAAGTACAACACCTAATCATATGCGTTTCCGACTTCTCAATTCTGATGCAACTATACGTACATCATTGGCACTTTATTATGATTCATTACAACAAGTCGATGTCTATGCCAATGATGTTTATGTTGCTCCAACAAATGTCGATAGTAACTACGCGTTTTTGATGTTACTTGATCAACCAAACGGTGTTACACTTGGATCAGCACCTGGTACAAATTTCTTCAATCGGTAAGAAGATAAATAATACAAACACAAATCATTATATACGAATCATGATCTGTATTTTCTGTTTAGAACAACTCAATTAGAATATTTCCTAATTGATGGTGTTACAGTTATCGATTTACAAATCTCTGAATTAATTGTTTTAACATTCGGTTTACCACCAACAACACCATCAGCATTCTATTCAAGTAATGTTGCAGCAAATCTAGCTGCTTTACTCGGTGTTACAGACGATAAAATCCGACGTGTCAATGTGATTACAGCAACTAGTGATACGTAAGAATTTTCTATTTTCAAATGAAACAAAATCCTATTCGATATTTTCCTCATAAATAGTCGTGTTCGTCGTCAAACATCGACAATCTATCTTCGTGTTGAGATTCGTTCAGATCCACCAACTAGCTTATCAGCTGGCAATAGTGCTGCATCAACAGCTATTCGTAATACGAATGCAGACATTATCAATAGTTATCAATCAGGTGAATTACAAGCAGCATGGGCAGCAAGTGCAGCTACTGGTTTCACAATACCATCGAGTTTAAGTGTTCAAGAACCAGGAAATCAAACAACAGTGGAATTGAGTGTCATTGATCGATTAGCATTAGTAACACCTCCATCATCATGTCGACAACAAAGTGCATGCGATGTTCAACCAGTTTTAGTTGCTTATGATTCATCAGGAAACGTAATTAATAAATTGGGTTCAAATGATCAACCATGGCAAATAACAGCTACAGTTATCTCACCAGCAGGTGTTGGTGTTGTCGGAGGTATTGCTAATTATAGTAACGGACAATCACAATATTCAGCATTTGGTGTAACATCGACTGGCACAGTTCAAGTTCAATTCAGTTTAGTTTCACCTTCTGGTGTTGCAGCGTAAGTTAAGATTATTATTATTGATGATAGATAATCGTTTGTTTTTGATTTCATTTAGGACATTCGTTCAAAGTGTTAGTCTAATTACTTCATCACCATCATTGACCGTTTCCGATGCAGTTCTTTCAGCTTTACAATATGGAATCGTTGATGTCGTTTCTGTCAATCAAACATTTAATTTATCAGCAATTATTGTTGATAAAATTTCAAGTATTCAAATTGGTAATATTCAATGGGGTAGTTTTACTTGGACAGCAGCTGCTACACTCTATACTGATATTCAATATCAATCGAACGGTTCATTAGTTGCAGGAAATACATCAGCTGTTATTGTCGATACAACTGGAGGTACAATTTCAGTTGTTAACTTAGCTATCAATCAAACAGGAATGTACGTTATTAAATTATTACTAACATCATCGAATAATGTTTATTCAATACCATTGACATCATATGCTATTCTTGTAAAGAAATCAACAGGTAAGAAAATATTTTTACTAACTTTCGAAAAGAAGATTTAATTATTGTTCAGTTACACTGGAAACGTTTACTGGTTTTCCACCTGCAAATATTACATACGATACAGATTATTATGCACTTAAAGCAAGTGGTCGATTAGAAATCCTTCGATGTGCTCTTTATAATTATCTCGTATTTACTCTTAACATGCCGATAACCAGTAACATTGTGTTGACAGCAGGAAGTACTGTTGCAAGCTTTGTTACATCAGGCAGTACATCAGGTGCAGCTCAAAATCTACAAGCAGCTGTCTCGAACATCACAACTCAACCAACTGCTGTAAGTGGTCTTACAGCTCGTTCGGTCAATATCAATGGTCGAACATACTATGCATCATCGGATTCATCGTCTTATCAACAAGCAAACAATATTCCATTAATTGTTGGACTTGTTGTCGGTCTTATCGGTGGTACGCTTTTGATTGCCGGTTCAGTCTATGGTTATAAGAAATATCAAACGAAAAAACGAGGCCAACGTTTAGTTAATGATATGGATGTTGAAAGTTCATCCGCCGTTTCACCTGTACAAGAAGTTCAAAGTACTGTCACTTCGTCAGTACCATTTAATAGTCGTCCGAAAATAACACGACGTACATCAATTACTTCGCCAAACAATCGACTTCATACACCATTAGAACATCATACACAAGAACGTGTTCCATCAGCTGCTATGAGTGTTACAATGCTTGATTGTGTAACACCACATAATCACCCGGCACCAAGAAAAGCAATGCCACCAATTGAACTCATCAAATTCGATTAAACATGAAACACTTTTTCCCTCTCTCTCGCTCTCATCGTAGTGAACATTTGCATACACAAGAAAACCATATAGTTTTTCACTCATTCTTAGTTTCTCTCTAGTTCTCACTTATATTTTAAACTTTCCAATAAAATTCTCCTTTAATTCTTCAATAAAAGTATAAACATTCAGATTCACGTCTTTTTTTTTTGTTGTTGAAAGAATGGTAAAGTTTCACAAAAAATCCAACGGAGAAATATTATCTAAACAATGAAAAATAATGAATAATAAATACAATCAAGTCTCTCGATAAGTTTACCATTATTTGGAGAACCAGATCGATCTGAGTTAAAATTATTAATATCTTGTGATCGATTCATTGACCGTGATGTAATTACACGTTGTTGCCAAGTTTTATTCATATAAGGAGATGCAACTGACGACGACGATGAATCACTTGTATCAGATATGCTCGTAGCCGATTGAAATGACAATGGACTTTGATTACTATTATTTCTAAGATCTTGTCTTTCAAGATTAGTTTTTGACTGCGTGTTCGAACTGTCAGTATGATCGAATGTCGATGTTGTGATTGAATCGTCTGTGTGCAGAAAATCTTTAGAATTTATAACTGATTGTGATCTTTTGTCTGGAGATATTGCTGAATTCTTTGTTTGCATTTTACTGTCTTGATCTAAACCTGACTCAGACACTAATTATAAAATAATGAAGATTTCCTAAAAATAACAGAATACTTTTTGACATGAAATGTTTTGAACTGATTCTGCTTGAATTTGAAGTAATTGCACTCATATCAGAAATTTTTGTTGCACTGGATTGTTGTTTCTCTTCTTCGTCTGAGTTCTGTTTTTCAATACCATAGCCTAATTTTCGACGAAGTTCTTTATTTTTAATTCCATAAACTAATCCAAGTATTTCATCGTTTGAATTTACACGTTTCATCTGTTCTAAATGAGACCAAGGTATACAAACATTCGGTTCCGTGCATGGAGAATAGCATCTGAATAGATTTCGACAACATTGAATAATTCTTTCTAATCGATTGAATAATTGTGCTGATATCATTCGATCGAACTGTTGTTCATTGTGAAAATATCGAACAAACATAAATAATTCTTGAACAATCGAAGAAATCGACGAATAATTACTCAAATATTGATACTCGATTTCTCGAGATAATTTCAATCGAATTTGATGAATTTTTTCGGCCATAAAAGCTAATCTTTCTAATTGACATTCGGTATAGAATTTATGACATTCAACAATCGACGAAAGAAAAAATAGAAATTCTCCAAGAAAATCAATTAAAATTTTAAGAACATTTTCTCGTCGGAAATTGCATGTGTTTTGTAATTTACAATCTCTTTTCATATCATCAATTAAACTTTCAATGCACACGAACAAAATTCGAAAACAAAAATAAATCTAAACTTGAAACTATGGTTATTTGCACCAAACTCAATCTACTAGAAAAAAAAATATCAGGAAGTACGTTTCGTTTTCTTGAGTCAGCAAAATGCCATCTTATCCTCATTAGTTACTCAATAGAGACAAGACAAAACTAATGATATGTTTAAATATCGTATGCATGAGAGATTCTGTCTTAAGGATAATCATGGATAAAGAAGAAATTATATTTTTTAGGTTTTTGTATTAATACCAAATGAATAGCATAGCCATTGTATAATTGAAAGAATAGGGTTAAATATAAGAACCATTAAGATATGAAGAATATTATTCAATATTAAAGATACTTTTGTTCTAAAAATAAGTACAATTGACTTTTAATATCTTCTTTTTCTCGTGTAAATAACTTTGACACTTCAATATTGAAGTTGAAAATGTGGAGACAAATTATTATTATTCAGTCAGCTTAATGAACTTTTCCTTGCCATTGAAAAAAACAATCGTATGTGTGCGTGTGTGTGCTAATGTTGCATAATTGTTTGACAAACGAAGTTATTTTGTGAAAAAAAAATTAATTTCATTCTTCGAACATTTTGACAAATTTCGAAAACATTTATTTCAACAAGTTTTCTATTTTTAATCATATATATTGCATTTTATGCTATTATTTGATCACACTTTAACAACTGTCGTGAAACAATTAATATTTTCTATATATATATTCTCGTAATTAAACAAGAGAGTGGTTAATAAGTTTGAGCCTAAAAGACGCATTAAAACGAAGCTTTTACGACAAAAAGTAATCACAGTTAGAACCGGATATGATACTCCATTTTTTTTTCGAGTTGTTTTTAGCAACACTTTCCGTTCTTTCTTTTGTTAAATTTAATCTCTATGAACAATGCAAAAGTATATCTATTGTCCTTGTTTAGTTCAATAATAATCATAGTCACGCAAAGTCGAGAAAGAAAAACGACAATTTAAATCAATTATGTTCATTCTTTCATAAATATCATTTACGTCAAAGCAAAATAAAAATATCTACTACCGAAGATTGATATATTTTCCTCTTGAGAAACGACGAGACAGTCCATCAAATCTCAGCATGTGTAAACCATTCAGCGAAAATAATTGCGTTAAGTGCGATCTTTGTATAATGACGCACGACATCATTGTTTCGTTATGTGCACTAGTTTGACATGAACAGAAACGAACGCATGCATCGTCTCGCTTAAGTACTAGATAGCGAAAGAATTGGTTGAAAAAGAAAAAGAAATACGTCTGTCGGGGAATTTCTTTTTAATTCAGTTTATAATTTAAATGCGTGTCAGCTGAATCTTTTCCAAGAAAACTTTCATTATGATCAAAAGACGTTGAATGAAATTTTCTTTTCTTTCTTTATATTTATATATTTTTTCGTTATTTATTAAAAAAAAAGAAGGAAGAAAAAGAAAAGACAAGAAAAGAAATGATAGGAGCCGTTGATTAGCCCAGACAAAACGTAAAAATATATCAGAAAGGAAAAGAGAACGAGAGAAAAATCAGAAAGAAACTATTTCTAATTTTTTTTCGACATTTCTTATTTTGTAGAGATTTATTTCAGATCTTTAATTCAATTAATAGCTATCTGCATTTATAACAAAAAGAAACGACTCCATTTGCATTTGGACTAATTTTGGATCGGCAGAAAATGGCAGGTAAGATTTCAAAAAAAGAATAATATTCGGATATTAATAAGATCAGGGAATAGTGAACGAGAAATGTAAAACTCTACGATATGTTAATCAAGAGTCCGAATCGAGTGGGAAGGATTAAGTGAGATTTTATTGTTATTATAAATCCCAAATGAATATAACTTGAAGACAAAGAGTAAGAAACATGGAAATTTAATGTTTTCAATTTTCTAATTTTAAAATTTGTCTTCCGAGAAAAAAAATTCAATTAAAATAAATTCCTAACTGACAAAAAAAACCAAAGTAACATATGAAAATGTTCAAAAGAACGGGTAGACAGGTTGTGATTAAGAAATGATATAGTGACGTATTCACATACGTAATTACACATTATTTAAGATTAAAGTGAGAAACGAGATAAGTACAGAGTTTCATGTGAAAATCTCGAATTATTTTAGTATTTGAATGAGAAAAATTGGGGTATGTTCTACTGAGAATAGCATTAACAAGACGAATATAAGATGAATTCTTGAATGACTCGGTCAAAGAAAGTGCGCCATTCAATTTTAGTCACGAGACAAGAAACCGACTGAACGGCTCGATTCGACTTATTTTATTTTTTGTTCTCTAGGCTTACAAAAAATTCTCGATTATTTTCTATGGGGTTTGTGAATTGGACAACACTATTAATCATGTATATGGAAACAAATACGTCAACTAATTATACAACTAACTGTACATATAATGTTTCATATTTCCTTCAATATGTCGGCACATTCGTGGTTGTCTGCGGTTTAATCGGCAACTTTCTTTCAATTCTTGTTTTTAGTCGTAAAGCTCTTCGAACACGTTCATGTTCAGTCTATTTTCTTGCGTTAAGCATGAGCGATGTTCATGTTTTGATTGGTTATACAATAGAAAATCTTCTTTATCATGGTTATGGAATTCAATTACTATCGAATTCATTTATGTGTAAATCAACTATATTTTTGATTTATGCATCGACTGATATATCGAATTATCTTCTATCATTAGCAGCTATTGATCGATGTGTTTTAATTTCGAATTCACCTTATCATTTTCGATTTTGTCGACAATCGACAGCGAAATTTCTCATTGGATTTGTTGTTATTCTATTTAGTTTAATCAATAGTCATTTTTTGTACGGTTTTCGTATTGATCAAACCGGTTCATGTTTACCCTCAACGAATCTCTACATTGCCTTTTATATTCATCATTATGATTCGTATATAGATATAATTAAAACTGTTCTCATACCATTTACAATTATCTTTTTTTGTAATACATTTATCATAATTAAATATACACGTCAACGAAACTCATTTAATATGAACTCAAAAAATGGATTGACTCGACGTAAAAGTCGTCGACGAAAAGAAAAAGATCGTCAATTAACATGGTTTCTATTATCAACATCGATTCTATTCATTCTTCTATCATTACCATCAGAGATCAATGATTTTATTCGTACACGTTTAAGTAACACATTTCAAATCAATTATACATGCGAACTATGGGCGTTGACAACGTTACTTATTCTTATTCAACAAACAAATCATGCATCACATTTCTATGTCTATACATTAACAGGACCAATATTTCGAAAAGAATTTCAAAAATTAATATGTTTCTGGTCGGAATCGATGCAAAAGAAAGATTCATTACAAAATTCGAGACGACCATCGTGTATCAATAATTTTACTCAACATTATGACATTGATGATCGACGATTTAGTATAGCTATACCAACAAAAATCGGTGTCAATCCTCGTACGAGTTTTAAACTTGATGTCTAAATTCCTGTTTTAGTTTTTTTTTACTTGTTGTTTTCATCTATTCTTTACTCATCGAATTATTCAAATCTTGCTCATAAATAAATATATACATCAATCAAACAGAACAATCTGCCGATTAATATAAGAAAATAATGAATAAAACATAGAATACATGCCTCCAGCATCTGTCATTGTTCTCCTACGTCTGCATTGGTGCGTAGGAGAATAAAATGCTTTTATATTTTCTTTTTAAAGTGAAATATTTTTTTTCTTTTCATTATCACCGATGATAATTTATAGAAAACTAAAAAAATTGTAGGGCATGATTTTCTTGTTAGTAAAGAGAAAAGAAAAGGAAAACGTACATATTCAATCGGAATTGTCATAAAATATCATCGATCGAACTTAAGTTAGACTTATACGTATTACAGCAGTATTTGCCAGTACGATATTATAATAATAAGCAACACAATTTAACCTTGATTGCAAATAATCATGTCTTAGTCATAGCAGCTCATCAACAAGGAAAAAAAATGCATTTAAGGTGATAGATAAAACAAATAGCTAGATTCGATTGAATAATCTTTTCATGAGTAAACAAGTCCTTGATAGACTGATATATCACGCGTATTTAACCCTTTCCGGCCGGCTCCTAGAAGCAAGAGTGTTAAAAATTCTCTTTTTATATATTCGTTCTCTCTTGACAATGGATATTGTCAAAATCCAATTAAGAACT
>Ga0209922_104203_pt1 | contig 10621 bp, 8 predicted proteins | sample ThiBiot_500_biof_FD_183946 | JGI IMG/M metagenome (GOLD analysis project Ga0209922, IMG submission 183946) | Wastewater bioreactor microbial communities from Cape Town, South Africa - Thiocy_expt_500_biof (SPAdes) | ecosystem: Engineered > Bioreactor > Thiocyanate-remediating > Anaerobic-Aerobic ...
CAAGATAAAAGTTGTGATGCAGTAATTCCAGATAAATATGCTTGTTCGAAAGTTAATTTCTTTGCGAAAGGACTAACATTTGTTGATGCTGATCGGTGAGAATCTTCCGATGGTCGAACACAATAAGATATAGTTTCATCGATCACATCGGATAGTTCCTGATACGCTAGTTTCTCGTGATGGATAAAATATGTTAGGCAATCATATTTTAGCGTATCAGTCAATAATTCTCGATCGGTGTTGTACATGTTGAGTTGGGAAATAGTAATCATTGAAAGGAACGAAAGGACGAATAATGCTTGCAAAAATATATTACTTTTCATAATAGACCTTGTATTTTTAATATAAAAAAAATATTTTAACTTAAAAAAAGAAGTTATATGCTGATGCTCTATTAATAATACAGAAGAGAGATAGAGAAATAGATGACACCTTTTGATGATAGTATATAGTTAAAATGATGATCAAATAGTTAATAAACGTGCTATGTTTTATGCAAAATAATTGTTGTCAAATACTATCGACATCTATGTTGGTATTGCATGATACTTCTAAAGTCTTCAGATTAGTAGGCGAAAAGTCATAAATTATTGTTAGTATTTGCTTGACGCTATCACACATAAAGATACCAATATTATCAAAGATATATAGTCGAAAAGAATTTGCTGCGTTCTGTTTTAGTTAATATAAGTTCCTGTTATATGTGTGCTATAAGGAGAAAGAAAATTCATGCATAAATTTCTGATATTATTGTAACAATAATATTGTTACAGACTGTATAATTTCATACATTTTGATCTCAGAGTTACAATGAAATTTATTAGCCAACATTAAAAACAAGATTCGACATTAAAATTTATTAAAATTCTAGAATAAATGTGCGATTATTTCATTTCAACAATTGAAATGACTCATCAAATACATCGACAGATGAATTCCGTACGATATCGTTGACAAACTCCACTACGAAACTTTTGGCTTTCACAGTAAAATCGGCATCTTTCCTGGTCTCTTCTATTTTTTGGATCACACGGGAAAATACTAGAATTGTTAATTCTATTCTGACCGATAAGTGACTCTAAGAGATACAATTAATAATATCATGTCAAATGAATTTATTCCAAAGTTGTACTCACGATCGATTGGGCCAGGTCCTGCTTGATTCATTGCTTGAGCAATAATCAATGATACACACAAGATTGCAAATAAAATAACGATTTTTGAATTCATGATTTTCACCAGTTAATGAAATTTCTTTGCTTGAAGCTTTTTGTATTTTGTACGAACAGTTGAGTATGATTTTCAGTGTAGAAGACATCTCGTTTATATAGGATGTTGAATGATATTACCATTATATGACTCTTTAGATGAAAATTCAAAAAGGGGCATGGGTTTTCTGCAAATTTCAGCTACGCATTACTGTAATAAAATGACGTGATTGCCCGTTTAAGCATGTTTGCTCACACTATTTCGTCACGATGATTAGTCCTTTATGGTTATTGCTTACACTATAAGCTTACATCAGGGTCATAAAATACCCTGCTGATAAGGATTATACAAGCTTAATCACTGTTAGCAAATCTCAGCGTGCTTCCTCTGTGAAAACAGTCAAATGATATTTTATTAGGGTAAAATGACGTTTTATTATTAATAGGAAATTATTTCAAGAAACACTCGAATACAATATGATTAAGTTGACCAAAAATACATATTTGTTCCAATAGTATTCATCATATACGAAAGTGGCACTGGTAGCAACGATCGGTGAAATCGATTTGATACTGGATAATTTATAAAACAAATAAATGGTGCTTGAATACGATTGTTATTAGAATTTAACCATGAAAAAGCACCTCTATTGAAGAATCTATAATAATGATCAGTTTCGTCGCATTCAACAATCATTTGTTGTAATCGAGGACATAGTTTATTGAATAAATTAATCATTTCTCGATACGGACTCCATTTCATCGTGATTGTTTGAATTTGATTTTGTTTTAAAATAGTTTGAAATGTTGTCGTCTTAGCGAGTAATGCCAATGAAACTTTCGAAAATGAAAAGCAATGGTAAGTATTTAACACTCGAATACATGGACAAAAATAGAGTAAATCAATAAATTGAGTTATACAAAACGATTGATGATCGATAGTTAATTGAGAAAGATTTGGCAATGACATGAAACGTTTTAATATTGTTGAAATCGAATGTAGACTAGTATTTTCATAATTTCGAATAGTTAAATCAGTTGTATTTGAAAATGAAAATTGATTCGTTCGATTGGATATATTACCAGAATGAATCAAGTGATTTACTCTTGAGAAAATAGTTGGTGTTAGTTCATGTGATGGGACGGTTTCTTCGTACGATCGAGAATGTAATTCATAACATGTTGCTTGGTCATATGAATCTATTGAATAGAAAGCAGCATTGTTTGGTTGATGTTCATATCGAAAATGCCAACGATGTTCGAGCCAAAATGAAGATATGAACGAAGTGATCGAAACATATGAAACTGGTGTCGGAGTATTTTTGTCGGAGAGAATTTCGAGATGAAATCGACGTAATTGAGGTAGCTTTGATTGAATGAAATGTTGCCAACGTATTGCATCGAAATAATCGACTTGATAAATTGCACTAAATCGAAAGATTTCAATTTGATGACTAAAATTCTCGAAAATGAATTCCAATTGATCGAAATTGACATGTGCAGTTTTCAATGATAGATATTTAAGATGATTTAAAACAATTGGTTCAACATTTGTTGGCACAAAATTAGTTGATCCTCTTAATTTTCTACATGACAAATAACGAAGTTTGGGAACATAGTGTAATAAAAGAATGAGATCTTGCACAGAACATTTATGATCAATTACTAATTTTGTCAGTGAGGTATTATATTGCAGATTGCATGTATTCGGAAATAAGACGATGTTATCTTTCGGTTCGAATTCTGAAATTTTCAAATACTTAAGAGACGATTTTTAAAACCACCACCCAAAATATCATAGGTCGGGTGCCGATTTTTTTTTCATTTTCAAACGAACTAGCTAGTTCGATAGAGCATAAAAAGTTATCTATAAATCCAAGTTTTTATCGAGTTTGAACAAAGTCTTAAGGGTCTTTGGAAAACCTCTTTTTTCCAGAGTTTTCGAGCATATGAAAAATCTCTATTTTTTGCTCATTTTTCGTTTTTGAACCTTATGGCCGCCAAAAAAGGGACGTAACCATTATCATAATACACCATTCGATAGAGCAGAAGACGCTCTACAAAACCATGTATTCAGTATGTATCGGTCCATGGAAAAAACCATTACAATAGATCAAATAGTTTTATTTTTTACGTTTTTTGGACGATTTTTTCTACCATTTTTTTGTAGTTTTTGCTTTGATTTAGGGGTTAATTTTCAATAGCCTAAGGGTTTCTATACATATTCTTGTAGAGCGTGAAAAGGCGCATCTTTTGATAAAAAAATATCGCTCTCAAACCATTAGCAACATGTCGAAAAGTCCATTACAATGAGGACACCTCTAGGGCGGTTTTTCGGAAATATTCATGAAAATGCATTTTTTTCGATTCTAAACAACAATTTATTGTTTCTAATGCAAACAAATGCTTAGAATCATCTAATACAAGTGAACTTTGGTATCATTCTCAGTTGATGATATCCACTAATAATTTGATACGTATACTTGTATCGGCTAATAGAAAAATGAAGTCAATGAGAAACAGATTAAAATGAAAGGCAAGAAATGAATATAATAATCTGATTAATCAGTTGACAGATGATTTATTCCTTTTGCAATTATAATATTATCGGAAAAGAACAAAGTTTGTTTCAACGAAACAACTAATTTGAGTCTGACCGTGATTGTAGTTCACTCAGTATAGAAATGGCATTATCGAGAAGTTTATATGTTTGAACATTGGACAATCCTGAATCTAAATCATCAATATCTTCCTCTTCTTGGATTTGACGATCTTCTGAATCGAGCAATTGTGTGTTAGATGTGTCACGATTCATACGTGATTCGTTTGAATTTAATCGATGTTCTCTTGTTATTCGAGAGAAATAAGACCTGTAAGACTGCGTTAGTAGACAATTTAGATATCGCGTCACTATACATTGAATTTACTTTATTTGGGACGCTGTAAGAAACATATCAGGCTCGAATAGAAAACCATTTTGATCTCTCGCTGTTTGCATATGCTAGAAATTAGAAAGTTGTAAAAGATGAACGACGTATCTTGTAAAATATAACGTACTTCTGCTACCGTAGCAGGATCCCATTTGGCTCCACTGAGTTCTCCCTCATCATACTTTTGATTGAGATAAGTTTTTTGACCGAGGGTAAAATTTACTTTTGTACGAGGATTAGGTAGAGCTCATCCCTCAACTAAAGTGACGATCTCATTCTATTTATCACGAATGTGCATGCTATTTATAAAATATTCTTAGCATTTCATTCTATATTCATAATACACTCAATCAGTATTTATTCATCATCTTCAATAAAATAACCGTATAAGTAGATACGTTCGACCAATCAATATATATATAAAAATATTATAGAGAGAAAAAGAATACTAAAAGATACAGCAGAGAAAGAATAGATGTCATACTGCAACATTATATATCCTACGAATCAACAAAAAATTGAAACCCGAAGAAACAATTACAAAGACACTATTTGATTGTCTTATAAGCGTCACTGTAACCGCATCAATGCCAGACAGTCAGACTGTTAGTGGATATCATCAACTGAGAATGATACCAAAGTTCATTTGTATTAGATGATTCTAAACATTTGTTTGCATTAGAAACAATAAATTGTTGTTTAGAATCGAAAAAAATGCATTTTCATGAATATTTCCGAAAAACCGCCCTAGAGGTGTCCTCATTGTAATGGACTTTTCGACATGTTGCTAATGGTTTGAGAGCGATATTTTTTTATCAAAAGATGCGCCTTTTCACGCTCTACAAGAATATGTATAGAAACCCTTAGGCTATTGAAAATTAACCCCTAAATCAAAGCAAAAACTACAAAAAAATGGTAGAAAAAATCGTCCAAAAAACGTAAAAAATAAAACTATTTGATCTATTGTAATGGTTTTTTCCATGGACCGATACATACTGAATACATGGTTTTGTAGAGCGTCTTCTGCTCTATCGAATGGTGTATTATGATAATGGTTACGTCCCTTTTTTGGCGGCCATAAGGTTCAAAAACGAAAAATGAGCAAAAAATAGAGATTTTTCATATGCTCGAAAACTCTGGAAAAAAGAGGTTTTCCAAAGACCCTTAAGACTTTGTTCAAACTCGATAAAAACTTGGATTTATAGATAACTTTTTATGCTCTATCGAACTAGCTAGTTCGTTTGAAAATGAAAAAAAAATCGGCACCCGACTTGGGTGGTGGTTTCATAAAACGTCTCTTAAGATGAGATAGACCGAGAATTTTATTGTAGAAATAATTTGGATGTTTGATACGATCGGCTAATTTTATGCTTAATAATGATAGATTCGATAAATACGAATGAATTTCTAAAAATTTTTCAGCAGCTATATTTTCGAGAATAAGTATTCGAAGACGAGGGAATGATGAAAAAGATAATCGTTCGAAAATAAATGGATTGATTAGATAAATTGAATGGATATTATGTTGAAAATGTTGAATAATTGTGTTCGAATAATCGTTGAATGTTAATTCATTTGAAATTGGAAAATTTAATTTAATCGGTGAATCATAACAATGAATGAGTGAATACAATTGATAGTTTAACGGAGAGAAAATTTCTAGAAGTTCAGTAATGTTGAAATATTTGAAAATTTCACAGATAAGTTCATTAGGAAGACATTGAAATGTCGTTATCTTTGACTGCATAAAATCCATTTCGTGATGTGTTGTGTAAGTCTGAAAAAAAACTTCACTTGTTGAAATACATCCTATGATCGAGTCGACTTTATTATTTGACAAAAACATAAATGATAGGTGTCGGTAATTTATTACACAACACAGAAAACTTTATGTTTCTTCAACTAGTTCAGGATTTAGTTGAATAATTCGATATTTTCTCTCACAAATGATAAATATCAAAACAAAAATCAATTGAATACCAGCTAGAATGTAAAAATAAGTGTAGAAACTCCAGTACCAGCTATGATCTGTTTGACACTACAAAAATAAACCTATTAACAAAATAGGAATTTTCAATAGACAGATAGCATACGACAAAATTCACAGTGGTATCTGTTCCTGGGAAGACATGAATGTAGAGTGAATCAATAAATGCCGATGCACTTATAGCAAAATAACGAATGCCCATGAAAAATGATCGACCTGAACGTCGTGATGCTAAATAAGCGTATTCATAACTTGCAACAAGAACAAACAATTTCGAAAGACCCAAAAACATATTCTGTGGAATTTGATAGTAGATCGAAAGATCAGTTTGTTTCAAATCTAAATTTTGTACATATAGGTATCACATCATAAAAAAAAATGAAAATTATACCATCGTTACATTTTTGTTGACGAAATATTTCTATAAGGCCACTGATACACATACTTAAACTTGCAAAACACATGCCAATAACAAATTTATTAGCTATTATCACTGGTTGACGTCGATCATTGAAATATTTATATAGAAATAAATTGAATATCAAAAGACCAGCTAAATTTATTCGAATAAAAGTCAATCTATATTTTAATCATTCTTACTGAGAAGTGTTATTGGATCTCCGAATGAGACTAAAGTGCTAATTACGTTTTTGTAGGTTGTATTCACTGGTAATTTCATATGTCGACGTTGGGCAGGAAAACTAGTATAGACCTATGAAAGGGAAGAAATTGAAGAATATTTGATTCAATTTATGTTTTACTTGATCGTAGATAATCCAGTAAGGAATAAGAAGAGAAAATACAATTAAAAGTCGTCGAAATGATTTGACATCATCGACAATTCGATCTGAATATTTACCATTATTAATAATTTTAGCAAAATCAAGAAATTCGATCGATGTTCGAGCAATATCTCTCTCTCTCTGTTCGCTGATTTGTAAATTAATATTTTTGGTTCGATTTTCCAGCCATATGCGACACGCATTTTTAATGACAGGAAATAATTTTGTTACGATACTATCATAAGGTTTAACATGTAAATAAAATCGACGACGAATAGTAAATAAAATAATCGAAATAAGTAGCATCATTGCTGCAGTTATATAACCAGTGTAGAGTTTCGTTGGATCTTTGTCAGCAATATAGGAAATAAGTAATTTCGATGATGCTGCAGCGATGCCTACGACAAAAACATGTCTATTGAAATACCTTGATGTCGATTGTAGCTCATCGTTTTGTTCATTTCCGAAAACAGGCATATTCGATTGAATTGCTCCGGCACCCAAAGCACTATTACGTTACAGATATAAAAAGTCATATAATTAGAAAAAAAACAAACAAACATAATAATTAGAGCAGGTAGAATCCAAGGAGCACATTTTTCTTCAGTTAGCAATCGTGATTTTGACTGAGTTGTATATGTTTGATTGTAAGAGCGATCATAACAAACATTTGGACTTGTACCAACAATTGCAATGATATATCCGACAATGTATATTAGAAAACCTGTACATTAAACAAAAACTATGATTATAATAACGAAGATATTTTAAAGCAATTCACCAGCTATGATAACTTTAAATCGATCTGATCGAGCATCAGTTAATATGCCGAAGATTAACGTAAATACACAACTAACACCTATATTTGAAGACAAAAAATATTGAGAAAAAAAACGATATATGATTCAAATCTGCCGCTACTAGAAAATATTAAAACCGCCGTGGAAATATTTTCACTTAACCAATTAAGTGAAGTGCCAGCTCCGAGACTGGGCACAAGATTTACGGATATAATATAAAATGCAATACGTTCGAAGAGAGTACTTGCAAGGATAAAATTCACAGCTTGTTGTTTCTCGTGTACTTCTCGATTGTCTCTTGTTAATGAACAAACTCTCGGTCTCCTGGAAAAAATGAACTACTTATTTCACTTACAATTCGAATAAAAACATACACCTACATGCGCGTTTATGTCAGTTCGTTATCTTTTGTTTTAATAATAAGAATAAAAAAGAAGAACAACCTAAACTCTCTACGTTATTCAGTGTCATCAAGTGCAAACAAGTAAAAAGAACTTTTTTTTTCATACAGCTTTTACTTTCGACCAGAACAAACAACGAACATTAATAAAAACAATACACACAAACATAACAACTAGGATCAATTTCTTATAGAAATTCATCAAAATCGCTGAGTTCTGACGACATATCATTCGATTGACTATAAATATAATTACACACGAAATAATCAACCATTTACATGACCATTTCAAAAGCGGTAACATGGGCCAAATGACAAGAAAATAAACTTGATGTGCTCCATATTTCGAATTATGATGTAGACAATTGTCATTACAAAAGTTCTCTGATTGGCAACATTTATCATTTCGTAACATCGATTCATAATTATAACAAGAGAGTTGTTTCAAATGAGTTAATTCATAATAACATGGCCGAGAAAATGGTTGAATATGACATGTATTTCCTTTGATTATCACAGGATGCACTTCCGATATACTTGATGCTAACCAACTAAAACTTGACCAATGTGTGAGGAATAATTGTTGACATTTAGTCAATAACCAAAGTTCGATGAGAGCTTGTTGAACATTGGAACATTGTTCTGTATTACTCGATGAATTGATGGAATGAAAATTGATTTGTTTGAATGGAAGATTCGATTTGAAATAGGATTTATATGGTTCGTAATCTGTAGCAAAAAACCATGTTTCATTTCTAGATATTGTTCGATTTAGAATACAATCTACAAAATTGAATAAATGAGATTCATCAATCTTGAGAGTGGACTAACCGAGAAAAACGTGTTCTCCATTTGATTGAATTTGTTTTAAACCGTTCTTACGCATATGAATACCTTTATGACAAAATCCGATTTTTGAACTTAAATATTCAATTTGATCGTTTAATTCTTTCGTCGGTTGAAAAACATAATGAATTATTGTTTTAAATAGAAAATCTTCGTTAACATTAGCAAATAATGTTTGACTATACGCTGGATTCTTCATCAATACGCTCATGAAATATTCATCAGTTGATAGAAATAAAAATTTCGATTTGGATTTAAATGATGTTAAATTCGAATGACAGAGTAACTCATCGAATGGACCATGAAATGATATGTATTCACTATGATCACGAATATATTCTTTGGTATAGGATTTTAAGAGACTCGATGATAACGATAGAGGTGATCGAAATAGCTGATGAAATTGGCAGCCACTCAATGATGTTACTGGCCAATGTAGGAGTAGACGACGATTCATAAGAAAAGCGAGAAGAAATGCACTAGCAATCGATTGTAAACGATTGCCAAGACCTGTATGACAAATAATAATTAAATAATTTTCATGTGTACGTGAAAGGTAATCTTGAAATGATTTTGTTAAATGAATAGGTAAATTGATTGACTCGAATTGTTTATCATATGTTTTATGATTTACTGATGAAACTGTTTGTAACGATCTGATGAAATAATTTAGATCTTTTTGACGAGTAAATAAATAATTTTGATAATGATAAGTAGAAAAACCAGTTAGAATTATTAGAAATACTACGAGAATTGGAATAAAAAAGCGACGTAGTCGATAGTGTCGTTGCATTCTATACATTTTTCTATCGTCTGAGAAAATGAAAATTAATCAGTGAATATACGCGGCAAAAAAGTTTTTTTTTGATAAGTTCAAATGAATCAGTGGCGCAATCAAGGGGGAGGCAAATGGGCAATTGCCCACTGAAACTTCTTTTTCTCTGAACCAGTGTATATATGTGTTTTTGCTCTACCACTTCCTATAAAATTCTCTCTGAAATCCTCAGGTAAGACATGTGCACAGTTATAAACGACTATTATAAAAGACATCTCATTCGTTTGGTTGATACCGTATACGATTATATTTCATCGTGTGTAAAACATCGTAAATAATTGAATACTCGATTATCAGTTCCCTTGATGGTAGTCGTAAATTGGATACGATACGGTGATATATGATCGTAATACGATCTCCCCGAAATGTTTCATTTACGAGCAATAAATCATCGTCCTATGTAGTGTACATGTATACTCGTTGTTTTGTACTATTCGCCCATATAAAATTCTCTCTAGTTTAACTCTGATAGACCTCCACAGTTCATTACTTGAAATAGGCTAAAACACATCTAACTCAGGTTTAAAATCTACGTATTTAATGCATTTTTTAATTAAAACAACCTCATTTCATTTTGTTTTGTATTTTTTTCTATGTTATCAATCCTTCGTCGAACCAAGAAATTTTTGCCTATTGGTAAAATTACCGCCCATTTTGCTCATCGATTTTTTTCGATACAAGAGAAGTTTGCCCACTATTCGAAAAATCTTGGTTGCGCCACTGATTTGAAAGGTCCAAGACGTTTTAATACTCGGTAGAATTATGTCCTTTGAAAGGGACACTGTGAGTCGTGAAGGGCTAATAGAATAATTTCTTGTGATGATCCATAATTG
>Ga0209922_104206_pt1 | contig 10614 bp, 7 predicted proteins | sample ThiBiot_500_biof_FD_183946 | JGI IMG/M metagenome (GOLD analysis project Ga0209922, IMG submission 183946) | Wastewater bioreactor microbial communities from Cape Town, South Africa - Thiocy_expt_500_biof (SPAdes) | ecosystem: Engineered > Bioreactor > Thiocyanate-remediating > Anaerobic-Aerobic ...
GCGGACCTCCGGGTGGCGCACCTCCGGGCGGCGGCGGCTACGGCGGACCTCCAGGCGGCGCGCCTCCGGGCGGCTACGGCGGACCTCCGGGCGGCGCGCCTCCGGGCGGCTTCGGTGGACCTCCGGGCGGCGGCTACGGCGGGCCTCCGGGCGGCGGGTTCGGCGGACCGCCGCCCCAGGGCTTCGGACCTCCCGGCGGCTTCCCTCCGCCCGGCGGCCCGATGATGCCCGGCGCGGGTGGCGACATCAACACGACGCTTCCGCTCATCCTCAGCATCGTCGAGATCGTTCTCTGCTGCAATCTGCTCTTCGGTGGCATCGGTCTCGTCTTCGCGATCCAGGCAGGCAACGCGAAGAAGACGGGGGACCTCGAGACCGCGCGCGCCAAGGCGAAGACCGCGATGATCGTGATCATCGTGGGTGCGGTGCTCGAGACCATCGGCATCACCATCAACGTCATCGCGGGCGCGCTCAGCTGAACGCCAACGCCTGACACGCGCGTGAGCTCGCGAGCTCGGCGACGATCGCCGAGCCGCAGACGACGAGAAGAGGGAGCAGCCGGCGATCGGCTCTCCCTCTTCGCATTCGTGCATCGCGCTTGCGTGTCCGCGTCAGGGACCGGTCGAGACGACGGTGCACTCGAGCGCCTGCCGCCACTCGATCCCCTCGGTGATGCCGACGCGCGCGAACCTCGCGCCGTTGCCCACCAGCCATGTCGCGAACGTCGCCTGCTCGTAGCCGCCGTCCTGGCCGACGCGCACGGTCGCGTTGGGCACCTTCACCTCGAAGCCCTCGAGGCACACGCGCTTCGGCGTCCAGCGCACGCGGGCGATCATCGGCGCGCCGGCAACGCGCAGCTCGGGCGTGGAGACGCGGATCCACGGCGCGGAGATCTGGAGCACCGCGCGATAGCCGCCCGGCTCCGTCTTGCAGGCAGGATCGTCCGCGAGGCGGAGCTCCGACCACGGAGCGAGCGGCGACGGCGGTCTTGCCGGAGCGATCACGAACGCAGGATCCAGCGTCGACGCAGGATCGCTTCCGCTCGGTGTGCGCAGGATCACGAGGTCGCCCGTCGGTCCGACGGCGAGCGCGTCGGGGTTGGCCGGGTAGGAGGTCTCGCTCGCGCTCGGCCCGACGTCGAAGAGGTCCGCCGCTCCGGCAGGCCCGACCTTGAACACACGCCCGACGCCGCTCGGGTCGACCTCGAGGAACGCCGATTCGTCCTTTGGCAACAGCACCCCCGAGATCACGCTCGCGCTGTTCTGCGAGCTGCGGATCTCGACGCGCACTCGCTCGCCGCGCACGATCGCGAGGAGCCCGTGATCGATGTTGTGGAGCGCGATGTCCGACGGCGCAGCGGGATCCGGCGACGTGAGCGGGACGACGGTGCCGGACTCGGTGAAGTCCTCGGCGAGGATCTCGTCCACCGTCATGCCCGCGCGACGCCCCGCGGCGACCACGTCGCTCATCGCGATTCCGGTGCGGACGATGCGTCCGAGCGGATCGAACGGAGCGACGTAGGCGACGGCACGGCGAAGCGCCATCGCATTCTTGTTCGGCCCCGTCACCGTGATGATGTCGCCGTCGCGCGTCGTCCCGAAGCCGGAGAAGAGCGCGCGCAGCGACGGGGTCGCTTCGGACTCGCCGTCGGAAGGCACGTGCACCGGGCTCGCGATCGTGCGCGGGATCGGCGTCCTCACGTACGTCCAGTCGTTTTGCGCGTTCGAGACCGGGAGGCGGATCGCTCCGAGGCCGAGGTCTTCGGGCGAATCCCCCGTGCGCTGGACGACCTTCGACGCGACGGCTGCCTGAGGGCGGCACGACAGCTCGAGCCCGCGTGTGGGCCGGACCTCCGGAGCGGCCGCCGCGGGCGGCGGCGGCGGCTCGACGCGCGGAGGCTGGGCTGCCCAGCCGACCCGGTAGAACGGGCCGAGATCGCATCCTGCCGACGTGCACGCCGCGAGCTCGAGCGCCTCAGCTCCCGACGGCGGGGTCGCGACCTCGACCCACGACGCGCCGTAGTCGGTCGACTGGTAGAGGCGGCCGTCCTTCGAGCGCCCGAGGGCCATCGCTCCGGCAAAGGCCACCTCGAACGCGTACGGCGAGCGCGTCAGCTTCCCCTCCTCGGTGATCTCGACGCTCCCGCCGCGGCCTTGCCATCCCCGGAGCGCGTTGCCGTTGCCGAACGACCAGGCCCGGTCGACGACGGCGCCCGGACCGCGCCTGTAGCGCACGAGGCGCCGAGGCTTGGTGAGGGCCGCCCTCGACGGGGCGCCGTCGGTGATGATCTCGCGCGCGTCGTCGCCGATTGGCAGGAACGCCGACGAGACCGGATCGTAGATGCCCGCCTGCGGAGCAGAGACGACCGCGACGACGCGACCGTCGGAGCGAGGGACCCATCGCGCGACGACGAAGTCCTGAGCGCCCGCATCCGAGGCGAGACCGGCGAGGTCGCGCTCCTCCCAGACGCCGCCCGGCGTACGAACGCAGACGACCGGAAGCCCAGCAGAGCTCGGAGCCACTCCCTGACACGAGCCGGCATACGCGAGCGCGCCGTCGCCTCCCGCGTAGAACAGCCCTGCCTCCGCGAACGTCTGCTCGACGGTGGGCGCCTCCGACGAGAGCGTGTGCGAGACGACGAAGGCGCTCCCGCCGGCGTCTCGCGAGATGCACGCGAAGAGCACGTCATCGGAAGTCGGAACGGCCTCGCATTGTGCGTCCGGAGGCAGGCGGCCGGGAATGACGGAGATCACCTCGCCGGTGTGCACGTCGACGCGAACGAGATCGCCCGAGTCGATCACGAGCGCGGATCCGTCGTCGAGCGCTGCGCCCGAACGAAAGGCCACGCGGAGCGGAGGCTCGCTGCCATGCCAGCGTGGGTCCGGCGGCCGGAGCTCCGTCGTCGCGTCGGACGGAACCTCGTCGAACCACGACAGGCGTCCGTCGAGATCGAGACGGGACGCGCCCGATCCCGACTCGATGAGCCAGACATCCCCGGCGATGATCGCGAGCTTCGCAGGCGAGCTCTTCACCTGCGCAGTGGCGTCGGTCCAGTGCGCGCCGTGATCGATGCTCGTGACGACGGCCCCCTGATCGTCGAAGCCGATCGCGCGACCGTCATCGAGCGCCTGCACGTCGACGATGCCGAGCGGAGCGATCGGCAGGCGTTCGCCACCGGGAAGGCCGATCGCCCATCGCTCGCCGTTCTGCGTGCGGACGAGGAGTGACTTCGGAGCGAACGAGATCGTGTCGATCGCGCTCGGCACGCGCGTGAGGGGGACGAGCTTCGCGTCGAACGCATCGGCGCGGTAGAGCGTGTTCGCCGTCCAGAAGAGGAAGCCGCGGCCGAAGCGGCCCGGAAGCTTCGCGGCGCCCACGATCGGCTCCGCCGTCGCGTCGGGAGCGACGCGCGGCTCACCGCGTCCGACGATCACGCGACGCTTGTCGACGACGAGACCGTGGAGCCCGTACGTGCCGAGCGGAAGCGCGACGGGCCCCACACGCGAGGGAGACGGATCGGCGACGAGGTATTGCTGGCGAGCGGACGGCGCCGAGCGCTCCGCCGGCTTCGCATCGTTCGGGCTCGGCGCCGCGACCGTCCCCCGGCGCTCCTCGTGCGCGCATGCCGCGACGGCCAGCGCCGTCGTGACCAGCATCGCCGCACGAACGCGCATTCGAGAGCGGGGACGCATCTCAGGACCGCAGGGACACTCGATCGGGCTCGCACGATCGGCGAGCGAGCCCGGTTCGGCTCGTTGCCGCGGGGTCTGCTCGATACATTCCATCCCTGTTCATCGTTCTAGCGGTCCGTGACCGCGGGTCATAGCGGTTCCCTCGCACGAGAGGAGTCGCTGACCCCCGAGGAGTCGCTGGCGAGCGACCAGGCGCTGACGCGGGAGGAGTCGCCGTCCCGCGGGATCTCCGTCCGCAGGCCGAGCGCCGCGAGGTAGGCCGCGCGCACGTCGCGTGTCACGGCCCGGTAACGCTCGAGGAGCGCCTCCGCTGCCGTGCCCGACGGGGTGTTCGCTCCGTCGCGGACCCCCATGCGGCGGGCGAGCGCCGCGAGGCCGGGGGCCCCCTCCTCGATGAAGCTCGCGCTCGTGCCGTGCACGACTCGGAGCGCCTGCTCGAGCCGCCTCAACATCGCGTACCCTTCGCGGAGGACGGCCGCGAGCGAGGCATCGAGGTACCCGCAGGCCTCGAGCGCGCCGATCCCGGTCACGGTATCGGTCGTCCGGACCCGCGGATCCGTGCCGTACTTCATCTGCAGCCACTGGACGGCGAACTCGACGTCGACGATGCCGCCGCGACCGAGCTTGACGTCGTAGCGCCGGGGGCCCTCTTTCCCGAGCTCCCGCTCCATCCGCATCCGGAGATGGTTCATGGCCGCGGCGTCGGGCGCGTCACGCTCGTACGCGACGTGCGCCGCAAGCGCGACGACCTTGCGACCAAGCTCCACGTCACCGGCACACGCGCGCGCCTTCACGAGCGCTTGCCGTTCCCAGTCCGCCGCTTGGGGACGCTCCTCCGAGGCCTCGTCGGGCGTCCCTTCGCGTGTGAGGCCGTGGTAACGCGCGAACGAGTCGAGGCTCACGACGAGGAGCCCGTGACTTCCCGACGGACGAAGGCGGGTATCGAGCTCGTAGCCCGGCCCCGCGCCGTGCGGCGTGCTCACGAGCGAGAGCACGCGCTGCGCCGCGCGCACGTATTTCTCCGCGAGCTCGTCTTCCCTCCCCGGAGCGTCGTAGACGAAGAAGATGTCGAGGTCGGAGCCGTACCCGATCTCGCGTCCTCCGAGCTTGCCCATCGCGAGCACCGCGAGGCCGCCTTCGAGTCCCCGCTCCGCGAGCGCCCGCCGGGTCGCGTGCTCCAGCGTCGCGTCGGCGAGCGCGCTGAGGACCAGCATCGCGTCGCGCGTCTTCAGCTCTCCGGCGAGCTCGGCGAGGCCGACCTCCATCGTCACGCGCGCCTTCGCATGACGGAGCGCGCCGACGAATGCCTCGGGATCGCCGAGCCCGTCGCGTTCCGAGTCGGCGGACGCCGCCTCGGCGATCTCGATCTCGACGTCACTCCGCGTGCTCTCCGCGGTCGGAGGGACCTTCATGAACAGGACGCTGTCGACGAGCTCGGGACGGAAGACGAGCGCCTCGCCGAGGAAGGCGCTCGCCCCGAACAAGCCGACGAGCCGGCGAAGAACGTGCGTGTCCTCGGCCATTGCGCGCGCATAGACGCTCGGCGTCGGGAGGCGCGAGAAGAAGGACGCGAGCAGCCGAGCGGCCTGCTCGGGATCGGCCGCATCCGAGAGCGCCTCGAGCAACGTCACCGCGAGGACGGGATGCTTGTCCCGCGTGCTCGCACCGAGCGGAAAATCGGGACGACGCGCGAGCGCGAGCAGGTGGCGCGCGAGATCGGCCGACGCGCCCGTCGCGAAGTCGAGGCCGCCCACGCCCTCCGTGATCGCGGTGAGGACGATGACCTCCTCGCCCGATTCGATCGCCGTCAGCAGCGGCTCGAGGCGCTCGCCGCCTCGATTCGATCCGCCGGCATCCTTCGTGAGCGACGCCATCCGCGCGGCGACGCGGCGACGCGTCCTCTCGACCTCGCGCTCGAGCTCGAGCCCCGACGAGTGACCGAGCGAGCGCGCGATCGTCTCGAGCATCTCGCCGCGCGGGAGCTGGTGGGTCTGGATCCCGGTCGCGAACTGCACGCGATGCTCGAGACGGCGGAGCATCAGGTACGCCGCCTCGACCTCGCGGCTCTCGCGATCGGTGACGAGCCCACGCGAGCGGAGCCGGCGGAGGGCCTCGAGCGTGTTCGTGTCGCGGAGGCTCGGCTCGCGACCACCCCAGACGAGCTGGAGCGATTGCACGAAGAACTCGGCCTCGCGAATGCCGCCGGGTCCGAGCTTCAGATCGCGCTCCGGCTCGTCCGACAGCTCCGAACGCGCGCGCTGGACGAGCTGCGCCATCTCGTGCGCGATCCGCGGATCGATCGCCTTGCGCCACACGAACGGGACGAGCGCCTCGATCACCCGTGCGCCGAAGCCGGGATGGCCGGCGACGGGGCGTGCGCGTACGAGCGCGGCGCGCTCCCACGTCCGTCCCCACGTCTCGTAGTAGCGCTCCGCGGCGGCGAGCGCGTTCACGAGCGGCCCGCGCGAGCCTTCGGGCCGGAGGCGGAGGTCCACGCGCCAGCACATGCCCTCGCTCGTCACGTCCTCGAGCGTGGCGGTGAAGCGCTGCGTGATGCGCGTGAAGTGCTCGTGCAGCGTCTGCTCGGTGACGACCCCGTCCTTGACGACCTCGCCTTCGTCCGTCTCGTAGAACGGCAAGAGGTCGACGTCGCTCCCGCAGTTGAGCTCGCGGCCGCCGAGCTTGCCCATCCCGAGGACGGTGAACGCGCACCTCTCGCCGGCCGACGTCATCGGAACGCCGAAGCGCGCCTCCGCCCAGCGCTGCGCCTCGGCCAGCGCGATCTCGATGCACACCTGCGCGAGGTCGGAGAGCTCACGCGCTGTGATGTCGACGTCGCCGGCCTCACGCGCGCGGAGCTCCCGGGCGGCGATGCGCAGCCGCTCGCGCTGGGCGAAGAGGCGGAGCCCGCGCCTCACCTCTTCGTCGTTCGTGAGGTCGTTGACGAAGCCCGCGGCGAGCCGGCGGTAGGCGCGGAGGTCCTTCGCGATGCGGATCCTCCCCTTTCCGATCACGAGCACGTCCTCGGGGCGATGGACGATCTGCGCGCGGAGCCCGGGGTAGGCCGTCATCAACGCGCTCGCGAGCTCGACCGTAGCGTCGTCGAACGTCAGCCCGCGCGCCTTCGCCGCCTCCACCCAGACATTCGCCGCTCCTCCATCACCTTGGCCAGCCGCAGGCGCACGTTTCATCGAGGCGCGGATGTTAGCTCAGGCCCCGCCGTCCGGGGCTGCCGCGAGCGGCACGCGAGCATCTTCGAGCACGTCGCCGGTGTCCGCGTCGACGACCCAGCGGAAGAAGTAGAACCGCGGCGCCGCGCCGGTCATGACGGACGAGCCGAGGTCGAGCTCCTCCTCGTCCCTGGTGCCGGCCGCGGGTTTCGCGACCTCGACGACGTACGCGAGGCGGTAGGTGAGCCACGTGGATGACGAGTTGCATCCGCGTCACATCCTCCGCGCGGACCTCGCCGAGCGGAATGCGGCGGAGCTCCTGGGCGGTGTTGAGGTGCGCGGCCTCCGCCGGATCGCGCGCCACGAGCGCGAAGACGCGCCGGCCGATCAGCTTCGCGACGATGCGCGGGTCCTCCTCCGCCAGGCCGGGCCGCGTGTCGATCAGGAGAGGCGGATGGATGCGGGAGAGGTTGACGAACGAGCTCACCTCGCCGTCGTCATCGACGAACACCTGGACGTCGGCGACGTTGCCGATCTCGTCGAAGCCTTCGTACCCCTTGCTCGCGAACGGCGCCTCGAAGCGGATCGCCCATCTTGCTCGCGGCAGGGCGTGATCGCCCGGCTCGACCTCGCGGACTTGTTCGGCGAGCCCGAGCACGACATGGCGGGGCACGCCGAGCAGGTCGGCGTTGTGCTTCACGAACGCGCGGGCGCGGTCCGCCGCCTGGCTCTGGTCGATCGGACCGCCCGCGCGCGGTGGACGCGGCGCCACCTGACGACGGGCTCGGCGGAGGAAGCGGGCGAAGGGATCGACGACGATGATGCTCGTGCCGAGCGCCTCTTCGTTTACCGTCCACCGCGACTCCGGCGGCGTCGGGTTGCGCTCGCGCAGGCGGTCGACGAGCGTACGCCGCTCGGGCGTGGTCATCGCGTGGACGATCTGGAGGTGCCGCGCCCCCGGCCCCCGCGCGACGGCCGGACGTGCCTTGTCCCCTGCCCCGCTGCACCCGACGACCAACGCCGCCAGAACCACCGCGACGAGAGCACGCGGGAGAAGGCTCAGACGCTCGGGCCCCACAGCCGGAACATCATGATGACCACCCAGTCGAAGAGGAAGTGCGAGAACACGCTGGGGAGCAGCCGCTCGAACTTACGGGCCATGCCACCCCAGACGAGCCCGCATCCGAGCGCCGCGATGACGATGACCGGGTTCAGACCGGCGACGGGATCGCGGAGCGCCCAGATCGTCGGCGCATGCGCGAGGGCATAGAGGACGGCGGCCCAGACCCACGCACGGCTGGAGCCGATCACCTCTTCGAGGAGCGAGATGACGAGGCCTCGCCAGAGGAGCTCCTCGGCGATCACCATGACGACCATCGCGGCGACCACGAACGGGACGCTCTTCCGGAGCATCGTCGGATCGCCGACCTGGAGGTAGAGCCGCGCCAGCCAGCTCGCTTGGTCTGACTCGGGCGGCGCCACCGTCTTCATGAACAGGAAGGCGGCGCCGAAGAGGACGGCGGCGGCGGCGAAGCCGCGGGTAAAGTCTCCGCTCCGGACGGAGATCCAGCTCTTCAGGACGCCGTCGTCCTTCGCCCGGAGCAGCCCCACTACCGCGAGGATGACCGTCGGCACGGCCATGAAGAGGTAGAAGCCGGGCGTACCGGCACGCGAGACTTCGAACGCGAAGTGCGAGGCCACGGCGATCGTAAGGACGATCCCTGCGAGGTAAGCGACGTTCCGCACGGCACGAGGCTTGTAACACGGCGCGCCCGCCCCGTCGCGACGGGCGACGTGACGAGCGCGCGGCCCGGCTCTCGCTCGCGCTCCCCCTCCCGCTTCCGCTCGGGAAGTGAAGCGCTCTCCCTCTTGCTCGCGCTCGAGGACAGGGAAGAGACTCAAGGAGAGAAGTGGTAGCCGGCGCTGAGGCCGAGCGCGAAGTGCATCGCCTGATGCTCGCTCACGACGTCGCCCTTCACCGAACCGATGACCGAGCCGTACTCGATCGACTTGAACTGGCCGAGGTCGAGCCCGAAGTGGAGGTCGAACGCCGTGGTGGCCGCCTTCTCGGCGGTGGCGTTCATCGGGATGCGGTATCCGGCGCCGAGCTTGAGGTCGATGGGGGCAGAGACCTTCAGCGTCTCGGGGCTGTCCCCGCTCGCGGTGTCGGTGCTCCCGCCGTACGTGGTGAAGAGCGCCAGGCCACCCTCGAGGTACGCGCCGCGGCTGCGGTCATTGAAGGCATACTGCGCGACGACGGGCAGCTGGTAGGCAAAGGCCTTCGTGCACGAGCCGGCGCATCCGTCGATGAGCGCGCCGTAGCCGCCGCGGACGCCGGCCATGATGCCGACGTGCTGCGAGACGTACGCGCCGAGCTGGAGGTCGAACGTCACGAGCCCGGCCGAGACGTCGATCCCTTCGACGGCCTTGCCGCCGAGGAAGCCGAGACCGCTCCCGAGGACCAGCACGAAGCCCGGCCCGGCCGACGGCGGGTCCCCCTTCTTGAGCGCCGTCGCGCTCTTGTCCGCGCTCGCCCGCGGAGCGTCGACGACGATCGAGGGGGCCGCCTCCGCCGCAGGCGCGGGCGCCTCGGCGGGCGGAAGCTGCGGCAAGGGGTCGGCCGCGGCGACGAGCACCGGCTCGGCCTTCTTTCCCTTCTTGGTCTTGGCCTTGGCCGGCCCCTCCGCGAGGGCGATCGAGGTGGTGAGGAGCGAGGCGAGGACGACGGCGACGGTGACGGTGCGCATGGTGCTCCCTCTGTCGGCCCGCCCCCGGCCCGGTTGCGCGAAAACGCACCGGCGCGGGATGGGGCCTGGACGCGGTCCCGGAGTCGCTTGCGGCGATTCCTACCCGAGGTAGGATAACGGGAATGTCGACTGCGAAGGTCTCCGTTGCCATCGGTCAGGAGGAGCTCGCGTGGGCGCGCTCGGTCGCGCGTCGCGAGGGCAAGAGCCTCTCCGCCGTCCTCACGGAGTCGCTCGCAGAGCGGAAGCGGCTCTCGGCTCTACGTGAGGTGGTCGCGTGGATGGGCGAAGGCTCCGCCCCCCTCTCCGATGAGGAGCTCTCGGCTGCAAACCGCGAGCTCGTAGCGTCCAGCCGGCCACGTGCAGCACGCGGTGCCCGGAGTCGGAGGTCGACGACCGGACGGAGACGATGATCACGTTCGACACGGGAGCCCTCGTCGCGATCGAGCGGCGTGATCGCACGATGCTCGCATTCATGACGGCAGCTCTGGCCGCCGGCTCGCGCATCACGGTCCCCTCTCCAGTTGTCTCGGAGTGGTGGCGAGGCCAAAGGGGGCCAGCCGCGCGGATTCTCGACGCCGTAGTCGTCGAGCCCTTGTCGGCGTCACTGGCGAAGGTTGTCGGTGAGACGCTGGGGGCGGTCCGTGGTGCCACGGTGGTCGATGCAGTCGTGGTTGCGTCGGCCGCGCGGCGAGGGGATCTCGTGCTGACGAGCGATCTGGATGACCTCACGCGGATCCGGGACGTCGCGTTCCCATCGGTGCGAATCCGCAGCGTCGGATGAGCGTGGCCAGCCCCGGCACCGACGACGGCGGGCTTGGCGAGCGCGCACTCGGATTGCCTGACTCCCCAGAGGGATCCTGATCCCTCTAACCTCCGGCGGGCTCAGATCCTCCCCACGGCCGATGGCGATCGCGGCGGTGCGACCGTCTCGTCCCTCGATGGCGCGGCTGCCACGACGCGAGGACCGGATGTGAAGGACCGGGCTCTCTGTTGACAGTTTGGACC
>Ga0209922_104209_pt1 | contig 10606 bp, 10 predicted proteins | sample ThiBiot_500_biof_FD_183946 | JGI IMG/M metagenome (GOLD analysis project Ga0209922, IMG submission 183946) | Wastewater bioreactor microbial communities from Cape Town, South Africa - Thiocy_expt_500_biof (SPAdes) | ecosystem: Engineered > Bioreactor > Thiocyanate-remediating > Anaerobic-Aerobic ...
ATCGAACGTTCTTTCGTGCTGCGTCCGAAGAACGAAGCAATGAATTACTTCGCGGTTAGACTTCGAAAAAAAAAATAACTGACAAAAAAACAATTGATTTCGAGAAATTTTTAGCACCACGAGTTGATCGACATTTACCTACAACTGAACGATATGTTCATCCAAGTGAAGAACAAACTATTCACGAACAACGCACAACAACATCGGATTTACCACCATTACCAATGCCATTAATGGACATGACATCAATTGCATCAGATCCATTTACATCCGATGCATTAGCATTCATTACTAGTTCCATCGATACATATCCAATCTACAAGTACAACAAAAATCATTGATTTCCTTTTTGTTTATCATTGAACGTTGTTTTCTTTCTTAGCGTAAAACCATCAAAAACGATTCTACTTGGCGTTGACTGCATTGCAAGCAGTCATATTCCGTTGATATTCGTTCAAGAACCGACGGTTATCGGCGGTGATGAAGTGCCCATGCAAATGGATACACTACCGCCATTAGATCAAGTATTTTCATGTTTTTAATTAAATCAGAAAAAAAAACATTAATTTTATTTGAAGCAAATGCCATTAAGCACAATCGTTGATGAACAAGTACCGGGTGTGGCTCCGGTAACAGACAATGAAAAGGAGTACTTTCATATTTCGAAGAAGAAACGTCATGAGTCAAATCCCTTGAATAAAAAACGTAAAAATCCACGACTCTATCAAAATATCGTTCAATTTGATTATGATTCATTGAAAACAATTGAACAAGAGGACGAAGAAGAATATGAAAAGAATAAACGAGAACAAAAACCATGGAATGTTATTGTTGGTCGAGTTAGTTTCTGCTTTGCTTTTTTTTCATCATGCACACGAATGAGAAATTTAGAATGGAACTAAACGAATGAAGAAATTATTAGAAAAAGCTAAAATTGCAATGACAACAACGGATCTCAGTGCTATTCTTGATGATATTACAAATACAGCAAAAGTTTTAATTAATCCAAGTAATCAATTTGTTTTTGTCTGACTGAAAAACGAAAACGTAAAACAAATTCTTAGATGAAACAGATGATCTCATTCAAGTACGTCGTACAGGTGAAGAATTAGCTATTCGACGTGGTCAATCAAGTAAATCTCCATGTTTAATCAGCTATTTTCCAACAGAATAATTTCGTTCTCTAGGTGGTCTTTTGCCAAAAACTGGAGCACGATCACCATCATCTATCGTACCGACAATTCAAGATGTAATCAGATTTTTTTTCTTTATTAATAATTTCAAATAAATAATCTTTTAAAGCGTGTCTCGGAATTACCGGTTGGAATGGATCAAGGCGACATTCTTCCGCTATTGCCAAGTACTTTTGATGATCTTCCATTGGTTCCAACAACATTCGAACCGATGGCTGATGTTCGTCAAATTCTATCACCATTGCAATCGAAACGACGAGAACGAATTCTCTCGGCAATGTCGATTGAACCATCGCCAACTTTACAAGATAAATTAAAACAAAAAGCAACCGAAGATCTAATCAAGTTTGAGCTTGTTAATTGAAATGATCATATGTGACTTGAATTCGAGTTCTAGTGCTGCTGATGGTCGATCATTTAATCAATATGTCAAACAATCGAGTACAAATCGAGTACAAGCTGCTCGTCTTTTTGGTATTTTACTTGGTAAAATAGAGTTTCAAAAAAAAGTTGAACTATTCGAATATTCTTTTTAGTACTTTGTGGTGAAGGACGATTAAAAGCCACGCAAACAGAAGCTTATGGTGAAATAAATATTTTTCGAAATGAAGGATATCTTACATCCAAACCAATTCTATCGGATACTCATTCAGAAACAATGGAAAGTGATGATAGTCGTTTTTAATTTTCTGTTTTATCCAAAATAATAATAGTGAATTGTATATAGAACAAAAATGAAAACATTCTAGATTTAATTGAACACATTGTATCGTATTGTTTCTTTTATGCTAAAATAAATTATGAAATTACCATTGAAAAACAAGGCAAAGAATTTATGATTTTTTTCAACTGTACTTTAAAGCGTGGGTATTCAAGTACTCTTCTCTTCAAAACTACTTCGAATACATGATAGATGAAAACTAGAGAGTAAAATCTATCATAAAAGCATCATTTTAATAAATAATTTTGTTTTTCTCTCCTTGTATGATGTTTTTCATTGATCCGTAGGTTTTCAATTCAAGCAGAAAAAGAGCATTTGAAGCTCATTAAATTTTAATTACGCATTTTCCATTTTTTCATCATGTTAAGCCTATTTGCGACAACTTTGTTGAAAGCCGAGACGTAGATAAATGTTTCCGAATTCGGACAATTAGAAAATTATCTTCAGAAATTCCTGTTAAGATGATTATGAATATCGTTTTCTCAAAAGTACGTTGAAAAGCAAATGCAAACGGTTACGCAATCGAGAACTTCGTAGAAAAAGAAAAAGAAAACCATTTGAAGAGACTTTTCTCTGGCATTGAAATCTGATTAAAAACAGACGTTTCCTATTTCTATCAGCTGAAAACCATCGAGAATGTTCAACGAAGAAGATTTCCCTTCTTTTGTCCCGGAATGAAGGATTAACGTCAAACAATGTCTTATGTAAAAATAGAACATATTACCTGAAGTTCTGATGTTTTCATTTTTTAATTCGAACTATTTTTAAACATAAAATTGTTATTTAAACCAAATTTAGAATCGATAAAATGTGTCCTGTAGACGACAGTTTAGTCTTGTCAATACAAAATGTGGCGAAAATTAAGAGAAACAGCATGTCACTTTTTTTTCATTTCCTTGATGACCATATTCTTAAACGATTGAGTTTTAATAAAGAAGTAATATGTTAAATTAGGATCGACTAGCCTTTTAACTTGTTGTTGTTGTTGTTGTTGTTTTTTTATCTTGCTAATGGATTTTAACTAACAAAAAGGAAAAGTACATTGAACTCAGACAGTTTGTTTGCGTTTGGAAATGATGATATTAAATAGAACTTAGTGCCACCCGCTGGGTTGTCAAAAATAAGAACATGCTTATATTCATTTATAAAATTAATTTTTCAAGGTATATGTTTTGTAACATACTTCCATTAACAGTTTCCTGATGAGTTATTTGCACATGACACATCTCTATTATTCTCTCTTTCTTCGTCTGTTTTTTTTCTCGTCAAAGAGAAAACTAAGACGTAGACAAAGTAGCTAAAATCAAGAGAATAAGAGAATTTCTTTTTTTTCTCTTCTCTTTTTTTTTCTATAGTTGAGAATATTCGCCCAGAAGAAAAAAAAACTTAGATTTTCCATCTTATCATTTCTTTTTTCTTTTAGTTTTTTTTATTCTCGTCTCATATAAAAAGTTATTTGAGTTTTGTGTTTTCTTTCACATTACCTCGATTATCTTCATGTCTCAATCTTGTGGCATCATGGCATCTTATAAACATACTGGTAATCTTGATCTATCCGATGAACAATACGATCAATACGATCAATATGACAATTCATTGAACGATCTCGCTGATCGAATCAATTCGTTGAATGATCGTTTAACAACAACAAATCTCGAACAACTAATGAGTGAATCTCGACAAAAATTAGACAAATGGCGTTCAAATTGTTATGATCTTATCGATCGATATTACGAACAAAAATGTCGAGAATTCGATCGATATGTTGCCGAAATTGTTGATAAACAACGTAAAGAAATCAATCGTTTACGTTCGAATATTGCTACTCTCATACATAAACAAGATATTCTACATAAAGATTTTGAATACATTCAAACAATAACTTGTCAAGTTGAACAAGAAATCAATGAAATCAAAGAAAAATATCTTCAAATTCGAACGACTAATATCGATATTTCAGAAAAAGCAATTGAAATCTATCAAATCAATGATATTTACAATCTACCAATTGTTAAACCGCCATTTAAAACCATCGAATATCTCGATGATAGTTCGAAGATCTTATGTGCCAATGATTCCTATCTATTAGTTCATCACAATTCGAATCTATGTTTATTAGATAAACAATTAAATATAATTCGTGAGAAATCTTGGACAAACGGTTGGATTATGGACATATGTTGGTCATCGACATTGGCACGTTTTCTTGTTCTCACGAGAAATTATTTATTTCTTGTCGATGAAACAACAATGTCAATGATACGTGTACAAAAAATACCGAAACTATCTTGGTGGTCATGTACTTGTTCGGAAACAGCATTGTATTTAACAACAAAAGATTGGTCATCGAATATCTATCAATTCACTCTATGGCCATCGATTCAACTTTTGAAACGATTTCAATCACCACAAACATGTCATCAAGATGAAGCAATCAATGATATTATCTATAATAAAGATAGATTAGCATTGATGATCTACAATCGTTCAACAAAAAGTAAAACAATGGAATTACGTTTAGCAACAACATTAGAACGACTCTGGTCGATTGATCTCGATATTGATTATGATTCACGAGCTATACGTTGTTGTTTATTGAATCATGATGAATGGTTAGTTGTCGATTGGAATACATCAAATATGTTTCATATTTCAAATGATGGAAAATTGAAATTTACATGCGATTATAATCCGTCACCTTCGTGTGCAGCAATGCTTGGTGCAAATCTATTAGCTATTTCGACTTCGGATGGAATTAATTTACATAAACTCTAGATTAAATAAATTGACAAGACAAAAGAATTTGTTTTTTGATCCGATAATTAATTTTGCAATATATTGTCGTTCTCTTTTTTTCTCTTTGTGTTTCTTCGCAAATTGAACTTATTTAATTAATTAATACTGTTTTATCTAGTTGAATTCGTCTTTGAAGGAGAAAATCAAAGATTTTAATGAGCCCAATAGTAGTAGAGGCTTGCTCATGATAAATGTCGTCGATAAAATTACGAAATGTGTTTTACTCAATGTCTATTATTTAAATTAGAAATGACGGAGTAAAAAGAAAATGAAAAATTTACTTATTTCATCTCTTTAATTTGTTTCCGATGGAATGGAAAAATATTTTTTTAATGACTGAACCTGTTTACCTTTTAACATAAATAAATAATCGATAGTCATTCGGTTCCTAATTCAAAATCTTATCAAATTATATTTTCGTTCGACTTTTGTTTTCAGACGAGAATTTCAAAAGTTATTTTGCAGTGCATTGTAAATGTCAAAAGACTCCCGTTGACAGATAAATCAAGTTTAATTGATAGGTGACGAACCAAGCAGAAAATGAATGTGCTTTATTAATATTCATAACTAAAAATTTTTGTTTTTTTAACGAATCACAGGAGCAAAGGAACATTTAATTTGACATGCTGCGTAATTAATAACAATGAACATTACGATTTTTTTGTCAGTATACTCTTTTTCAAAAGAAGTCATTTAGTTCAAGAAAGCATGTATCAAACTAGAAGAGACAGAAAATATGTCATATTTTTTACTTATTAAATTAAGAGGAAAAATCTTCTATTCAACAGGGAATTTTGAAATCAATATGCGATAGAAAATTATCCGACTCGTGGAATGAAATGTCATTGAAAAGTTATTTACTTAATTATTCAAAAATGTCGAATAATCTCTAAAGTCTTTAAAAAAAAAAGTCCGGAAGTATTATGAGTGCATAACATGCAGATTGGCATCAAACAGTGTGTTACGTTCTTCATTTTTTTTCTATTTCGAACAAAAACGGAGCAAGAGTCACACATAAAAACAGTTCCATTCGTTCATGAACATGTTTTCAACAAAATAATTTATTAATAAATATTTTCATATGATAGACAAATTGTTTGTTTTATTCATTCAGTGAATACGATTGTTTTTGTTACATATTAAACGACATTGTTGAGTCATATTCAATAAAATCACTTTCATTTCTGTTCGATATAATTGTGAAACTAAAACGTATAAATAAAACGATGTAAATGGACAAACAAAACGTAACATATCGGTAATATAAGCAAGAAGCGTTGAATTTGTTTCATGTTCATAAAATGAACCTGTTGTCGCATGTTGATTAATGACAAGATACAAACGAACAATCGTATATGGTGTACTGGATATGACATAAGCAAAAACTTGTACAAATGATAAGCCTAAGATTTGTTCGTTTTTTCTTTCTGCACCTTCGTAATGTAACGGCAGATAATTAGGTTCAACAGTAAGACTACGTATTTGTCGACGACGTGTTCGTAGTTTCAAATTATGAAATATTAAAAAGCTAAAAATAATCATTAGAATAGGTGGTATAAGTCCTATCATGATGATACTATAGATTGTATTATAAATAGCAATTGCATCTCTATAAACACAATTGCCATGAAATTCGAAAATTGCAATTGGTATATGAAGAGGAATCAAAAACCAGAGGAGAATTACAATTGGAATGACATAATATCGAGCTATATGAACTTTACACAACTTTCGGAGATAAGCATTCGTAGAACAAAGTGCATATCGATCGATACATGCTATAAGAATTGAAAAACGAGAGATTTGTAAAAATACATTCATTAGATAAATCTGAATTTTACAATAGATTGTAACTGGTTTCCATAATTTTCTTTCCATATGTATAATAGGTATAATACCAATATTTAATGCTAATAGATTACTTACTGAAGAAACTAATAAATCTATAGAATGAATAAATATTTTAATATTTCTTTATTTTTTTTTGTTATCGAAATATATGAACTTAATTATTACAAGATGTATTTCTTAGTTTTCGTCGAACGAAAAGTATTAAATTCAGAACATTTCCAATATTTCCACAGATTAACATAAATGTATAAACGTAATTTATCAAAATATGTTTGATTGATTCTACTTGTTCGATTGTTGAATTCATAGACGTACAGGTACTTGTCTCTAGAAATTCACAATGTCTAACTAACTCAATGCAAAAATCGATTTTACTCAAGACAAAAACAAAACTACTAAAAACTCATTCAAGCATTTAATACGATCTATTCTTCGTGAAGGAAATCCTACCGACATTTGTCGACAATGAAAAAAGATTAGCTTCTACATGTTTCTCGATTAAAAATGTTTTCTCTTCAATTTTAATTAATAGTTACTTTACTCCAGAGTGCTATCATTTCAATCATATCTTTGTTATTATATGTCACGATAGAAGAAACGCAGAACCTTTGCCCTCAGATCTCTGAACTAAATGATGGAGCGACGATCTAATCATATTATCTTTGATTCAATCAAATCGAATTTCTTGTTTATTTATTTTTGTTTAAACTATACAGATACAACAAATGTAAAGAAAAAAAAGAGAGAGTTCACTTGTTTTCTGGTGTTAATTTCAATGGTTGAATACATTGAACTAAATGTTTGACAGTAACCTCGATCATTGATTGAATTTCTTCGTCATCACAACTAACATCCTATTCACAACAGAAAACAATGTTATTACCAATGGAACCTATTCAATATTAAAATTTACATATGTTTCAAGATCGATCGTTGCTGTTTTATCATCGACATTGACAATCAATTGTTTTTGATCTTCTGACATTGATACCATAGTTGAACCATACATTTCTTTTAATGTTTCTTGTAAACATTTCAGGATATGTTTTTTATCAACTTGAATTGGCGTGTCTGAAATCAAGTAAAACAATGAAAAATCAGTAGAAAGAGATTATTTTGAATACGTACCAGTACTTCCTGGACAATCTCCTGATTCTGTTTTAAGAATAACTGTGACAACAGCATCAGCATAAACATCATTAACTCGACTTGATTCCCACTGCATCAATAGAATATACAATTTAATTCATCTTTCATGAAGTGTAAATACTTACTTCGAGTACAAGCATTTTACTTTCAAGAAAGATATTAATTGCTCCAAAAACTCGAATACCTGGTCTTTGTTTATCACCGACCTGTTCGAGTTCACCAGCTACTTGAGATAAATTTAGAACCAACGATCGTTTGAAGCTTTATATCAAAGAAAAGACAAAACAAAAGAGTTTTTTTCTTGTTTTAAGAAATAAATATCCTACATACCTCGGAGCAGCAGTAAATGGAATGCCTAGATGTTGAGTTACAGTGGATCGTGTTAAGGTTGTATAATCTAAAACATAGAAACTATTTTCAAATGAGAAACTGCGTTAAAAAGAAAACAACTTTGTAAATCTTCAGGTGCCATCATATGTAATTTAAAGTTTCTTCTAACGAGAATTCCACTAAGAATATTTCCTTCGGCTGGTTTTTCAGCTGCCAATTGTCCAACAACTTTTGTTGTTTTTTCACCCCGAAAACGTAATTCAACTGATTGCGTATTCTTCGGTGTATAAACCAATAGTTTACATTCAGGATCATCTTCGAATTTTCGGATTAAATGTAAACGCAATCGATTCATTTCCGTGCTTTCGCCATGAACAAGAATCTATTTTCGATAACGAGAAAACTAAAAATAAATGATAAAATCGAATCGATTTACCACATGAGGTGGTCGAAGTTCACGAATAAAATCTGTTGTCTGATTGCAATCAGTATGTGCAGAAAATGAAATATAATCAACTGAACATTTCAATGGTAATTTTTGGCCACTCATTGTTGTAATTTCTTCAGGCTCATTTAAGATCATCTAAACCAAAAAAAACAGATTTCTCAAAGTGAATTATTTAAAATGTCTACTTTTGCTAAAGTTCCTTCAACACTGTATCCAGCGATGATCACGCCATTCCGTTTGTCTGTACACCAACATTCGAACAATTCTCGACTCAATCCACTTTGCATCATTCCAGGACTCGCAAGAACAACACAAGGCCCAATATCATCGAAATCATCGATTGTTTTCAAACTAGCAATATGTTTGAATTTAAATGGATTCGAAACAGCACTTTGTCTACGAATTTTATCGTTCATTGCATCGATATAAGTCTGATAAACAGACATGCATCGTTTAGCTAATGATGAAGCATAATAAATCGGAAAATCATGTAATTCAGGATGTGATGCCCAATATTCATCTGAATGGCAAATGATATTTACAAATGATTTTGTTTTTATTCGTTTGTTACCGAGAATAAGAAGAAGTTCTTGAGCACGACCAAGTGCAAATACAGGAATGAGACAACGACCTCCACGTGTAACAATATCATGCACAAGGCGAGTAAAACGATTTTCACGTTGTTCACGTGGCTCGTGAACATGAACACCATAGGTTGCTTCCTAAACAATCATTTAACTTCTTTCTCTTCCTTGAACTGTCTTACTGTGATGAGAACATCAGGTCGAAGATTTGGCACTTCAGCTGCCATTAAATGTCGATCTTCTTGTCGTGAAAAATCTCCTGTATATAAAATCTTCAAATAGAAAATTAATACAATCAAATGAATTTTTCTCTTAATTAAATTACTTTAACTCCAGCGATTTCAATCATAAACATAGCTGCGCCCAACACATGTCCAGCATGATAACACCAAAATTTAACTCCATTTACCTCAGTTTCCTATCAAATCAATTATTAATTCCATAACAATGAAAGGAGATCTCTCACTTGATGAAAATTAACTGTTTCTATTCTTGACATACTTGCTGTTAATTCATTTTCAGTATAAAGCATTTCTTCGGTACTCGAATTACTTTAAATAAACAAAATTCAATCAAATAAATGAAACAATCACGAAGTCCGTACCTAACACGAATACAATCAGAGAGAAGCCATTTATAAATAGCTTTTGTTGCATGTGTCATAAAACATCGACCTTTGAAATTTGTCTTATTTAGAAACCAGGGCAAAGCGCCACAATGATCAAGATGAAAACTAAAATATTCAAGTCAGTTGATTCAATTTAAGTTAACAAATGACAATCAACTAACTGGCTAATTAGTAATAGATCGAGTTCTTCAGGATCAATATTATCGATAAATGGGAGTGCAGCTCGACCAGATAGACCAGGATGAATTCCAAAATCAAGCTAAATAATATTTCGATTAAAAATAAATGGTGAATGTTGAAAACTTACTAGGATCTTTTTTCCTTTAAATTCTAAGTAAATACACGATCGTCCGACTTCTTGTCCAGCTCCTCTATTCAATTAGAAAACGGAAAACGATGATGTTCGAGAGAGAATTTTATTTGGCTTACAATGGTCGAATGATTAATTTATCACTTTCATCATTTATTGAGTCTTTTCTCTTATTCGAATTCGAATTCGAAGCCATTTTAAGTCAGAGAATAGCAACGAAAATCTGTTGTTTTCTTTATCTTTTATTCAATCGATAGAAAAAAAAGACGAAATACAAATAAAATTATCTAAAACGAGACAAAACAATAATCCTCTTGTCTGTTTTTTTGATTTGTTTGTCTTTTGGTTTATCACATAAAGCGTGACTAGATTTTGACTTGAAAAAGATCAAAGAAAAAGAACGGAACTAATCTGCTTTTCGACGAGTACCATTTTTTCGTGGTGATTTCGTTTCTGTTGATGTTTCTGATTTGTTTTCATTTGCTAATCGTTGTTTACGACGTTTGGCATCGTTACTCTTAGTAACATATTCGTGAATGAAAAAGTTCGTGAATAAAATCAACATGATAATCATATAACCGTTTAACATCAATTGT
>Ga0209922_104210_pt1 | contig 10603 bp, 11 predicted proteins | sample ThiBiot_500_biof_FD_183946 | JGI IMG/M metagenome (GOLD analysis project Ga0209922, IMG submission 183946) | Wastewater bioreactor microbial communities from Cape Town, South Africa - Thiocy_expt_500_biof (SPAdes) | ecosystem: Engineered > Bioreactor > Thiocyanate-remediating > Anaerobic-Aerobic ...
TGAATTTCTATTGGCAACAGGTCGGGACGGGGACCCTGATCTTTGCCGTGCTGCTTCTCAGCTTCATCAATCGGAGAGCAACTGGCGGCGCGTGAAGGAAGCTGTCGCGGATGGCAGAACGTAGTTCGTCCCAACAGAGAGTAGAGGGAATCAAAGGCGATAACCGGTATATGGCTTACAAGGGACTTTGCCGCCTGAATGCTTCACCTTCAATCCACTCCATAAAACGCCGGGACTAAGCATCTAGAACCTTTCGGGGCTAGGAGAATCAGCGGACGGTGGCGCTTTCTCAGCGAATATTACCAATAATGCGAGATTACATTAGCGAAGTCGAATAAATTGCGCTACGCAGTCGACGGAATTTTGGTGGTATCCCAGTGGTATCTTAACCGGAAACGAGCGATAGAGTAGCTCCGGGAAATGTAGTTATCTCTCTGATATTATTTGTCAAAGCTTGCGGTCAGAAGACTTTGCCTTTGTATTTCCTGTCTGCAGGAGGGACAGAGCAGAGATCGTGCACGAGCCGAAGCTGATGCCATGGGGCAATCGGGCGGCGCAGATCCGTGATCCCGAGGGAACGCTCGTCAGCCTCTACACGCCGGTTACAGACTTTGCCAAGCAGCGCTTCGCGGCGCGTTGACTGTCCAAATCCCGTCGTCTTGTCGACGGAGTGAACTGGCCAACCGATCACGATATCTGCATATCTGTCATGTTCCTCTGGCAGATTCGAGATCATCTTTGAGTGCGGCAAGCAAGATCACGCGATGCTGCGTCGCGTCGATTTGTATCTGCCGAATGTGCACTTTCGAGTGGTTCGGCAGTGAGAATTGAGTATTGTCGCTTGCAACGGCTCGCCGCGATTTGGCGGTGAGGCTGCCTTTGAAAGCAAGGCCTGTTGTTGATAGGTGAGGAAAGACGATGACGACTGATATTAACGGTTTTGCCGGACGCCTGAAGCGCCGCGAGAACGGCGGCATGATCTCCGGCTGGGTCGGCATACCCGACCCGATGCTCGTCAACCATCTGGCACAGGAAGACTTTGATACCGTTGTGCTCGATATGCAGCATGGCATGTGGGACCTGACGTCGGCCGCCAATGGTATCGCCTATGTGCGGCTGGCCGGCAAGCCGCCGATCGCCCGCATTCCGGTCGGCGATTTCGCTTCCGCCTCGCGGCTTCTGGACGCCGGTGCTTCCGCCATCATCGCTCCGATGATCAATTCCGCTGATGACGCCCGTGCGCTCGTGAAGGCAACAAAGTATCCGCCGCTCGGCGAGCGCAGCTGGGGGCCGTCGCTGGCGATCAATCATTTTGGCCTGCCAGCCGAAGATTATCTGCAAACCGCCAACAGCCTGACCGTCACCATTGCCATGGTGGAAACCCGAACCGCCCTCGACGCGATCGACGAGATCCTTGCTGTCGATGGTATCGACGGCATCTTTGTCGGTCCGTCCGATCTTTCCATCGCGCTTTCGAACGGCGCCCGCCTTGCGCCTGACAGCCCCGCGATCGATCAGGCGCTTGCAACCGCGCTTGCGCGCTGCCGCGCTCACGGCAAGGTGATATGCGCCTTTGGCGGCGATGGCGCCCGCGCCGGAGAATATCTGAAGCTCGGTCTTGATCTCGTCATCGCGGGTACGGAAACGGCGCAACTGCGTGCGGGAGCCCGGTCGGCTATTCAGGCCGCGCGAAAGATCGCCGATCAAAATTGATTGGTTCAGAGGCATGTCCGGAAGCATCTCCGGACATGCCAATGCGCTATCTGCGATGTCGTTTAACTGCGTCGGAACGACTGATATCGATCAGAGCGATAGATCCCAAGGCTCCCGCGAGCCAGCTTGGGCGACAGGCGACGAACCGTGTCAGGGTACGAGCTTCACGTAGCAGGGATTGTACTGGTTCCAGCCGCAGTCCTCACCGCGGGCTTTAGCAGGCGTGATTACATTTTGCGTTGCGATCAGCACCAGTGCAAAGGCGATGACGGCCAATACGGTCTTGGTATATTTGTCCATGAATTTCCCCCATTGATGGAATAATAGGCGAGACACACCTTAAAATTGCCTTCCTGAATGCCGTGTGAATATTTGTGCCTAAGGGCACAATTCTGATCCCGCGTAACCGGTATCGAAGCGGCGTCCAATGGGCATCTAGCCCTCCCATTTTGCCTGCAGCCCGTGCTTGCATCGTCGCGTGGCTGCGGGCATTCTCAGGCTGATACGTCGGAGCGGAATAATTTGTCGAAGGTGCATGGATTGACTGTAGGGCGCGGCTTGCGGCGTGAGGTGGGCCAGCGCGTGACCCTGCGAACCGTTGCGACGGCGCTCGGCCTGTCCGTCACGACAGTCAGCCGCGCTCTGAAGGAAGGCCCCGAGGTCAATCGGGAGACGATCGAGCTGGTCAAGCGCGTTGCCCGGGAGCTCGGCTATCGGCCCAATCTCGGCGGCATCAACCTTCGCACTGGCAAGACCCACGCCATCGGCATCGTGCTGCCTTTCGGGCGCGAAGGTGAGATGAATATCGTCGTTGCCTCGCTGATCGAAGGTGCCTCTCGCTTTATGAAGGCGCGCGGGTATCGAACTACGATCGTGCCGCAATTGCAGGCAGACGATCCGCTCGCGACGGTACGCGACATTGTCGAGGAAGGCTCGGTCGATGGCGTCATCATCACGCATACGACCCCGCAGGATGATCGCGTCAAATATCTGCTCGAGGTCGGGATGCCCTTCGTCACCTTCGGCCGCACGGAGCTCTTGAGCGCTCATCCGAGCATCGATCTCGATCATGAGGTCATCGGCGCGGCAGCCGCGCGCCTGTTGCTGGATGCAGGCCACGCTATGCCGTTGCTGATCGCCCCTAGCAGCCAATTCACCTATAGCCTGCAGTTCGTTCGCGGTTGGCGCAGGACTTTTGTCGAGCGCGATTTCCGTGTCCCGGACAGCTTCATCCATTTTACGGCAGTGACGCCCGACAATGGGCGCGAGATGGCCAAACGCGTTGCGGCATCGCATCCGGAGGCGACTGCCGCCTTTGTGGCAAGCGAAGAGGCAGCGCTCGGATTTCTTGCGGGCCTCCGTGATGTCGGACGCCAGGTCGGCAAGGATTTCGCCCTGATCACCTATGGCGGTACGGCGCTCCCCGATTTCTTCAATCCGCCGCTCAGTACTTTTTACTACTCGAACCATGCCATAGGCGAGCGATTGGCTGCCTTTCTGCATCGGGCGATCGCCGGCGAAAACCCGGCCGATCTGCGAGACGTCGTTCGCGCCGAGTTCGTGGATCACCAGAGCCAGCTACTTCCCGGTTGAAAGATGCTGAAATTTGCAGCATGAGCAGAGCCTCCGAACGTATTCGTAACGTTACGAATTTGCGTATGCGGCCATGGAATCCGTAGAAGCTCCCTTTAAATAGCCAGTTGACAGCATCGCGCTTTCTGGGAATCGTAACGTTACAAATCGTCAATTTATGACGAAAGAGACCCTTAGGGGGTGATGTAAGCGCGAGGGCCATGCTGTGGGCAGGGCCGCATTCCAGTGAGGATGTCGTGAGCAACGGTTTACTTTTTTTCGGATCGCCAATTTGGACCTTCAACTGGAACCCGCCCTACCAGGCACCGCTCAGGCGGCTTGCGCGTACAGGCTGCCAGGGTTTCGAGCTGACCGCCTGGTCGGTGGATATGCTTGCTTATTATACGCCGGAGACCATTCGCGAACTGAAGACGATTGCCGACGGCGAGGGACTGGTTCTCACCAACTTCTTCTTCAACCTGCCGTTCAGCCGCGCGCTCGGTGCCAAAGTATCCACCGTCGATCTCGACGGGTACAGGCGTGGAATGGAGGTCGCCGCCGCGATCGAGACGCCGATCGTCACCAGCATGACGCCCTATCCGTTTCAGTCCGAGGTCAGGCCGATCCTGCAGCGGCCGATTTCGCAGGAATGGGGTGCCGCGGTCGAGCCGCAATGGGATTGGGAGGGCGAATATGATGCCGTGGTTGATGGTTTCGCCAGGGCTTGCGAGATTGCGGCGTCGGCGGGTCTCAAGGTTGCGATCGAGCCGCATCCCTATCGTTGGGTCAGTTCCGGCCAGGGCATGCTGCGGCTGATCGAGCGCACGGGTGCATCCAATCTCGGTCTGAATTTCGATCCGAGCCACCTCTTTCCGGCCGGTGACATGCCGCATTATGTCGTCCTGGCGCTCGGCGACCGCATCTTCAACACGCACTTCTCCGACAATGAGGGCCATACCAACGCCCACTGGCGGCCGGGCCGCGGCAAGATCGACTGGAAGGCGATCTTCGCGGCACTCAAGGCGATCGGCTATTCCGGACCCATCACGCTGGAGCTGGAAGATGCGCCGGGCGCATCGCATTGGACGCATTTTCGCGAAGCGACACCGGAATTCGACGACGAGATGCGACGCGGCATGAGCTATCTGCGCGCCGCCGCCGCCGAGCTTGATATCAGCATTTCCTGAGAGGTAACCCAATGAGCAACGAGCCCATGAAAGTCGGCATCGTCGGCGCCGGCAATATCAGCGCCACCTATGTCGCAACCCTGCACATGTTCGATTTCATCCGTGTGAAGTCGATCCACGATCTCCATGACGCCTCGGCACGGAAACTCGCGGAGCAGTTCGGTGTCGAAACCGTGGCGCTCGATGCCATGCTTGCCGATCCGCAGATCGGCCTCATCATCAACCTGACGACGCCGGTTTCGCATCATGCCATCAGCAAGAGGGCACTGCTTGCCGGCAAGCACGTCTATTCGGAAAAGCCGCTTGGCGTCTCGATGGTCGAGGCGGAGGAACTGATGTCGATCGCGCGGGCGGCCGGGCTGCGGCTCGGCTGCGCCCCCGATACGTTCCTCGGCGGCGGTCATCAGTTGACGCGACGTCTGCTTGACGAAGGTCGCATCGGCAAGACGATTTCGGCTACCGCCATGCTGCTCCTGCCCGGTCATGAGCACTGGCATCCGAATCCTGGCTTCTTCTATGGCCGTGGCGGCGGCCCGATGCTGGATGTCGGCCCCTATTACGTCACGAACCTCATTGCGCTGCTCGGTCCCGTGCGCGAAGTGTTCGGGACCGCGAAGGTCACCCGCATCGAGCGTCAGGTGAAGACCGATCCGCATCGCGGCGAGACGATCAAGGTACTGGTGCCGACGCATCTGACCGGGGTTATGGAATTCCACAGCGGCGCGACCGTCACCATCGCCACCAGCTTCGACGTCATCAGGCACAAGCACAATCAGATCGAGCTTTACGGTTCCGAAGGCAGCATGGTGACGCCCGACCCCAACAATTTCAGCGGTAAGGTCGAGATATTCCGCGATGGCGACGATGCCTGGAGGGAGATTGCGGTCGATCATCCCTATACGGAGGGTGTGCCGGGTCATCTCGGCCTGCGCGGCCTGGGTGCGGCCGAAATGGTGGATTCCCTGCGTTCGGGGCGACCGCAGCGGGTCTCGTCGGAGCTGGCCTTCCATGCCCTCGAGGTCATGACGGCATTCGAACGCTCGGCCCAGTCGCGCGGCGTGGTTGCAATCCACAGCAGTTGCGGTCGTCCCGATCCGATACCACGCACGGCAAATGAGGGACGTTTCTCATAAGCCGCGCTGGCGGTAACAGGAAAATGCAGTCCTTTTGGACTGCGGGCTTGACGAAGGGGCAGTGCCTGAGGAAGCATTGCGTCTGCTGCAGGGAACGGAGGCTCTGTTGCACGGTTTTGGAGGACCATGGATTCGGCATCCGATGTCTGGAGACGGCGGCGGCTGAACACAGGCGTTGGAGAACGCCGTCAAAGGAGGAGGAACGCATGCGCAAATTGATGATGGCATTCGTCGGCGCCACGGCGCTGGTCGCGGCGAGCGTGACAGGCGCTCTGGCCGAAGGCAAGAAAGCCGAAGTCCTGCATTGGTGGACGTCCGGCGGTGAATCCGCCGCCGTGAAGGAACTGGCCAAGGCCTTCAACGCCGCCGGCGGCGAGTGGGTGGATACCGCGATTGCCGGTTCCGGTTCGACTGCGCGTCCGATCGGCATCAACCGCATCATCGGCGGCAACCCACCGACAGCCATGCAGTTCAATACAGGTACGCAGATGAACGAGCTGGCCCAGCAGGGCCTGCTGCGACCGCTCGACGATCTCGCCAAGGAGCAGGATTGGAAATCGGTACTGACTCCGGCCTTCTACCAGGCCATTCAGTTTCAGGGCCATATCTATGGCGCGCCGATCAACGACCACGGCCAGAACTGGCTGTTCTACTCCAAGCCCGTCTTCGCCAAGGCAGGCGTGACCGAGGAGCCGAAGACCTGGGATGAGATGTTTGCCGCGCTCGACAAGATCAAGGCCGCCGGCCTGATACCCGTTGCCGTCGGCGGCCAGCCCTGGCAGCTGCAGTTGATGTTCAATGCCATCCTTCTCGGTGAGGGCGGCAAGGATCTCTACGGCAAGGTCTGGAAGGATCTCGACACCGACGCCGTCAAGTCCGACAAGTTCAAACACGTCGCCGAGGTCTTCGCCAAGCTGCGCAACTATCAGGACCCGGGCAGTCCGAACCGCGACTGGAACGTTGCAACCGGCATGCTGATCGACGGCAAGGCCGGCATCCAGTTCATGGGTGATTGGGCCAAGGGCGAATTCATCCATGCCGGCCTCGTCGCCGATAAGGATTTCGGCTGCATCCTCGGGCCGGGCGAATCCAACTTCATGATGGGCGGCGACATCTTCGTCTTCCCGGTCCTGAAGGACAAGACGGCCACCGACGCCCAGACCCTGTTGGCAACAGTCATCATGTCCAAGGAAGGGCAGATCGCCTTCAACTCCAAGAAGGGCTCGGTGCCCGTGCGTCTCGACGTCGATACGTCGAAACTCGATGCCTGCGCGCAGAAGGGCCTCACCGCACTCAAGGACCCGAGCCGCCAGATTCTGACCTCCGACGTCTTGACGCCGCAGGACGTCGTCCAGACGGAAGGCGATCTTATCGCCCAGTATTGGACCACCCCCAGCATGACCGCCGATCAGTTCGCCGATCAGTTCGCCAAGGTCATCGATCAGGCGAAATAAGCTTCAATCGACATCCATGCGGCGGCAGGTTCGCCTGCCGCCGGTTCTCATGAATGCTGAGGAGGAGCGCGCCTATGAGCACACCCGAAACGAGCGCCGCCGCTGTCGGCGCGACTGTTGCCCCCAGGGGTGCAACCCGCAAGCGGATGCATTTCTCACCCTATCTGGCGTTGTTGCCGGCCTTTGTGATCGTGCTTTTGGCCTATGTCGTCACGGTCGTCTGGAATATCTGGATATCGTTCACGGACAGCAAGGTTCTGCCGGTCAATATCTTTGTCGGCACCAAACAATATGAACGATTGTTCGACACCGCGCGCTGGCTGATTTCGTTGCAGAATGTCGTGGTCTTCGGCGTGCTCTTCATTGCAGGCTGCCTGATCCTCGGCTTTCTTCTCGCCGTCGCGCTCGATCAGAAAGTCCGCTTCGAAAACACCTTTCGCACGATCTTTCTCTATCCTTTCGCGATGTCCTTCATCGTGACCGGGCTTGTCTGGCAGTGGATCATGAATCCGACGCTCGGTCTGCAGAAGGTCGCTGACAGCATCGGCTTTACCTGGTTCCGCTTCGACTGGATCGTCCAGAGCGATCTGGCGCTTTATGTCATCGTTCTTGCCGGCATCTGGCAGTCTACCGGCCTTGTCATGGCGATCATGCTGGCGGGACTGCGCGGCATCGACCGCGAGCTTTGGAAGGCGACGCGCATCGACGGTATCCCCAGCTGGCGGGTCTATCTTCACATCGTCATTCCGATCCTGAGGCCAACCATCATCACCGCCAGCGTTCTTCTGGCGATCGCCGTCGTCAGGGTCTATGAACTGGTGCTCGCGACAACGGGCGGCGGCCCCGGCATATCGACCGAAGTGCCCGGGAAATTCATCATGGATTACCTCTTTGGGCGCGGCAATATCGGCCTTGCGACCGGGGCATCCACGGTCATGTTCGTCACCGTGGTCATCGTTGTGACGCCCTGGCTCTATTTTGAATATTTTCGCGAAAAGCCGAGGGGGAACTGATGACGACGCCATCTTCCGTCACTAGTGCCATGCAGGGGCCAACCGGGCGCAAGCCGCAGCATCTGACCCCTGGCCGCATCGGGCTTTATCTCTTTCTTATCATAGCGGCACTGTTCTTCCTGCTGCCGCTCTACGTGATGCTCGTCACCTCGTTCAAATCCATGCCGGAGATACGGCAGGGCAATATCTTCGCCTTCCCGCAGATGTGGTCGGCCGATGCCTGGGTGCAGGCCTGGAGCTCGGCCTGCACCGGGCTCGAATGCGGCGGCATCAGCGTCGGATTCTGGAATTCGGTGAAGATCCTGATCCCGAGCATGATCCTGTCGATCCTGATCTCGTCGCTGACTGGCTATGCGCTGTCCTTCTGGCGGGTCAAAGGGGCAAATGTGCTGTTCGCCGTCCTTCTGCTCGGCGCCTTCATCCCCTATCAGGTGTTCATCTATCCGCTGGTGCTGATCTATCGCGATATCGGCATCTATTCGACGCTGCCCTGCATCATCATCACCCACACGGTCTTCGGCCTGCCTGCTGTTCCGGAACTATTATTCGAGCCTGCCGATGGAACTGTTCAAGGCGGCCCGCATCGACGGGGCGGGGCTTTGGCAGATCTTCTTCCTGCTGATGATCCCGATGTCGATCCCGATCCTTGTGGTGGCGTCGATCCTGCAGGTGACCGGCATCTGGAACGACTTCCTGTTTGGCGTCGTTTTCGCCGGCCGGGAAAATTTTCCCATGACGGTGCAGCTCAACAATATCGTCAACTCCACCCAAGGGGAGAAGCTTTACAACGTCAACATGGCGGCAACCATTCTCACCGCCCTGGTTCCGCTGATCGTCTATTTCGGTTCGGGTCGCTGGTTCGTGCGCGGCATCACCGCCGGCGCAGTCAAGGGATAGCTCATGGCCAATGTTTCCATTCGCGAACTTGCGATCGATTTCGGCAGCGTCAGTGTCCTGAAATCGCTCAATCTCGAGGTGAAGTCCGGCGAGTTCATCGTCCTGCTCGGCCCGTCCGGCTGCGGCAAGTCGACCCTCCTCAACGCGATCGCCGGGTTGACCGATATCACCGATGGCCAGATCTGGATCGGCGACAAGAACGTCACCTGGGAGGAGCCGAAGGACCGCGGCATCGGCATGGTCTTCCAATCCTATGCGCTCTATCCGACGATGACGGTAGAAGGAAATCTCTCCTTCGGTCTGCGCATCGCCGGCATGGCGAAGGAGGAGATTGCCGAACGCGTCAACCGCGCCGTGCAGATCCTGCAGATCGACCCCTTGCGCAAGCGCCGACCGGGAGAGCTCTCCGGTGGCCAGCGCCAGCGCGTCGCGATCGGCCGTGCCCTGGTGCGCGATGTCGATGTCTTCCTGTTCGACGAGCCGCTCTCCAATCTCGACGCCAAGCTCAGGACCGAGCTGCGCGTCGAGCTGAAGCGCCTGCATAGCGGCCTCGGCTCGACGATGATCTATGTGACGCACGATCAGATCGAAGCGCTGACGCTGGCCGATCGCATTGCCGTCATGAGCGGCGGCGTCATCCAGCAATTCGCCTCGCCGAAGGAGATTTATCGCCGCCCGGTCAATCGTTTCGTGGCGGGTTTCGTCGGCTCGCCTTCAATGAACTTCCTGTCTGGGCAGGTAACGAGCAACGGCGGCGTACCGGCTTTCACACTGCCCGATGGCCGCAAGATCGATCTCAACGGCTACGAATTCTCAGGCACGCCCGGAGACGGCCGCAAGGCAACGCTCGGGGTGCGGCCGGAACAGATGCAGTTCCAGCCCGCCAGCGATCGCGCTTCCAGCCTGCCGGCCACTTTTACCATTGTCGAGCCCATGGGCTCGGACAATTTGATCTGGGGCCAGGTCGGCAAGGAGACGATGTCTGTGCGTATCGATGCCGACGAGGATGTCGCGCTCAACAGCGAGCAGCCGGTCTATTTTCAGCCGGCGCTCGCATCGTTGTTCGGCGAGGACGGGCAGCGTCTGTGAGATAGGTTGTCGCGCGCCGGACCAAGCGCGCGGCGCAATTTTCATGCCCTGACTTCGAAAACCATGTTGAATGGCGTTTCGGTCGCCTTGCGGAAGTGCGAATAGCCCGCATCCATGGCGACCTTGCGCAGTTTCAACTCGCCGGCTTGCGCACCCAGGCCGAGCCCGACTTCCTGGGACAGCGAGGCCGGCGTGCAGATCATCGTCGATGCGCCGTAGAAGACGCGGCCGACCGGGTTGAGATTGTCCTTCAGGCAATCATGCGCAAAGGGCTCGACAATCATCCAGGTGCCGTCATCGGCGAGGGTTTCCTTGACATGTTTGCCGGCGCCGACCGGATCGCCCATGTCGTGCAGGCAATCGAACATTGCCACGAGATCGTAGTCGGCAGGCGGGAAATCCTTGGCACTTGCCTGCTCGAACGTGATGCGGCCCGCAACGCCTGCTTCCGCGGCCGCAGCCTTCGCCCGTTCAATGGACGGGAGATGATAATCAAAGCCGAAGAAGGTCGAGTTCGGATAGGCTTCCGCCAACAGAATGGTCGA
>Ga0209922_104219_pt1 | contig 10586 bp, 10 predicted proteins | sample ThiBiot_500_biof_FD_183946 | JGI IMG/M metagenome (GOLD analysis project Ga0209922, IMG submission 183946) | Wastewater bioreactor microbial communities from Cape Town, South Africa - Thiocy_expt_500_biof (SPAdes) | ecosystem: Engineered > Bioreactor > Thiocyanate-remediating > Anaerobic-Aerobic ...
ACCGCCCGCGCCAAGGGGCTGGAACCCAGGCGCGTCGTCGGCATCCATGCGTTCCGCAACGCCCTGATCCCGGTGGTCACCACGATCGGCCTCCAGGTCGGGCTGCTGATGGCCGGCGCCATCCTGACCGAGACGATCTTTTCCTGGCCGGGCATCGGCAAATGGATGATCGACTCGATTTCCAAGCGCGACTACGTCTCGGTGCAGTCGGGCCTGCTGCTCATCGCGTTGATCGTCATGGCGGTGAACCTCATCGTCGACATCCTCTACGCCGTCATCAATCCGCGCATCAGGGTGCAGTGATGGCCACCGAAACCACCACCACCACGTCCGTCGCTCCCGGCCGCTTCAGCGGGCTGCGCGAGTTCTGGTACTATTTCTCGATGAACCACGGCGCTGTGCTCGGCCTCGCCGTGTTCGTGCTGCTGATCCTGGTTGCGCTCTTCGCGCCGGTGCTGGCGCCGTTCTCGCCCGACCAGCAGTTCCGCGAGTTCATCCGCATGGCGCCGCCATGGGCCGGCGGCACGCAGCCGCAATTCTTCCTCGGCACCGACGAGGTCGGCCGCGACATCCTCTCGCGACTGATCCACGGCTCGCGCTATTCGCTGATGATCGGCTTCATCGTCGTCACCGGCGCGCTCATCCTGGCCGGCTATTTCCGCGGCTGGGTCGATGCGCTGATCATGCGCGTCATGGATATCATCCTCGCTTTCCCCTCGCTCTTGCTGGCGTTGGTGCTGGTGGCGATCCTCGGCCCCGGCCTGTTCAACGCCATGCTGGCCATTGCGCTGGTCCTGCAGCCGCATTTCGCCCGCCTGACCCGCGCCGCGGTGCTCAGCGAAAAGAGCCGCGAATATGTCACCTCGGCCAAGGTGGCAGGCGCCAGCCACATCCGGCTGATGTTCGTCACCATCCTGCCCAACTGCCTCGGGCCGCTGATCGTCCAGGCGACGCTGAGCTTCTCCAACGCCATTCTCGAAGCGGCGGCGCTCGGCTTTCTCGGCATGGGGGCGCAGCCCCCGACCCCGGAATGGGGCACCATGCTGGCGCGCGCCCGTGAGTTCATCACCAGCGCCTGGTGGATCGTCACCATGCCTGGCCTCGCCATCCTGATCACCGTCCTGGCCATCAACCTCGTCGGCGACGGGCTGCGCGATGCGCTCGATCCCAAGCTCAAGCGGAGCTGAGGCGATGCATCTGCTCGAAGTCAAAAACCTCACCGTCAGCTTCGATACATCTGTCGGCGTGTTCAACGCCGTCAAAGGCATCGACCTTTACGTCGACGCCCGCGAAGTGCTGGCCATTGTCGGCGAGTCCGGTTCGGGCAAGTCGGTCGCCATGCTGGCCGTCATGGGCCTGTTGCCGCCGACCGCCACGGTCACCGCCGACAAGATGGAGTTCGATGGCAAGAACCTCCTGGCCATGTCGGCAGCCGACAGGCGCAAGATCATCGGCAAGGATGTCGCCATGATCTTCCAGGAGCCGATGACCAGCCTCAACCCGTGCTTCACCGTGGGCTTCCAGATCGAGGAGGTGCTGCGCTTCCATCTCGGCATGGACAGGCAGCGGCGCCGGGCCCGCGCCGTCGAACTGCTCGATCAGGTCGGCATTCCCAACCCGGCCGAACGGCTGAAATCCTATCCGCACCAGATGTCGGGCGGCCAGAACCAGCGCGTCATGATCGCCATGGCGATCGCCTGCAATCCCAAGCTGCTGATCGCGGACGAGCCGACCACCGCGCTCGACGTGACCATCCAGAAGCAGATCCTCGACCTCCTGGTGCGGCTGCAGTCCGAGCACGGCATGGGGCTGATCATGATCACCCACAATATCGGCGTCGTCGCCGAAACCGCCGACCGCGTCGTGGTGCAGTACAAGGGCCGCAAGATGGAGGAGGCGGGCGTGCTCGAACTCTTCACCGCGCCGAAGAGCAACTACACCCGCGCGCTGCTGGCGGCTTTGCCCGACAATGCCACCGGCGACCGGCTGCCCACCATTACCGGCGCCAATTTCGAGGAGGCGGTGTGATGGCCACTGTCCTCGAGGCCAGGAACCTGGTGCGCGACTATCATATCGGCGGTTCGCTGTTCGGCGGCGGCCGCACCGTGCACGCGGTCAAGGGCGTCAGCTTCAAGCTCGAGCAGGGCAAGACTCTCGCCATTGTCGGGGAGTCCGGTTCGGGCAAATCCACCCTGGCGCGCATCCTCACGCTGATCGACCGCCAGACCGACGGGCAGTTGCTGATCGACGGCGAAACCATCGACATCAAGAAGACCGGCGTTACCGCCGCCATGCGCCGCAAGGTGCAGATCGTCTTCCAGAACCCCTATGGCTCGCTGAACCCGCGCCAGAAGATCGGCAATGTGCTGATGGAGCCGCTGCTGCTCAACACCAAGATGTCGGCCGCCGAGCGCCGCGAGCGGGCTCTCGACATGCTGGTCAAGGTCGGGCTGCAGCCCGAGCACTTCAACCGCTATCCGCACATGTTCTCGGGCGGCCAGCGCCAGCGCATCGCCATTGCCCGCGCCATCATCCTCAAGCCATCGCTGCTGGTGCTCGACGAGCCGGTGTCGGCGCTCGACCTGTCGGTGCAGGCGCAGATCCTCAACCTCCTGGCCGACCTGCAGGACGAGTTCGGGCTCACCTACGTGTTCATCAGCCACGATCTCAGCGTGGTGAAATACATCGCCGATGAGGTGATGGTGATGTATCTGGGCGAGGCGGTGGAGCAGGGGACGCGCGACAAGGTGTTCTCCAATCCCGAGCACCCCTATACCCGCTCGCTGTTCGCCGCGACGCCGCGCGCCGACGTCGAGAGCATCAAGACACGCCTGGCAAAGAAGGCAGCTCTGGCCTCGGCCTGATCTGTCTCACACTTTAAGCCGCTGTTAAGCGGCGGCCCTTAGCGTTCGGCGATGCTTCCCACGCCGGTGTCTGTACTTGCCGAAAGCTGCTCAAAGGACGTCGGCTCTGGCCGCTAGCGCCCGCGGCGTGCGCCGGCCGAGGCGCCATCGTTCGGCCTTGCTCAACTTCACCTTCTGGATCGCCCTGCCGGCGGTCGCCGTCTATGTCGGCGTCTGCGCGCTGGTCTTCGTCGCCATGCACCTGATGAGCGCCGAGATGAACACCATCGATTCCGATCGCGGCAAGAGCGCCATCGCCGCCGCCGTCGAGTCGCTGGTGGTCGGCCTCGCCGAGAGCGCCGCCGACGAGGCGACCTGGACCGAGGCCTATATCAACACCTATGTCGAGCCCAATCCGGCCTGGCTCGATTCCGCCTGGGGCGCCACGGCCCGCATTTCCGACACCTACGACACCGCCATCCTCACCGACATGAACGGCAACATCGTCTTCGGCGAGACCAGCCGCGGACCGGTGACCGGCACGCTCGGCGACCTGTTCAGCGGCGTGCCGCAACTGTTCGAACGGCTGGAGAGCGGCATCGCCAGGGTCGGCGACGACGCCACCGTTTCCAATCTCTCGCGCAATGCCCGCGGCGCCGCCGCCCTGGCCGGTGCGGTGGTGCATGGCAATACCGGCCAGGCCAGCATTCCCAGGGAGCAGCGCCGCGTGCTCTGGCTCGCCCGCCAGCTCGATGATGTCATGCTGCGTGGCGTCGCCGCGCGCTTTCAGCTGCCGCTGCCGCGGCTCGTCGAGGTGCCCAAACCGGACCATGACTCGATGGCGCTCACCGACGCGGCGGGAGCGGCCATCGCCACCATCGACTGGCCGCCGCGCCGACCGGGCGATCCGGCCTTCGCCCATACCGCGCTGGTGGCCGTGCTGGTGATGCTGGTCATCGGCGTGCTGATCTTCGTGGTGCTGGCGGCGTTCCGCCACTCGATCAAGCTGCGCACCGTTTCCGAGGAGCGCGACTGGTACAACGCCCGCTACGACGGGACGACCGGCCTGCTGAGCCGCTTTGGGCTCGAGGAACAACTGGCCCAGTCGATCCCGCGCAAGCGCGCCGAGCTGCCGCTTGCCATCAGCCAGATCAATGTCGACGGCCTGCAGGACATTGTCGGCCTCTATGGCCGTGAGGCGGCAAACGAGCTGCTGATCGCCCTGGCGCAACGCTTCGAGGCCATTATCGATGGCGGCGCCGTGCTGGCGCGCACCGGCCCGACCGAGCTGTCGCTGGCGCGCGTCGGCGAGGATGCCGGCGCGACGGTGCGTGGCTTTGCCGAGCGCATCCTCGCCGGAGCCGGTGATGCGCTGCCAGTCGGCAACCTGAAACTGAAGGTGGGGCTGAGCATCGGCGTCGCCGACGCCCCGGCACGCCGTGATAACGTTGGCAACGTCATTCGCATGGCCGAGACCGCCGTGGCGCGGGCCCGCGAGACGGGCGGCAACCACACCGTCGAATACGATCCCGCCATCGAGGACGAACGCCGGCGCCGCATCGAGCTGCAGGCCGACATTCGCCGCGGCCTCGAAGCCGGCGAGTTCGATCTCGAGTACCAGCCGATCATCGACTTCCGTACCCAGGCGATCCTCGGGGTCGAGGCGCTGATGCGCTGGAACCGCCGGGCCGCCGGCCCGATGGGTCCTGGCGAGTTCATTCCGGCGGCCGAGGCCTCGGGCCTGATCGACGACCTCGGCATGTTCGCCCTGCGCCGCGCCATCGAGGAGATCGGGCCGCTCGGCGAGCTCAAGATTTCGGTCAACGTCTCGCCGGCGCAACTGCGCAATCCGACCCTGCCGCAGACGGTGTTTTCGACGCTCGAGGAATGGGGTGTCGCTGCCAGCCGGCTGCAGCTCGAGGTGACCGAGTCGTTCCTCGTTTCGCACCCCGATCGTGCCATCCGGCTGATCGAGCAGTTGCGCCAGTCGGGCATCATCATCGCGCTCGACGATTTCGGCACCGGCTATTCCTCGATCGGCTACCTCAAGCAGTTCCAGTTCGACCGGGTGAAGCTCGACCGCTCGCTCGTCGCCGAGATCGACAGCGACCCGGTCCAGGCGGCGCTGGTCGAATCCACCATGATCTATGCGTTCGCCATGGGGCTCGCCGTCACCGCCGAAGGCGTCGAGCGGCGCGAGGAGGCGGCGCTGCTGTCGCGCCTCGGCTGCCGCGAATTCCAGGGCTACCTGTTCGCCCGCCCGCTGCGGCTGGCGCAGCTGGAACGGCTGTTGCAGGGCGAGCAGGCTCTGCGCCAGGCGAGTTAGCAAACACGCCGAGGCCGACTGACACTACGGCTCAAGCCGCCTTGCGGCACTCCGAGCAGCGGCCGCGCAGTTCGATCGTCGTGCGCTCCAGCCCGAACCCCGTCTCTGCGGCCCAGGCCGCGAGGCGCGCCGTCACCTCCGGATCAGCGAACTCGTCCACCCGTCCGCAGCCCGAGCAGATGGCGAAGGCCGCCGTGCCGCTGGCGCGACCGTGGCAATTGGCATCGGCGCAGCAGACAAAGGCGTTGAGCGATTCCAGCCGGTGCGCCAGCCCATGCTCGATCAGCTTTTCCAGCGCCCGGTACACCTGCAGCGGCGCCCGCAGCCCCTCATCGCGCAACCGATCCAGGATGTCGTAGGCCGAGAGCGGCGCATCGGCATTGTTGAGCGTCGTCAGCACCAGTTCCTGGTTCCGCGTCAGGTCACGCGGCCGCTCGTGGTGGTGGGCTTCGTGGCTATGGGCCATGGCTCAGGCCTCCCGTCTGGCGCGCCACAGCTGCACCGGCAGCGCGATGGAAATGAGGAACAGCACGAGTGCCGCGACGACGATCGACGGGCCGCTCGGCGTATCGAACCGCAGCGAGCCGAACAGCCCGCCCGCCACTGCCAGCGCCCCGACGCCGGCCGAGATCAGCGCCATCTGCTCGGGCGTGGCGCTCAGCCGCCGCGCCGTCGCCGCCGGAATGATCAGCAGCGCCGTGATCAGCAGCACGCCGACGATCTTCATGGCGATGGCGATCACCGAGGCGAGCAGCAGCATGAACACGATCCGCGTCACCTCGGGCCGCATGCCCTCGGCTTCCGCGACCTCGGCATTGACCGTCGCCGCCAGCAATGGCCGCCACATCGCGGCGAGCACCGCAAGGATCACGAGGCCGCCGAGATAGATCACCACGATATCGGTGACCGACACGGCGAGGATGTCGCCGAACAGGAACCCCATCAGGTCGACACGGATGCCGCTGAGGAACGCCACCACGAGGCCGATTGCCAGCGCCGAATGGCTGAGGATGCCGAGCAGCGCATCGGTCGACAGCGTCTGTCGCCGCTGCAGCAGAAGCAAGGCTCCGGCGACCGCGGCGGCGATGATGAACACCCCCAGCGTCATGTCCACCTGCAGCACCAGGCTGAGCGCCACTCCGAGCAGCGCCGAATGCGCCATGGTGTCGCCGAAATAGGCCATCCGCCGCCACACGATGAAGCAGCCGAGCGGCCCGGTCACCAGCGCCAGCCCGATCCCGGCAATGATCGAGCGGGTGAAGAAGTCTTCAAGCATGGCTGTGTCCCTCATGCTCGTGCTCATGCACATGCTCGTGCGCTTCGACGATCCGCCCATCCGCTTCCTCGACCCGACCGTCGGGCAGGTGGGTATGGTCGTGGTGGTGCTGATACACCGCCAGCGCGTTGGCGGCGCGCGCTCCGAACAGGCTGAGATATTCCGGGCTCCGCGCCACCGATTCCGGGGTGCCGCGGCAGCACACATGGCCGTTGAGGCAGATCACCGTATCGGTCGCCGCCATCACCACATGCAGGTCGTGGCTGATCAGCAGGATGCCGCAGCCGGTCTCGTCGCGGATCCGGCCGATCAGGTCGTAAAGCGCGACTTCGCCGGAGAAATCCACCCCCTGCACCGGCTCGTCCAGCACCAGCAGGTCGGGCTTCCGGATCATCGCCCGCGCCAGCAGGGCCCGCTGGAACTCGCCTCCCGACAAATGCTGCACTTCGGCATTGGCGAGGTGGGCCACGCCGGTCGCGGCGAGCGCCGCATCGATCTCCGACGCCGGATAGCTGCCGGTCAGCGACATCAGCCGTCGCACCGTCAGCGGCATGGTCCAGTCGATCGAAAGCTTTTGCGGCACATAGCCGATGCGCAGCCCCGACTTGCGCGACACCGCGCCGGCATCGGGCTTCAGCACGCCGGTGACCAGCTTCGCCGTGGTCGATTTGCCCGAGCCGTTCGGCCCGATAAGCGTGACGATCTCGCGCTTGCGGATCGTTACGTCGACGCCCTCGACCAGCCAGCGGCCATCACGCCGCACGCCGGCGCCGACCACGTCCACCAGCACCTCGTGCCCGCTCTGCGCATCCATGAAATTCACGATTCCGTCTCTTGCTGACGTTCTACCATTACGTTATAGCGTAACACATCGATAGCGTAATGTCATAACATATCGCGCAATCGAGCTGTGTTTCAAACAGGGGTCTTCCGATGCAGAAACCGTTCTTCCTGGCGCTCGCGGCAGCGCTCAGCTGGTCCAGCGTGGCGCTTGCCGAGGTGCCGAGCGTGGTCGCCACCATCAAGCCGCTGCATTCGCTGGTGGCCGCGGTGATGGGAGATCTCGGAACCCCCGCCCTCATCGTCAAGGGCGCTGCCTCGCCCCACAGTTACAGCCTGAAGCCCTCCGATGCGCAGGCCCTGCAATCGGCCAAGCTGGTGTTTTGGACCGGGCATGGCCTCGAGCTGTTCCTGCAGGATTCCATCAACACCCTTGCCCCCGGCGCCACCATCGTCGAACTGAGCAAGTCCCCCGGCATCGAACTGCTGCCGCCGCGCGAAACCGGCACCTTCGAGCACCACAACGACGGCGACGAGGCGCCGGCCGATGATGCCCACGGGCACGCACATGGCGAGGAGCAGGACCTGCATTTCTTCCTCGACCCCGCCAACGCCAAGGTGATGGTCGCCACCATCGCCGACAGCCTGGTCGCTGCCGATCCCGAGCACGCCGACATTTACCGCGCCAATGCCGCAAGGGAGACCGCCGACCTCGACGCCCTGATCGCCGAAACCGAAGCCAGCCTCGCCCCGATCAAGGACCGACCGTTTGTCGTCTTCCACGACGCCTACCAGTATTTCGAGAAGCGCTTCGGGCTCAACGTCGCGGGCTCTGTCACTCTCAGCCCCGAGATCGCGCCCGGCGCCGATCGCATCAACGAGATCCGCGCCAAGCTGAAGACCCTCGACGCCGCCTGCGTCTTCGCCGAGCCGGTGTTCGAACCGCGCATCGTCAACGTGCTCACCGAGGGCACCACGGCCAGGCAGGGCGTCCTCGACCCCGAAGGTGCCAACCTCGACGAAGGTCCCGGCCTTTATCGCCAGCTGATCGAAAACCTCGCCGCGAGCCTCAAGGCCTGCCTCGCGCAGTGACCCCGCCGGGGCCGCTCTGCAGCGGCCCCGCCACCTTCTGCACCAGCCGACAACGCGCTCCCGACCAGCGCGCGCCGGCGCTCGCCCGGATCAGCCACGGAGCAACGTCATGAAACGCCTCCCCGTCACCGTGCTCTCCGGGTTCCTCGGCGCCGGCAAGACCACGCTGCTCAACCACATCCTCAACAATCGCGACGGCCGCCGCGTCGCCGTCATCGTCAACGACATGAGCGAGGTGAACATCGACGCCGCGCTGGTGCGCGAGGGCGGCGCGAAGTTGTCGCGCGCCGACGAGCAACTGGTCGAGATGTCGAACGGCTGCATCTGCTGCACGCTGCGCGGCGATCTGCTTGCTGAGGTGCGCAAGCTCGCCGAGGCCGGGCGCTTCGACTATCTGCTCATCGAGTCGACCGGCATATCAGAGCCACTGCCGGTTGCCGCCACCTTCGAGTTCCGCGACGCGGCGGGCGATAGCCTCAGCGATATCACCGACCTCGACACCATGGTCACCGTGGTCGACGCCGCCAATCTCGCCGCGCAGTTCGGTTCCATCGATGCTCTCGCCGCGCATGGCGAAACCCTCGGGCCGGACGATGAGCGTCGGCTGGTGCACCTGCTCACCGACCAGATCGAGTTCGCCGACGTCATCGTGCTCAACAAGGTGTCGATCGCCACGGCGTCAGCGTTGGCGGCGGCCCGCCGGATCATCCGGTCGCTCAATGCCGGCGCGCGCATCATCGAAGCCGACTTCAGCAGGGTCGGTATCGACGCGGTGCTGGGCACTGGCCGCTTCGACTTCGAGCGGGCCGAGCAGCACCCGCTGTGGTTCAGGGAACTGAACGGCTTCGCCGATCATGTCCCCGAGACGCTCGAATACGGCATCCGCTCCTTCGTCTATCGGGCGCGCCGCCCGTTCAACCCGTTGCTGTTCCACCGGTTCGCCGAGCGGCTGCATCCCGGGGTCATCCGGGCCAAGGGCTTCTTCTGGTTGGCTACCCCACCACACTATGTGGGCGAACTGAGCCAGGCGGGGCGCCTGTTGCAGACCGGCCGCCGCGGGCTCTGGTGGGCGGCTGTGCCGACGCGCCGCTGGCCCGACGACCCGCAATGGGAGGCGGCCATGGGGGCCTATCTCGATCCCGTCTGGGGCGATCGTCGCCAGGAACTGGTCTTCATCGGCAGCGACCCGATGGATGAAGCCGCCATGCGCCGTGAACTCGACGCCTGCCTGGTGCCTGCTCGGGCCTTTACGCCGTCCGAGTGGGAACATCTGCCCGATCCGTTCCCCGCCTGGCCGCAGGCCTGACCGAGCAAGTCCGCTGCTGCTACTTCAGTGGCCCGCGGAAGATGAAGAAGGCCCCGACAAAGATCAGCCCGAAGCCGACCGCATGGTTCCAGGTCAGCTTCTCTCCCAGGACGAACACGGCAAAGCCGGCGAATACCGTGAGGCTGATCACCTCCTGGATGGTCTTGAGTTCCGCCGCCGTATAGGCGCCGTAGCCGATGCGGTTGGCCGGCACCGCCAGCCAGTATTCCACCAGCGCGATGCCCCAGCTGGCCATCACCGCCACCCACATGGCCATGCTCGGGAACTTCAGGTGTCCATACCAGGCGATGGTCATGAACACGTTGGAGCCGATCAGCAGGAGGATCGGCATCACCGTCTGGAAGGTGAAGGGCATCTGGGCACCGGGCGAATCAGTTGGCTTCCGCCATTGATCGCCGGGCCCCGTGTCCGCGGCAAGGCTCAGCGCGGCTTGACCAGCGGCAGATCGTCGGCGCGGAAGGCGAACAGCTGTTCCTGCCCCCGCTGCCCGAGCGGCACGAACAGCGGCAGCATCAGGTCGCGCACCCGCCGCGCCAGCCAGCCCTGTGCTTTCTTGGGCGCGCCACCCTGCCGACCGAGCCGCACCGCCGCTTCCACCCGGTCGCGCCGCAGCCCCTCGAAGCGGCGGAAAGCCCCCTCGGGCGTTGCCTCGGCATCGATGCAGGCCGCCAGCACCAGCGCGTCTTCCAGCGCGATGGAGGCACCCTGGCCCGAATGCGGGGTGACGGCATGCGCCGCATCGCCAATCAGGATGACGCGGCCCCTGGACCAGTAAGGCAGGCTCGGCACGTCGAAGTCGGGATAGATGCGGCTGACCTCGGCTGCGGCCGCGGCGATGATCCGCCGGTTGATCGCCGGGTCGGTCCGGTGCAGCGCCGCAAAATAGCCGGGCGCCGCCTGACGATCGATCAGTTGCGCCTGCTTCTCGTCGGCGGGAAAGCT
>Ga0209922_104222_pt1 | contig 10582 bp, 8 predicted proteins | sample ThiBiot_500_biof_FD_183946 | JGI IMG/M metagenome (GOLD analysis project Ga0209922, IMG submission 183946) | Wastewater bioreactor microbial communities from Cape Town, South Africa - Thiocy_expt_500_biof (SPAdes) | ecosystem: Engineered > Bioreactor > Thiocyanate-remediating > Anaerobic-Aerobic ...
CACCGGCGCAAGGTCGAGCTGGAGTGTCAGCCATTCGAGCGCACTTTCGGGTCTGGCACCGACCTGCATGCGCGTCCGCTCGCAAGAGGGATGCCTTCCGCGTTGGGATTGTCGGCCGACGATTCGTTCCGGATTCGACGCGGGCCGACGGCCCACCTGCGGGTGGCTGGGGCGCGAGCCCCGAATTCGTCGTGGAGATGCGGATCGAGCTCCCCGGTTCGACCGAGCGGGGAGCTCGCGGTCACGGCGCCGGGCGGGGCGAGGTCCCGAACGTCGTGGGGCTGCCCTGGAAGGGGCGCGCCTGGACGATGAAGATCTCCTCCCCGCGCAGCACCCACTCGATGTCGAGCGGGCGATCCTTCGGGAAGACGCCGCGGATCTTCTGCGCCGCGTCTGCGAGGCGAGCCACGCGCGAGTTCGAGAGGATCGGGGCCCCCTTCCTCGGGTTGGGGACCTCTTGCACGCCGCCGTCCTGGTCGAAGACGAGCATCGTGTCCTCGTCGGAGCGAGAGACGATACGAAGGCCCTTGTTGAAGGTGTTGTAGAGGATGATCTCGGGCACCTTCTTGCCGTCGACGACGCGCATGCCGAGGCCGTTCTTCGCGTTGATCGTGAAGGTGCGCGTATCCGTCGGATCGGTGGGGTGGGCCGTGACGAGGACCCCGGCTGCGGTCGCGTCGATCCCGCTCTGCACGAGCACGCCGCCGTACGCGCGTCGATGATCGATGTGGAACATCTCGCGCTCCTCGTAGGCCGCGAGGTTCCATACACTCGCCCAGACCTTCTTCACCGCATTCGCGACCGCTTCTTCGCCGCGCACGTTCGGGACGGTGTCGTAGAGGCCCGCTCCGGAGAACCCGGGCAGGTCTTCGGCGGTGGTGGAGCTCCGGACGAACACGCTCGAGCCGCCCTCGGCGCCGCCGTCCGCGGCTTCGACCACGAGAGCGAGCTTCTGCAGCGCCTCGCCGAGCGTCGAGACGAAGGTGGGCGCGAGCGGCGCGTCCTGGATCTCCTGACGGAGCTTCGCGAGCTCCTTCTTGCGGACCTCGAGGCTCCCGAGGAACGTCGGATCCGAGAGCATCGCGTCGATGCGAGTGTCGATCCCCGCGGCGCGAAGGTGTGCTGTGTAGAACGAGATCGGCACACCGAAGCCGGGCGGGACCGTCACCCCCGGCAGCTTGGCCGACACGATCTCGCCGAGGTTCGCCGTCTTGGCTCCGTACGCGCTGGCGTCCGCCGCGCGCAGCGTGTCGAGCGGAGCGAGCTTCGTCGGCTCGAGGTTCGCCTTCCGCATCTTCACCGCCGTGCGATCGCGTATCTGCTTCTGCGCGGAGGCGATCTCCTCCGGCGTCGCCAAGCGCAGGGTGGCGTTGGTCGCCCCTGCCTCGAAGCGCACCATCTTGCCGTCGAGGGCGGCGTAGGTCTTCGCGGCATTGCGCAGGCCGGCATTCGGGATGTCCCAGGTGGCCGCGCGGAGGTTCACGTGCGAGAGCGGTGTGGAGAAGCTCTCCGAGACGATTCCGGCGACGGGCGTGATGTCCGTGAGCGGCTCCGGCAGGATCACGATCTCGTCGGGGGCGAACGTGAGCGTGGTCGGATCTTCGCCGGGGGCTGCGGCGCGCACGACCGCCGTGCCCTTGTGGAACGGTTGATAGCCGACCGCCTTGTAGAGGACGTCGTTCGTGACGATCGGGATCTCGTCGAGCTCGGCGGCGACCGCCTCCTGGTCGTTCGAGTTCGGTCGGAACTTCAGCTTCGACGCGAGGTAGAAGGTCTCCCGGACGCGCGCGAAGGCGAGCTTCACATGCGCGGCCGTGGCCTTGTCGCCGTCCCAGAATGCGAGCGTCCACACGTCCGGGCCGAGATGGTGGACCAGATACCCCATGAGGAAGCTCGGCTTGTCCTTGCCGTAGTTCCGATCGAAGCGTTGCTCGGCCTCCTTCGTCCGAGGCACCTTGAGGAGCTCGGCGAAGACGAAGTCCTTGTGCATCGGGTAGAGGTCGGCATCGGCGTAGTAGATGGCCGATGTCTTCAGATCGATGACGAACTTGGTGAACCGTTCGCCGGAGGCCTCCTTGGAGTAGTCGAGGAAGTCCTCCTCCGACGCGAGCTTCGAGGTCCACACGGGCCGCGTCTTCGGAGCGGCGCTCGCCGTCGAGGGCGCGGCAGGAGCGGCGGCATCGACGACCGCGACCCCGCCTTCGGGAGAGGCGGAGACGGCCGGGCTCGGGCTCTCCTTCCGACTACAGCCGCCGAGGAAGACGAGACCGGCGACGAGGAGCGCGCGCGCAACGGGGGCCATCGGTCGACGAGTTGACCTAGGCTGAGGGGCCCCGTCAATGACCGCGCGACCAGCGACGCGAGACCGTCGACGTGCCGCCGGGGGCTGGGCGCGAGCCGCGAGCCGCAAGCCCAAGCTCGAGAGCTGAACGCGGCGAAGAAGGCGACGAGGAAGCGACCACTTCGCTGTGCTCCTCGGAGATGCGAAGCTGCGGCCTCAGCTCGATGAGCCTCTACCTGTACGCGATCGTGGATCGGCCGCCGCGAAGCCCGGAGCTTCTCGGGAGAGGGATCGCGCGGAAGCCGCTGGCGCTCGTTCGAGCCGGGAAGGCGTACGTCGTCGTGGAGCCCGCCGAGGCTCGCGAGGCGACGCCCGCGGCGATCGTCGCGCACGACCGCGTCGTTCGTCGGATCGCGCGGCTCGCTCCGTCGGTACTGCCGCTCCGGTTCGGTGCGACGGCTGTCGACCGCGTCGCGGTGAAGGCGGCGATCGCGCCGCTCGGTGGCATGCTCGAGCGCGCCTTCGAGCGGGTGCGTGGTGCAGTGCAGTTCACGCTTCGAGTCGACGGCCTTCGAGCTCCCGCGAAGCGAGCGCCGGCGGGAACCGGTCCCGGAACGCGCTGGCTCGCAGAGCGCCGCGCAAGGCACGAGGTCCCGGAGCTCACCGCTGTGAGCGAGGCCACGCGCCCGTGGGTCCGCGAGGTCCGTGCAGAGCGTCACGACCACGGGCCCCGCATCGCGTCCGTCTACCACCTCGTCGCGCGAGAGGATGTTCGTGCCTGGAAGCGCGCTTTCGCGCGCTCGATCATGGATCTCCCACGCGGCGTGACGGTGACCGTGACAGGGCCGTGGCCGCCGTGGGCCTTCGCGGAGCTTGCATGACGAAGCCGAAGAAGAACGCCGTGAAGAAGGCGAGCGCGGTGAAGAAGCCGAGCGTCGTGAAGAAGACGCGCGCCGTGAAGAAGACGCGCGCGGTGAAGAAGCCGAGCGCGAGGCGGCCTTCGAGCCGCCGGCGCGCGCCGCTCGGGACGGCCGGCGTTGCCGAGCTCCGCGTGAACGAGATCGAGTCGCTGCGAGCGGAGGTCGAGCGGAAGAGCGCCGAGCTCCTTCCGCGCTGGAACGCCAACCCGGAGGACGTGCAGAAATCGGTCGCCCAGCTCGTGCTCGCGCTCGTGGAATTCCTTCGCAAGCTGCTCGAGCGTCAGGCGATCCGTCGCATGGAAGCCGAGACGCTCGAGCCGGACGAGGTCGAGCGGATCGGCCTCGCGCTCATGCGCCTCGAGGAGGCCGTGCACGATCTCGCGGCACGCTTCGGCCTGGCTCCCGAGGACCTCAACCTCGATCTCGGTCCGCTCGGTCGACTGACCTGAGGCGATTGACCTGAGCCAAGCGCCCGCCGACTAGTTCTCCACGAGCTCGACGCGCCACTTGATGTCGGAGCTGATGTCCGTGAGCGGCGTGACCTCGACGAAATAGTCCGCGTCCTTGATGAACGGGACGACGCCGGCGCTGTCGGGGGTCAGCTCGGCGGTGTCGCCGCCGTCGACGTCGACGCGAAGCCGAACTCTGCCGGTGAAGTTGAGCTCCATCGTCTTCGTCTGGGGCTTGAGCCGAAACGTGAGGTAGTCCCGCTTGTCCCTGCGCGAGAGTGTACCGCAACGCACGGGCGCCAGCTCGTTGGCGTCGTTCTCGCTGTCGTTGGGCTCCGACTCCGGCTCGCATTCGGTGCCTCCGCTCGAGCTCGTCGTGCCCGAGGCTCCGCTCGACGAACCGCCGTTGCCGCTGCTGTTCCCGCCAGACGACGACGAGGACGAGGACGACGACGAGGCCGCGCCCGGGCTGCCCGAGAGCACATCCTGGCTCTCGGCACCGGCACATGCGCTTACCAGGACTGCCGTGCAGGTGAGTGATACGGCGACGTAGAGAAGGGAAGAACGAGGCACGATGGGAGCTCCCTCACGCCGCCATGCGCCGGCGCGCGCGTCCATCTTAGCCTAGGTGTTAGCCTGAGGCCCATGCGTGGATCCAGGCCAGGGGCGCTGCCGGGTACCGTCGTCGAGCTGGGATCGGAGGATCTCGTCGAGGTCGACGAAAGTCGAGCTTCGCTCATCGCGGCTGCCGCGACTGCGCAGAACATCGCGATGCTGACCGGGACCCACGGTGTCATCTCGCCGCCGCTCCACCGGCCTCGCGTACGACTGCCGAGCCCGGAGGAGATCCACGAGGGCGCGTCGTCCGATCCCGAGGACGTGGAGCTCGGTCGCTTGCGGGCGCTCGTCGCCGCGCGGAGCGGGGATCCCGTCGGCGAGCTCCGCGCTCGTCTCGAGCTCGCGGTCGCGGTGCTCGCGCGCGGTCAGGTGAGCGCCGCGCTCGTCGAGGCGAAGGCGGCGGCGGAGGTCGGCGAACATGCGCCGGCGGCGCACGCGTTGCTGCGCGCGCTGCTCCTCGGCCGAGAGGAGATCGATGCGCAGCTCACGCACGTCGACGAGCTCGTGGCCCACGCGGCGAGCGAGAGCGCTCGCGCGGATTGGCTTTGCGAGCGGGCGCGCCTCATCGAGGCGCGTGACGGCGTGACCCGCGAGTCGGTGGCGGCGTGGAACGACGCACTCGCCCTCGTCCCCGATCACGCCGGTGCGCTCTACGGCGCGGAGGCGGCGCTCGACGGTACGGGACGCCATTCCGAGCTTGCCGAGCTGCTCGCGCGGCTGGCGGAGCTGTTGAAGAACGACGAGGCGGCGGCCTGGCTCCACGTCGAGCGTGCACTCCTCCTCGACCGCCGGCTCGGCGACGTGGCCGGTGCGCGCGCGGCGCTCACGCGTGCGCTCGACCTATCTCCTGGGATCGGCCCGGTGCGAGCGGCGTTCGTCGATCACGCGGTACGTCACCGTGACGACGCGCGACTCGCGGGCCTGCTCGAATCGGAGGCCAGCCTGGAGCCGGACAAGGCCCGTGCGGCCCGGCTCGAGCTCGATGCCGCGCTCGCGCATCGGCGTGCCGGGACCGATCGCGCCCGGATCGTGAAGGTCCTCGAGCGTGCGCACGGGCGGGCTCCGACGTCGGCGCTCGTCGATCTTCGCGTGAGCGAAGAGCTCGGGCGTCTCTACGACGCCGAGGGAAGACACGGGGATGCGCTGCGCGCGCGCAAGGCTGCGCTGAGGTCGCTCGACGATCCTCGCGAGGAGCTGGTGGCGCTCCGCGCGATCGTCACCTCGGCGGAGAGGGCAGGGGAGATCGACGATGCGGTCCTCGCGCTCGAACGCGCGCGAGTGCTCGAGCCGGACGATGCAACGCTGCTCGGCGATCTCGATCGCCTGCTCGAAGCGTCCAAGCGTCACGAGGCCCGCGCCGTGCTCTGGATGCGCGAGGCGGCGCGGATCGACGAGCCCGCGAAGAAGGCTCGTGCGCTCCTCGTCTCCGCTGCGGCCTCCCTTACCGGTGGTCGCGAAATGGACGCCACGCGGCAGCGCGAGTCCGCGTGGCTCACCGCTCCGACCGCGCCCGGCGTTTACGACGCTCTCGCGGAGCGGCTCGCTCCCGTGGCCCCGACCGAGGCCATCGACGAGCGCATCCGTCTCTACGAACAGGCGATCCGCGCGACGAAGGATCCGGACCGCAAGATCCATCTCCTCGAGAAGCTCGCCTGGCTCACGGACGACGTCGTGGGAGACTCTCCGAAGGCCGCGCGCATCTACGAGGAGATCCTCGCGATCGAGCCGGCACGCCTCAGCGCGATCGTCGGGCTCGCCTCCGTCGCGACGCGCGCCGGCGACGACAAGGCGCTCGCGCGGGCGCTCATCGCGCAGGCGGACGTAACGGGAGACTCCGCCGCGCGCGCGGAGCTTCGTCTGCGAGCGGCCGAGGCGATCGCGTCGATCGATCCGGAGCGCGCGCTGGCCCTCGCCGAGGAGCTCGAACGAGAGCCCGTCGTCGGCGCCCGCGCGGCGGAGGTCGTGACCCGCCTCCATGCCGCCGCCGCGCGCTGGGATCGCGCTGCGGAGTCGCTCGCGCGCCGTGCCTCTGCGAGCGAAGGGGCGCAGAAGGTCGCGCTCGTGCTCGCCGAGGCGAACATCCTCCTCGATCGACTCCGCGCTCCGGAACGCGCCCTCGCTGCGATCGACCGATTGCCACGCGAGCTCCAGGACGACGCCGCGGTGCGTGCGGCATCGCTCGAGGCCCTCGAGCTGCTCGGCGACGCGGAGCGGCTCCGCTCCGAGCTCGGGGGGCTCGCCGACCGCGCGAGCTCGCCGAACGCCCGCGCGCTTCTCCTCCTTCGGGCCGCCGAGCTCGACGAGCAGCACGGCCGCGATGCTGACGCGGTCGCGGCTTACGAGCGCGCTTGCGAGGGGACGCCGGACGAAGCGCTTCTTGCCGACCGTCTCGTGCGCATCGGCGCTCGTGTCCCGCTCGGCGAGGCTTCGCGCGCGCTCGTTGCTCCGCTGACGACGGCGGTGCGTGCGATCGACGCAGGCGATGCAGGGAGCGCCGAGCCGCTGCTCGCCACCGGAGCGCGCGACATCGCCACGCTCCGGATGGCGGAGCGGCTCGCCTCGGCTGCCGCGCCCTCGAGGGCCTTGCGTCGCTCGTCGCCTGGACGTTGCCGAAGAGCGACGACTACGAGCCGTGGGAGCGGCTGCTCGCGCTCGGCGCGGCAGACCTGCCCGGCCTCGACACCCTGGTGCGCCGAGCGCACGAGCGTGCGCTCGCCGGCGATCGGGCGGCGATCCAGGCATCGACGCGCGCGCTGCTGCGCCGTGCGGAGAGCGCCGCTGACGATACCGAGCGGCTGGTGCTCCACCTCGACATCGCGCGGCTCCTTCGCCGCGCCGGGGCGACGCCGGAGGCCGGCGGTCACTGCAAGCGAGCGCTCTCGGCGGATCCGACGAGCCTCTCCGGAGCATGCCTCCTCGCGCAGATCGCCGTTGAGCTCGGCGATGACGACGCAGCGATCGTCGCCTCTCGCGCGCTTGCCGGCATCGTTACGGACAAGCGGGCGCGGGCCGATCTCCTCCGTGATGCCGCCGATCTGTGCGCCGCGCGCGGGGAGAAGGACGCCGCGGCCGAGCTCCTCGAGCAAGCGCTCCAGGCGAATCCCGAGGAGGTGCAGACGGCCGCGCGCCTCTCCGCGATCCAGCGTGCCCGTCGTTCCTTCACCGATCTCGCACGCGTCCTCGGTGACGTGCTCGCGCGAGCGAAGAACGAGGAGGCGATCATTCCGATCGCGTCGGAGCTCGCCGACGTCGCGAGGAAGGATCTCTCCCCGCCCGATCCGCTGCTCGCGATCTCGGCGCTCGAGCGTGTTCGCGAGGTCGCGCCGACGCACGTGCCGTCGCTGTTCCTCCTTGCGGAGCTCTTCATCGGCCAGCGTGCATGGGACAAGGCGCTCGTCGCCCTCGCCGAGACGGTGAACGCGACGAGCGAGAGCGCGGAGAAGCTCGTGGCTCTCGTGGGGCGCGCGAGCATCTATCGCCGGGTGATGAACCAGCCCGCGCTCGCGGAGGCGGAGCTGCGCGCTGCGCTCGAGATCGATCCCCATGACCCCCGCGCCGTTCGTGGCCTGCTCGATCTCGGCGACCTCGTGTCGAAGGACGAGCGCGCCACGCTCCTCGGCCGGCTCGTGATCGGGGAGACCGCTCCAGCGGAGCGCCTCCAGGCGCTGCTCGAGCTGGCCGACGCGCGACGGGTCGTCGGCGACACCGCGGGCGCCGAGGGGGCGCTCGTGGAGGCGGCGTCGCTTTCGCCCGATCCGGCGATGCTCGAGCGTGTTCGCGCCGCCGTCGGAAGGGACACGGACGCGCTCGCGCGCGTGCTCTCGCGCGCGGTCGCACGCGCGCACGAAGGCGGTCGTGCGATCGATCCGACCTGGCTTGTCGGGCTCGGGCGGATCGAGCTCGACCTCGGTCGCCACGAGGACGCGATCGAGCGCTTCGAGGAGGCGCTGCGTGCGGACGATACGCGCGACGACGCTCGTGTGGCGCTCGCTCGAGCGTTGGCGGCGCGGGGACGCCATGAGCCGGCCGTCGAGGCGCTCGCACCCGTCATCGTCGCGTCCTCGGGACGGCTGCCGATCGATGCGAGCGTCGTGCGTCTGTTCGAGAGCTCGCTCGCGGGCGCAGGTCGAACGACGGAGCAATGGGTCGCTCGCGAGCTTCGCGCGATGGCCGGCGATCTCGCGCCCGAAGAACACGCGGGGCTCGACGCCCGGATGCGGAGCGCCTCGCCGGTCGAAGGGCTGTCGGCTGCGTCGCTCCGCAGGTCCGTGATGCCGGGCGCCCTGGGGCGCCATCCGGTGTGGGACGTCGCCGTGATCGCGTCGTCGTTCGCCGGCAAGCTCGCGCGCGTCGGGCTCTCGGAGCAGGGCTCGTCGACGCGCGACCGGGTCAAGCCGCGCGCGTCGCACCCGATTCGGCCGCTCTTCGATCGCGTCACGCGGGTGTTCGAGCTCGGCGAGATCGAGCTCGCCGTCTCCGATCACGTCGCCGCCCCCGTGATCGCGTGCGAGGACGTGCCGTGGGTGATCGTGCCGTCCACGCTCGGCTCGTTCTCCGATGCGCACGCGCTTGCCGCCCTCGCGCGCCCGATGGTGCGCCTCGCGCTCGGCGTTCCGTGGCTCGGCGCCCTCGGCTCGCACGAGGTGCTCGCCCTCGTCGTCGCGTTTGCTCGCCAGGTCGCGCCGGGGTTCTCGGCGCGTCCGAGCGAGCGCGTCGAGCCGCTCGTCGCGGACTTCGAGCAGCGGGCGCGTCGCGCGACCGACCGGAGGCGGCGGCGGATGCTGGAGGAGCTCGAGCCGATGCTCGAGCGCGCGCCGGCGGTGGACGAGCTTGCGTTCGCCGAAGCCGTCCTCGCGACCGAGGCTCGCGCGGCGTTCCTCCTCTCGGGGAGCCTCCGCGCATCGCTCGACGCAGTGGCTCCGACGGACGCGGCGCTCGCAGAGGCGCTGCGCGTTCCGGGCCCGGCTTCGCTCACTGCAGTTTTCGGTCGCTCGTCGAGCCGGGACCTCGCGTCGTTTGCGCTCGCGAGCGAGACGGTGGCGCTTCGCCGGAGCCTCGCGGCCACGTGATGTGCTAATGGCCGAGCGCCGAAAGCGCACCTCAGCGGGTCGTTGGGGCGCGAGCCCCAAGAGCGAGCTTCCCACGATGCCTGATCACAAACCCCTCGTGCTCTCGTATGCAGGTTGCGGGACCTGCAAGAAGGCGTTGCGCTGGTTCGCGGACCAGGGCATCGCGGTCGACGTTCGTCCGATCGTGGACGCGCCGCCCAGCGCCGACGAGCTCGGTGAGTGGATCCCGAAGAGCAAGCGCCCCGTCCGCAAGTGGCTCAACACCAGCGGTCAGAGCTACCGCGCGATCGGCAAGCAGAAGGTCGACGCCGCGAAGGACGAGGAGATCGTCCGGTGGCTCACGCAGGACGGCAAGCTCGTGAAGCGCCCCGTGGTCGTCACGTCGAAGCACGTCCTCGTGGGCTTCGACGAGGACGCGTACCGCGAGACCTTCGGCTGAGGGCCGCGCGACGCGAGTGAGGGCGCCTCGCCGCGGAGGCCCACCGCCTCGTGCCCGCCCGCTTCACCGGCCGGTCGTCGCGCTCGTCTCGGGCCGCACGGGCGAAGGCCGCATCTGGCCACGTCGCTGCACCTCGATCGTCGGGCGACATCCCGCCGACATCCCGCCGACATCCCGCCGACTCGACCGAGACGGCGCGAGACAGGAGCCAGGCGGACACGGTCGAGCGGACGTGGAGGTGCGCCGGGGCGGGCAACGCGTGCTAGCCTCGAGAGATGCGTTTCTTGCTTGGGCCTCGCGGGATGCGCTTCATGCTCGCGGCCGTTGCCCTGTGCACTCTGTCCGTGCCCACGGCGGCCCATGCCTATTGCCGCACGACCACGCAGCCGCTGCCGGCCAACTACAGCCCGAACCGCGGCTGCTTCACGCAGGGGCTGTACCTCTTCTGGCGGAATGCGTGCGTCAGCTACAGCATCAATCACGGGGCGAGCAGGAACATCCCGTACGATGAGGCGAAGCGCATCATCGATGATTCGTTCGCCACGTGGATGAATGCGGCCTGTGCTGACGGGAACGCGCCCGGAATCTCGGTCTCGAACATCGGCCCGTCCAAGTGCGGTGAGGTCCGCTACAACGCCGACTCGACGAACCAGAACGTCATCGTGTTCCGCGACGACGTCTGGCCGTACGACGATCCCTACAGCACGCTCGGGCTCACGACGGTCACCTTCAACGCCGAGACGGGCGAGATCTACGACGCGGACATGGAGATCAATTCCTCCGCCCGCAATTTGTCGATCACGGAT
>Ga0209922_104223_pt1 | contig 10581 bp, 7 predicted proteins | sample ThiBiot_500_biof_FD_183946 | JGI IMG/M metagenome (GOLD analysis project Ga0209922, IMG submission 183946) | Wastewater bioreactor microbial communities from Cape Town, South Africa - Thiocy_expt_500_biof (SPAdes) | ecosystem: Engineered > Bioreactor > Thiocyanate-remediating > Anaerobic-Aerobic ...
CAACGTCATGTCGCGAACGGCGAAGCCGTCAGGTCCGAACTTGTATTCCCAGGTGCTGCGATCGTACGAACGCTTGGATTCGTCGTAGCCGGAGAAGAGTCCTTCGTTGAACTCGAACTCGTCCTTCACGATGAACGCCGCGTTGGTGTAGTGGCGCACGTACTCTTTATGAATCTTGTCGTTGGTCAGCAGGTAGTTGATGACACCCGACAAGAACGCGATGTCCGATCCCGAACGGATCGGCGCATAGTGATCCGCCATGGCCGCCGAGCGGTTGAACCGCGGATCGACCACCATCAGCTTGGCGCCACGCTCGGCTTTCGCCTCGGTGACCCACTTGAATCCGCAGGGATGTGCTTCCGCTGCGTTACCACCCATAATCCAGACGAGATCAGCGTTCTTGATGTCCGTCCAGGAATTCGTCATTGCACCGCGACCAAATGTGGGGCCCAAACTGGCCACCGTCGGTCCGTGTCAAATCCTAGCCTGATTTTCTATCTGTAAGAGACCGAGGCCGCGTGAGACCTTGAAGGTCGCCCAGCCGCCTTCGTTGGCGACCGAACTGCCGGCCAGAAACGCAGTGGTGAGCCAGCGATTGACCGTCACACCGTCGCGATTCTTTTCGACCCAGTTGGCGTCGCGATCTTCTTTCAGGAGCTTCGCAATGCGCTCCATCGCGAAGTCCCAGCTCACGCGCTCGAAGCTGGTGCCGCCGGGCTTGCGGTACATCGGATACTTCACGCGGACCTTCGACTTGATGTAATCGATGGCACCTGCGCCCTTGGGGCAAAGCGTGCCCCGATTGACTGGATGGTCGACGTCGCCCTCGATGTGGGTGACTTCCATCTTGCCTTTTTCTTCTTTGCTTTCAGCAGAGAAGATCAGCATGCCGCAGCAGACAGCGCAGTACGGACACTGGCTACGGACTTCTTTGGTCTGCGCAAGTTTGAAAGGCCGGATCGATAATGCATGGGCCGCTTCGATTTCACCAAATCCAAGAGCGCCAAGACTCGTCCCCGCCAAACCCGCGCCGGCCCCGAGCATAAACGAGCGCCGCGAGAGTTCCATGTTCATGGAACATTTCCTCCGATTACCGCCCCCAACGGGGGACGCCCAAACATTAGAGTTTGTCAAAATAAAAAGTAGAGTGACTCCAACCAACTGTCAAAGCTACGCTTTTGTCGTGTTGCGATCTAACAAACCCCCGCTGAATCCGTCGCGCGGGATGCGGCGACGCGTTATCCCGTTGCATATGCTCATTTATTCATCTGGAATACTTGTTTGGACGTTGTCCGGCCTTTGACGCCGCAGATTATGTCATTTCGTCGCAGTGATACTTATTGACGACAATGTGCGCGCACCACAAAATGTTGTTGTGGCGGCGTATCCCGCTCCCGCGTGTCGGGGCCGACGAATCGAATTCAACAAGTCCCTTTGGGGCTCGCCGTTGCAGCGCTTACTGCATCGTCTTGCGATACGAATTCACGCGACTCTCGCAGCCACACATCAAGTCAATCCGAACGACTCGAAGCGTTCTTATTCCGGCGATGTCTCGTCCAGTGCGCGAGTCGCGCGACGCCGCGTCGCGCACTGGCGCCATCGTGCAGCAGCATATGCCGTCGCGATCGTCCTGAGTTGCGGGGCGGCGATGAGTTCCGCCATCGCGGCCACATCGGATCAGCCGTCCGAGCCGGCGTCGCTGAAAGTCTGGAGCGACGGCCACAAGCCAACATGGCAGTTGGACAAGCTGCACGGCGGGCAGCTGGCGCTGCAAAGCCTGCGAGGCAATGTCGTGCTGGTGCATTTCTTTGCCACCTGGTCACTTCGCTGCAAAAGCTGGCGACCGCGACGCGCGGCAAGCCGGTCGCTATCGTCGCGGTCGATGTCGCCGAAGTCGACCTGCGCGTGCGCGCCTTCTTCGACAAGGTGCCCGCCGATTTTGCCGTGCTGCTCGACCGCGATCGCGCCGTCACCAAGGCGTGGCAAGTCAGTGCGTTGCCGACCACCTTCGTGCTCGATGCCGAGCTGGCGCCGCGACTGTTCGTCGAAGGCGATCTCGATTGGTCACATGCCGAAACTCTGACGACGCTGGAATCGCTTTACCCCACGGCCGGACAACACAAGCCGCCGCGCGAACAAGCCGGCGCCCAATAACCTGACATCCAAGGAGGAGACCAAAATGCACCGTCGTGAATTCCTGCAAGGCACCGCCACACTCGCGTTGATGGCGATGTTGCCCGGCGTTGCCCGCGCGGACGCCGTGTTTGCACCGAAGCCGGGCGCGTGGCGCACGGTCGATCTTGTCACCAAGCTCGAAATCGACCGGCCGGAAGGCAAGATGCAGGCGTGGATTCCATTGCCCTCGGTCAACGAGAGCGAATGGGAACGGCCCGGCGAAACCAGGTGGACCGGCAACGCCGCCAAGGTCGAGCGCGTCCGCGACGCGAAGTACGGCGCCGAGATGCTACACGTGACCTGGAAGGATGACGAGTTCATGCCGGCCATCGAAGTCACCAGCCGCGTCATGACGCGCGACCGCGCGATCGATCTGAGCAAGCCCGGCAAGGTCGCCGCGCTCAGCGCCGCCGAACGCAAGCTCAACCTCGAGGGCACCGATCTCATTCCGGTTGACGGCATAGTCAAGCAGACCTCGGACAAGATCGTCGCCGAGGCCAAGGCCGCGTCCGATATCGACAAGGCGCGCGCGCTCTATAACTGGGTCATCGAGAACACCCAGCGCGTCGCGGCCACGCGCGGCTGCGGCGTCGGCGACGTCGCCGCCATGCTCAAGAGCGGCAACCTCGGCGGCAAATGCGCCGACCTCAACGCGCTCTATGTCGGCCTTGCCCGCGCTGCCGGTCTGCCGGCGCGCGACGTCTACGGCATCCGCGTGCTGCCGTCGCAGTTCGGCTACAAGAGCCTCGGCGCCGGATCGGTCAACGTCACCAAGGCCCAGCACTGCCGCGCCGAAGTGTTCCTCGACGGCTTCGGCTGGGTGCCGGTCGATCCGGCTGACGTGCGCAAGGTGATGCTGGAAGAACCTCCGGCCAATCTTCCGATCAACGATCCGAAAGTGGTCGCGGCGCGCCAGGCGCTGTTCGGCGCATGGGAAGGCAACTGGGTGGCGTACAACACCGCACACGACGTCGCGCTGCCCGGCACCAAGCAACCGAAGCTCGGCTTCCTGATGTATCCGCAGGCCGAACGCGCGTCGCTGATGCTCGATTGTCTCGATCCCGACAAGTTCCGCTACGCGATCCTCGCCAAGGAAGCGACGGCGACCTGAACGACAATAATATTTGCGACGGGCGCTGCTGCGGCAGCGCCCGTCGTCATGATAGAAAGCGCGCATGAGCATCTATCTCGACAACAACGCCACCACGCCGATCGCACCCGCCGTGCTCGATGCGATGCTGCCGTTCCTGCGCGAGCAGTTCGGCAATCCGTCGTCGAACTATGCGTTGGGCCGCGTCGCGAAGGAGGCGGTGGCAACTGCCCGCGCCCATGTCGCGGCCTTGATCGGCGCGCAACCCGACGAGATCATCTTCACCAGCGGCGGCACCGAAGCCAGCAACATGGCGATCCGCGGCAGCATGGCGCTGAGCGGCGACAGACGCGCTATCGTCACCAGCACCATCGAGCACCCGGCGACGGAAGAACCTTGCAAGCTGCTGGCGCAGCACGGCCACCGCATCCATCGCATCAAGGCCAACAGCGACGGCCGCATCGATCTCGACGATGCGCGCAACGCCATCGGCGGCGACGTCGGTCTGGTCACGCTGATCCATGCGCAGAACGAAACCGGCGTGCTGCAACCCGTCGCCGACGTCGCCGCGATGGCGCGGCAGCATGGCATTCCGGTGCATGCCGATGCCGCGCAATCGGCCGGCAAGCTTGCCATCGATGTCGATGCGCTCGGCATCGACCTGTTGTCGATTGCCGGCCACAAGCTCTATGCGCCGAAAGGTATCGGCGCGCTTTACGTGCGGCGCGGCCGCAAGCTCGAACCGGTGCTGCGCGGCGCCGGGCAGGAAGGCGGCCGCCGTCCGGGCACCGAAAACGTCGCCTCCATCGTCGCGCTGGGCGAAGCCTGCCGGCTCGCGGCGCTGCGGTTGCGCGACAACGCAACACGCGAGATGGAACGGCTGGCGCGCGATCTCTACGCGCGGCTGCAACGCGCCGTTCCCGGTATCGAACTGGTCGGCCATGCGACCGAACGACTGCCCAACACGCTGAACGTGCTTTTCCCCGGCGTTTCAGGCCGCGCGGTGCTGGACGCCTGTCCGGAGGTGATCGCCTCCACCGGCTCGGCCTGCCACGCCGACCGCGAGGAGGCCTCGGCGGCCTTGCGTGCGCTCGGCATCGCCGAACACAAGGCGCTCGGCGCGGTGCGGCTCTCGCTCGGCTTCGCGACAACCGCGGGCGACGTCGAAGCCGCCGCCACGGCGCTGGCAGCCGCATGGCAACGTTGCGGCGCGACGCGCCAAACCGTTCGAGCCTGATGGCGTATCAATCGTTCGCGTGCGTCGCGCCGTTCGACACCAGCAGCGTCGAGACCTTCGACCCGGCAAGCACCCCCGCCGCGACGCTACCGAAATTCAGCGTCTCGCCCGGAATGCGATCGACGCCCATCACCACGAGGGTCGCGCCGTTCTCCCGCACTTCCTGCAGGATCGCCTCCTCCGGCGCGGCGTTGTCGTGGATGGCGGTGGTCACCTGAACGTCGTAGCGCGCGGCGAATGACGTTACATCCTTGAGAATGTCTTCTTCCTGCGGCCGCACCATGCGCGGACTGCGGCGGCGCGCGCCCTTGTCCCGCGTCGTCGAGACATAGACCACATGCAGCGGCGCCGAACTGGTGCGCGCCAGCGCGATCGCCACTTCCGCGCCGCGCCGCGACACGCCGCTCCCCGACACCGGGACCAGAATCCGGAAATCGTTGTTGGTCGGGTGCGCCAACTGGCTGCCCTTCGCCGCGACCACGGCGAGCGGCCCTTCGAATCCGGACGTGATCTCCGCGATCTTGCCGTTAAAGCCGCCTTTCGGCCCGACCGCATCGCCCATGCCGACGAGCAGCAGATCGAATCCCTTGCGCGCCTCCTCGACGACGGCCTCGCCCGCCTGCTTCTCGCTGGTGCGCGTCGTCACGTCGACGTCGCGGGTTTTCTCCGCTTCGTCGACGTCGGCGGCAACCTTCGCGGCGTTTTTCACTGCGCTCTCGTGACTCTGCTCGTCGCCGCGCTTGTCCTGCTGCTGCGTCGCCTGCGCGCCGACATGCAACACCGTGATCGGCAGGCCGCGTGCGCCAGCCAGCAGGCCGGCTATGGTGGCGGCGAATTTGGCATTGGCGCTTTCGTCGACCGCCAGCAGCAGCCGTTCGAGATTGGCGACGAAGCCTTTCTCCTCCAGTTCCTCGCGCTCCAGCCGCGCCTTCTCCTCGCGGCCCAGCGGCAACCGCGCCAGCGCCGCACGCAGCATCGGCGGCATCGCCATCGTCGTCAGGATCGCCATGGTGACGATCATCGAGAACATGTTCTGGCTGAGCACGCCCATCGACAGGCCGATGGTGGCGATGATGACCTCGGTCGAGCCGCGCGCATTCATGCCGCTGGCGAGCGCGAAGGACTCCCTTTGATTCAGGCCGCCGAGCGCCCCGCCCAGATAAGCGCCGCCGAATTTGCCGATGCTCGCGATCAGCACCAGCGCCACCGTCAGCCATAACAGCCGCGGATCGGCCAGCACCGTCAGATCGGCGTGCAGACCGGCGAGGCCGAAGAAAACCGGCATGAACAGGCTGGTGATCAGGCCGCGCAGCCGTTCGTCGATCTGCTTGGTGAGGATCGGCGATTCGCCCACCAGAATGCCGGCGACGAACGCGCCGAGCACGGTGTGCACGCCGATCAGATGCGTGATCATCGCCATCACGCCCATCAAAAGCAGGATGATGGTGATGACCGCCGCCGAACTGACCAGATGATCGTTGGCCCAGCGGATGAGCTGGAACACCACGCGGCGCCCGACGGTGAAACTGACCAGCAGGAACGCCAGCGTGCCCAGCACCGCCTGCGCCACCGAGGCCAGATCGAGCGTGCCGCGCGACGCCAGGCTGAAGATGATGGCGATGATGATCCAGCCGATGGTGTCGTCGATGACCGCGGTGGCGATGATGATCTGGCCGACATTGCGGCGCATGAAGTTCATCTCGCGCACGACGACGGCGACGATCTTCACCGACGAGATCGACAGCGCGGTGCCGAGAAACAGCGATGCCACCAGCCGCGCTTCCGGATGCGGCAGCAGGCTGTCCGGCAGCACCTGCCCCAGCGCGAAGCCGCAGAGGAACGGCACGACGATACCGGCAACCGAGATGGTGATAGCGGCCTTGCCGACTTTGCGCACCAGCTTGAGATCGGTCTCCATGCCGGTCAAAAGCAGCAGCAGAAGGATGCCGAATTGCGCCAGCCCGTCGATCAGCGCCTTTTGTTCGGGCAATGGCGGAAAGATCGCACTCTGCGCCTGCGGCCACACCCAACCGAACAGCGACGGGCCAAGCAGCAGGCCCGCCAGCAATTCGCCGATCACCGAAGGCTGGCCGAGCCGCTGCATGATTTCGCCGAGGCCGCGCCCCACCGCGATCAGCAGCACCACCTGCGCGATCAGCAGAAATTCAGACGGCCGCGCGGCGCCCTCGCCGGCCGCATCGGCCGCCGTGACCATCACGAGCGTTACCGACGCCGCCCACAACGCCGAGCCAAGCAACTTCCATGGCATGCCCCCGCCGATCTCCCCGTGGTTCCACGTCGCGCGCCCAAGTCAGCGGCGATTGTCGCAACCTCTGCAGCAAATAGCCAGAGCAGGATGGGGAACCCGCATGTCTCCTTTCGGGACATCGCGTCGTAAACCGTTCGCGCGATTGCGCCACGAAAAAGAGGCCGATGCCGCATGGCATCAGCCTCCAGTCGCGCAGTCAATCAAGTGAGGTTGGCCTCACCGGAGAGTCAGGATGCCAGCACGCCGGATTGCTTGGCGACGTGCGTGGCGATGGCGTCCATCAACGGCGGCGACAGGCAATCGTACGGCTCGAGACCGAGTGCCCGCAGCGTTCCGCGCACGTCGTCCATCGCCTCAGGCCTGGTTCCGCTTTCGATGATCGAGGACACGAACGCCGCGAAGCCTGGAGCCGACCAGCCGTCGTCGGGCGACAATTCGGTGTGGATGAAATCGAGTCCGTAGAATGGATGCGAGGTCTTCTCGATGCGCCCGTACATGTGCACGCCGCATCCGCTGCACGCGTAACGCTGAATGACGGCGTTCGCATCGACCACCTTCAGCTTGTGGCCGTTCTCGACTACCGTCACCTTGTCGCGCGGCGCAACGGCAACCAGCGAGAACAGCGCGCCCTCCGGCTTCCAGCATTTGGTGCAACCGCAGGCATGATTGTGCGCGGACTGCGACGCGACGCTGACCTTCACCCGGTCGCTGGTGCATTGGCACAGCAACGTCCCTCCGGAGAATGCCGCATTCGCCGGCCGGACGCCGCCATCGACTCGCGGATGAATTGAAACCTTCGCTGCCATGATATCCCCTCCCAAACTGCCCGCGCCGGAACGCCACGATGGTCCGCCGGCTCCGCATTCGGGCACAGGCTTAGCCGCCTGGGCTTCGGCCGGCTTGCCCAAGAGCGAAATCGGCTTGCTCCCCAGCGAAGCAACGGCCGGGTTCGCAACAAAATCGCCGCAACGCCATGCGGAGCTCCGCCACTTGACGGAATCCGGATGGCATTGGAGGATCGCGCCGGAATGATCCGACGCGCCGTCTCGCGCGGCGCGCGGTTCGACGCCAAACCCGGCGAGCCTTCCGCTCTCTTCGAAATCTGCGATCCCGCACCCCGAGTCACGGTTAGGTCCTATGTCCGCTGGCGTCCGTTCGCTCACCACATCCGGCCTGGCTCCCAAACAGCGCATCGCTTACTGGACGCATGCGCTCGCGGAACTCTGCGGCCGGTTCGACATCGATCCGCTCGACGCGCCATCGCTCGACGGACAGATCGACTGCGCGACAATTTCTCGCCTGAAGCTTTGCCGGATCGAGGTCAGCCGGCATCGCGTCGCGCTACCCTCGGCGCGGCACAGGGCGGGCGAGCATCCGTTCATCAAGATCCTGTTCCAGACTCACGGAACCTCGCGCTTCGAGCAGCAGGGCCAGCGCATCGATCTCGGCCCCGGCGATTGCCTCGCTTATGACGTGTCGGCGCCGCACTCCATCGTCAGCGAATCCCTGACGCGCCACGACGTTGTGATCGTGCCCGAAGCGCTGCTGCAGGAACGCGGCTTCCATCCCGGCAGGATGACCGCGTGCAAGCTGTCGGCGCGTAGCGGCGCGGCACGGATCGCACGCGACGTCGTGCATTCGGCGATTGGCGAGGCTTCGACGCTGACGGCCTCGACCGCGCCCGGCGTCGCCGACACGCTGCTCGATCTGCTGCTGGTGCCGTTTCGCCAGATCGCCAACGCCGCCGATCGCAGCGGGCCCGCCGCGCTCCACCTGCGAGCACAGGCCTTCATTCACGAGCACCTGCGCGATCCCGATCTGAGCATCGACCGGATTTCGGCGGCGCTCGGCTGCACCAAGCGTTACCTGCACATGGTGTTCAGCGAACGGGGAACGACGATCAGCGATTACATCTGGCAGATGCGGCTGCGCAATTGCCATCAGGAGCTGACGGCCTATCGCGGCGCGACCGTCACCGACGTGGCCTTCGCCTGGGGCTTCTCCAGTTCGTCGCACTTCAGCCGGCTGTTCAAGAAGCATTTCGGCGTCGCGCCGTCGGCGGTGTGTCGCACGCCGATCGCACTGAAGAGCTGACGCGCCGCGTCTTTGCCGCGGGCCAACGACATCAGCACATCATCTGCGCCATGACGCGGTGAGTCCGCCGCGTCAAGTATTGAGCTGTGTCAATGGCTTCCATCGCACATGTGCGATTGACACGAGGCTCAAGATTTCAGGCAAAGATATGGAACAGCAAGACATCGCCATCAAGCGAGCACGCGCTTCCGATACAGCCGAGACACCAGCGGTTGTGGCGCCGGAGGACACGCATCTGCCGGTGACCATAGCCCCGCGAAAGCTCGTTCGGCGAACCTGGCCTGCAATACTTTCCCTTTTCGTCGTGCTGCTGCTTGCGGGCGCTGGCGGCTATTATTGGTGGAAGCAGGTGCATCCGCCGCTGCCTGTCGGAATCAGCTTCGGTAATGGCCGCATCGAAGCTGACGAGATCGACATCTCCACCAAGTACGCAGGTCGCGTCGCGGAACTGCTGGCCGATGGCCCGGATGGACACCAGGGACTTAGAGCAGTCGCTTTCGAAGTCCGAGGCACAGGTGCGGGAGGCACAGCACGCCATCGACGAAGCCCAGGCGACTCTCGCCCAGCAACAGACCCAGCAAATCCTGGCCGAACAGGAAATCGAGCGGACGCGACAACTGGTCAAGAATGGCTGGGCGACCAGAGAGCTGATGGATCAGCGACAACAGCAACTCGATGCCGCCAATGCAGGTCTTGGCGCCGCGCGGGCAAGAGTCCTCCGGGTTCAGCACGCCCTCAACGCCGCAGAGCATGACGCCGGCTTCTACAGGGTGCAGATCGCGGACAATACGCTGATCGCACCCAAAGCGGGGCGCATCCAGTACCGCCTCGCCAACATCGGAGAAGTGCTTCCCGCCGGCGGCAAGGTGATGACCATGCTGGATTTCTCCTATGTCTACATGGACATCTATCTGCCAACGGCAGAGGCGGGCAAAGTCAAGATCGGCGCCGACGCCCGCATCGTGCTCGATGCTTACCCGAACCATCCTATTCCGGCAAAAGTCTCCTTCGTCGCGAGCCAATCGCAGTTCACGCCAAAAACCGTCGAGACCCAGAGCGAGCGCGACAAGCTGATGTTTCGCATCAGGGTACGCGGACGCCATCAGAGGCGGACTGCCCGGGATCACCTATGTGCGATGGGATCCGTCGATCAGCTGGCCGAAGAAGCTGGAAGCCGCTCCATGACCATCGCCAACGATGCGGTCGCTTCCGTCAGCGACCTTTGCCATCATTACCGCAAGGTCACCGCGCTCGACCACGTCTCGACCGAAATTCCTGCCGGCCGCCTGGTCGGTCTGATCGGTCCGGACGGAGTCGGAAAATCCACGCTCCTGGCTATCCTCGCAGGCGCGCGCCAAATCCAGCAAGGCGACGTCACCGTCCTCGACGCGAACATTGCCAACACCACCGCTCGCGCCTTGATATGCCCACGCATTGCCTACATGCCGCAGGGACTGGGCAAGAACCTCTACCCCGATCTCAGCGTCCGCGAGAATATCGAGTTCTTCGCGAGACTGTTCGGTCATTCGCGTGAGGAACGCGAGTGGCGGATCGAGGAACTGTTGAAGAGCACAGCTCTGGCGCCGTTCGCCGATCGCCCGGCCAAGAAGCTGTCTGGCGGCATGCGCCAGAAGCTCGGCCTGTGCTGCTCGCTCATTCACGATCCGGATCTCCTGATTCTGGACGAGCCCACGACTGGCGTTGATCCGCTTTCGC
>Ga0209922_104228_pt1 | contig 10571 bp, 10 predicted proteins | sample ThiBiot_500_biof_FD_183946 | JGI IMG/M metagenome (GOLD analysis project Ga0209922, IMG submission 183946) | Wastewater bioreactor microbial communities from Cape Town, South Africa - Thiocy_expt_500_biof (SPAdes) | ecosystem: Engineered > Bioreactor > Thiocyanate-remediating > Anaerobic-Aerobic ...
GCAACAGCAGCCGATCCCGCAGCAACAGCAGCAGCAGCAGCAGCAGCAGGCCCACGAGCAGAAGGACTCGAAGAGCGACGCCGTGCGTAAGTCACTCGAGAAGGCCCACCCGAAGTCCGAGTCGGTCATCCACGGGCTGACGATCACCGACGACGGTGAGAACGTGACGCTCAGCGGCAAGGTCCCCGACGAGGCCACGCACCGTTCGCTGGTGAAGACCGCGAAGGAGACGCCGGGCGTGAAAAGCATCAAGGACGACCTGAAGGTCGAGCATCATCACAAGAAGTGAGCATGACGCTCCGGCGCACGCGCGAGCCGGCGCGGTCCTCGTCGGATCGCGACCGGCTCGCCGCGCTGGGAGCGACCTCATACGCGCTGCGAAGCGCCCGCGATGGCCCGCGTCGCACGCGTCTTGGGCGAGCGCAACTCCCTCTCGTTGCGCCGCGCCTGATTGCTGTCGCGCTTCGATCGGTTCGCGCTCTTGCGCGTCGATTTGCGCGACGGGCGCTCCGCGGCCGAGAGCTCGCGCGCAGAAGTGGCTCGCGCCTGACGCTGCGTCTTGTGGATGTGACGGCCACGCAGCGGATGGGCGGTCTTGACCGAACGCGGGGTCAGGTGCCGTTCCTTGGCGGCTTCACGGTCGCGCTCCGCGAGCTCCGCCTCCGTCTCGCCCCCTCCGAGCGCTTGCGTTCGCCGGACCTCGAGGAGCCTCGGAGCCCCCTCGGCCTTCCGTCGCGCGACCTTGGGCTTGCGTGCGCGATCGCGGCGCCGTTCGGCCTCCTCGACCTCGCGTCGTACCGCATCGAGGATGGCGTCACCCGCGAGCGCGACGGCCTCTTGCTCGGTCCTCGCGCGAGCCTCGACGTAGAACTTCGGTGCATCGACGACCTTGACCAGCGTGACCTCGACCCGACACGCCCAGTGGAGCTTCCCCGGCGCGCTGATGATCTGGTCCAAGCGAATGCCGACCCGACGGATGTGCTTGCCGTACCCCTCGAGCCCCGAACGGACGACACCGACGGCGTGCTCTTCGGCCGTCGTCGGGCGCATGGCGCGTGGATAGAGCCGGATCTCGAGCTCGGGGGGCGCACCCCAGCCGCCGGCCGCGACGGGCCGTCGGCTCGCATTGAGTTGTTCCATGCTCGAAGCGCTGCATGCGGCGTTCCGGTGCCGGGACGAGCTCTCCCACGCACCGCCACCGGGCCCGAGGCGCTACACTCTCTCTCGTGTCCGCCGGCATCGAGGAGCTCGTCGATTGTTTGCGCGGACGCCGCGTCGTCGTCCTCACCGGCGCAGGCGTCAGCACCGAATCCGGCATCCCCGACTACCGTAGCCCCGAGGCTCTCGCGCGCGTGCGCCGCCCGATCCAGGGTCCCGAGTTCGTTCGCAGCGCCGCCCTTCGCCGGCGCTACTGGGCGCGCGCCATGGTCGGCTGGGAGCGGTTCCAGGAGGCCCGCCCGTGCTCTGCCCACCTGGCGATCGCCCGCCTGGAGGCGGCTGGCGTCGTGATCGGGCTGATCACCCAGAACGTCGACCGCCTGCACCACGCCGCGGGGAGCCGCCAGGTCATCGAGCTCCACGGCGCGCTCGCCGAGACGGTCTGCCTTGATTGCGGCGCCATCGAGGCACGCAATCCCCTCCAGGCCCGGATGCGCGCCCTCAACCCATCGTGGATCGACGGGCCCTCGCCGATGGCTCCCGACGGCGATGCGGACTTGCCCGACGAGCTCGTCGAGCATTTCGTCACCCCAGCGTGCCTCCATTGCGACGGCGTGCTGAAGCCGAACGTCGTCTTCTTCGGACACAACGTCGCCCGGGAGGTCGTCGATCAGGCCTTCGCCAAGGTCGACGATGCCCAGGCCCTCCTCGTCGCCGGCACCTCTCTCGCGGTCTTCTCGGGCTACCGCTTCCTCCTCCGTGCGGCCGGCCGAAACATCCCGATCGCGATCGTGAACCGAGGTCCGGTAAGAGGTGAAGAGCGCGCGACGCTCAAGGTCGAAGCCGGCACCGGCGATACCCTCGCGGAGCTCGCGCGATGCCTCACATGACGGCAATGCCACCCGGTGAAGTGAGATGAAGGGCATCGAAGGCTGGTTCTCCGAGGATGAAGGGCGCTGGTACGCGCGTTTCGCGCGCGCCCTCCGCGGCGGCATCTTCGTGGAGGTTGGATCGTGGAAGGGCCGGAGCACGTCCTTCATCGGCCGCATCTGCAACGAGAACGGCACACGCCTGGTGTGCGTGGACCACTGGAACGGTTCGCGCGACGTGCTCGCGAATCGCTACCTGACGGCGCTCGCGGCCGAGGACGTGGAGGCGACCTTCCGCGCCAACATGATGGCCCTCGGGATCAGCGTCGAGGTCATCGTCGAGCCCTCGACCATCGCTGCCGCCCGGTTCGAGCCCCACAGCATCGACCGCGTGTTCCTCGACGGGAGCCACGACGGCGCGAGCGTCGCGGAGGATCTCGTCGCCTGGAGCGAACGTCTCCGCCCCGACGGCATCCTCGCCGGTCACGACTACTCGTTCAGGCACCCCGAGCTCTGCGCCGCCGTCGACGCGTTCGCTTCGGAGCGTGGCCTCGTCGTACGGCGAGGCCCGCGAGACATCTACTGGCTCGAGCGCTCGGGATAGCGTGCACGGGCTACGGTGGTCGTGGCCCGTCGACCGCTGCACGGACCGCACGAAGTGAATTCGCCACGGCGGCGGGGAACTCGCGGAGGACGGCGCGGTAGCGCGCCGGGGTGAGGGCGGCGTCGGGCAGGAGGCGCTCCAGGAGCTCGATCGCGTCCGCCTGGCGCGCGATCGGCGAGCCGCCGAGGAGGACGACGACCTCCGCGACCGACGCGAGCGCGCAGCACGCGGCGTCGACGTCGTCACGCTCCTTCGTTCCGGGCCGCGGCAGCTGCTCCGGAGAGGGCGCCGGGGGCGGCTCGGGGAACCAGCGCGCATATCGAGCCGCGAGCGCCACACGATCCTTCCGGAGCGCCTCGTGGCGCGCCCGCTCGCCGTCGCCGTGATCGTCCGTGAGGCCGACCTCGCGTCGTGCCTGCGCCTCCTCCTCGAGCCGCTCGAGCGCCGCGACGTCGCGCCCCCGGTCGATCGACTCGAGCTCGTCCAGCAGGCCGGCGACCTCGTCGTCGAGCGCGCGTGCGAGCTTCTGCGGGTCCCTCGTGAGCTCGGTCCATCGGTCCGGCGGGTGGAGCGCCAGATCCCCCGTGAGAGCCCCCTCCGTGATCTCACGAAGCTCTTCGTCGTCGAGGAAGTGGTAGAAGGCCGCCTCGCCCTTCGCTCGCTGGCGCGAGACCAGGCCGCGGAGCGCAGGATTCTCCATCCCGAGCGCGATCACGCTGACGCCGATCGGTAGACCTGCAAGCGCGTTGCGCGCCGCGATGATCGACTCCTCGTCGACGTCCGACTCCCCATCCGTGACGAGCACGATCTGCGCGCTCGCGAGGTCGGGATCGAGCGCCCGCGCTTCGGCGATCTGCGCGAGACTTCCGAGCAGGGCGAGCTGGATGTCGGTCCCCCCCGTGCGCCGGGTCGTGACGACGTCGCGAATGGCGTCGCGGGCGCCCGCCACGCTGTCGATCCGTGACACGATGCCGAGCGCTTCGTCGAAGTAGCGATAGAAGAGCGTGCAGCGGGTATCGCCCGGCTCCTCGAGCCGGCGCGTCAGCGTCGAGAGCTCCGCGACCAGGATCGCGTCGCGCACGCGAGCCCGCGCCCCGAGCATCGAGCCGGAGCCGTCGAGCACGTAGACCCGCACCTCTCCGCGCATCACCACGCGCGTCCGTCGCTCGACCTCCTCGCGCACGAAGCGGCGCGCGAACAGGCGGCCGGTCGCGAGGTCGAGGAGGATGCTGCGCGGATCGCCGATGACGGCGTCGCGGAGGTCGTTCACGTCCTCGGCCGGCATCAAGACGAGGTCCTGGGTCGGGTGGCGAACCATCCGGAGGATGCGTCGTTCCTCGGCGAGCCGCACCGGAGCGAGCGCACCGCCGACCTCGAAGAGACCGTCGGCGGCGACGGCGGCCCGGAGAATCGCCCTGTCGGAGTGCTCGGGCAGGTAATCGAGAAACGCTTCGGCCGCCATGCGCTCGCTCGGTAGGCCGCCGAGACCGAGCCGCGCGAGGGCGTCGCCGCGCGCGCCGTCGACGGCGGACTTCACCGCCACCGCGGCAGCGCCGAGGACCTCGTTCGCCGAGCGATCGAGCGACGCCGCCGCTGCGTCCGGCGCGCCGCCGGACCAGATCCGCGCGAGTGCGCGGCTCGTCCGCCGAGCGACGTCGCGATCCCCTGCGGAGAGCGCACTCGCATCGAGCGCCGAGATCGCCGCGTAGAGACGTGCCGGGTCGCGACGCGCCAGCGCCTGACGCGCCTGATGGACGAGCGACACGGACACATCGACCCCTGCCGCCTCGAGTCGATCGATACGCGTGATCTCGCGCGCGATGTAGCCGGTGCGCTCGCGCACTCCCTCGCGAACGAGCGGGAGCGCCGCCGATGCCTCGAGGAGGCGCTGCCGCGCGGCGACGAGAAGGCGCCGCTTTCGGCCGAGCACGAGGGTCTCCGCGCGAGCGGCCGCCATCAGATGATCGATCGCGGCAAGCTCGAGATCGACGAGCCGGGCGTCCTCGACGTCGGGATGCTGGTCGATGGGCACCTCGAGCGGCGTCCGGCCCTCGCGCCGAAGGACGAGCGGCGGGAGGAGCGCGCTGGAATCGGCGCCTCGTCGGGTCGCTTCTCGAGCGCCAGATCGATCGCCGCTTCGGCGATCTCGAGCACGCCGAAGACGCGCCGCAGCCAGAGCGCGTGCGCGACGGGCGCCCGCTTCTTCACGATCGCCACGCGCTCGACAGCGAGGACGTTCCGCTCCAGCTCGTCGATGGCGGCGCCGAGCTTGACCTTCGCTCCCGCCGGATCGCTCGTCGTCTCGTCCGCGCGCAGAGCGGCGATCAGCGTCTCGAGCGCCGTCGCGTCGATGCTGGCGCGCCACTTCGCGATCGCGAGCAGCGGGCGCGCCACCCGGAAGAGGAGCTGCGACTCGATCGCATCCGGGCCGCGCACCACCCGCTCGAGGCGCTCACCGATCGCGCCGAGCCGCTCGCTCACGACTTCGCCGGTCTCGCGGCGGCCGGGCCGAGGAGCTCCGACCACGCAGCGTCCGCTCGGCCGCGCCGGAGCGCGCTCAACGCACGGCTCGACTCGGCCTCGACCGCATCGATGCGAGACCGCATCGACGCGACCCGCTCACCTGCGTCGGGGAAGACATCCCCGACGACGCGACTCTCGAGCGCGAAGCGGAGAAGCGCGCCCTCGTCACGCGTGACGTGGAAGAACTTGCTCTCTGCAAGCGAGGTGACCGCGGCCTCCACGCGCGAGATCTGCCCCGAGTCTGCGGCCTCGACGGCGTCCTTCGCGAGCCTTCGCCACCACGCCTCGACGAGAGACACGGCGCGGTCGATGCGCGCGAGGTCGAGCTCGACGATCTCGCCCCGGAGATCGTCCGGCAGCGCACCGATGAACGTCGCGATGCCCCCGACGAGCTCCTCGGCCGATCCGCTCGCCACCGGCTTCTCGGGAGCGATCCGGAGCGCGAGCTCCACGGTCGTGTACGCCAGCGAGACCCGCTGCTCCGCCGCGCGGAGGTCGCGATACGCCGCGAAGTCCGCGCGCTCCGGCCGCCTCGCCGACGGGAGCTTCTTCTCTCCGCGAGCGAGCGCCGTCACCGCGAAGCGAAGCACGGTCGCCTTCGGGATGACGTTCTGGAGACCTGCCTCCCGGAGGTGTTCGACGAGGCCCCCGACCTGCGCGACGAGCTCGACGCGATCCGCCGTGTCGACGCGCTCGAACGCCGCTCGAACGAGCGGCTCGATCCGCGGAGCGACGACCCGCGACTTGAGCGAGTCTGCGCGCCCGCCCAGCACCGCGAGGCGGGCGCCCGTCGCATCGATGTGCGTGAGCACGGGCTCGAGCGTGGCCAGGAGCACGCCGAACCGCTCCGGTCCGAGGCGCTCGAGCCCGCGGGCGACGGCTTCACGAAAGGCCCGATCCCAGATCTCGACGAGCTCGTCCTCGACCCTCGCGACCGCGAGACCGATCGCGCGATCGAACGTGTCCGCCATCGGCTCCTCGGCGCCGGCGGCGCGGAGCCTCGCGCATGTCTCGAGGAGTCGTTCGAGACCGTCGAGCCCGCGCGTGGCACGCGATGGCGCTCCGTCGACCGATCGTCCGACGCCGTCACGCTCGTCGAGCGATGCCCCGACCGCGGCGCTCGCAAGCGCCGCGGAGTCGAGCAGGATCCGGATCGCCCTCCCCCGCAGCCAGCGCGCGACGGGCCGTGTGGTACCGCTCGCCTTCTCGAGCCCGTCGGCGAGCTGGGCGAGCTCCGCGACGACGTCCTCGGTCGCTGCGTGCGGCCCTGCACCTGCAGTCGCGCCGACGCGAAGCGCGCGTTCGGCGAGATGTGCGAGCGTGGTGTCGAGAAGGCTCGCGGCCTGGAGCGCGCCGGCGCCGCCGCTGTCACTCACTTGCGCGAGCTTCACCGCCGTCTCGATCAGCGCGGCCGGGGCCGGTCGACCACCGCCTGCGCCTGCCTCGGATGCGAGCGTCTTTTCGACCTCGCGCTCGAGCGCCCCGATGTCGGCGACCTCCCGGGGCGCACTACGCGCGGTCTTCGGAACGCGCGCCAGAGCGCGTTCGAAGATCTCCCGCTCGGTCCGGAGGATCGAAAGCTGACGACGCTCCCGCGGATCGGTCTCCTTCTCGAGCAGCCGCCCGACCTTCTCGTGAGCGGGGCCCGAGAGGAGGAGGCTCAGGCGGAGCATCGCCAGATCGCGGTGCTCGACCTCGAAGGATCGCGCTCCGTCGTTCATGATCGCGTCATAGACGCAGATCGCCCGCAGGATCCGCCCGAGGCGCACCGCAGTGCGGGTCGAGAGGTAACGCGTCGGGAGGAACGTCGGGTCGTGCTTCGCCGCGGTCGCGAGGTCCGCGTCGACGAGCTCGCAGAGCGTGCACAGCGCCGAGCAGATCTCGTCGGGTACGACCACCCGGTCGACCGCTGCTTGCAGCGCGTCGAGGTCCTGGATCGTGAGCAGCGAGACGAGCGAACGCGGGCGCGTGCCGCCGAGCTGCGAGCGCACGACGCGCCCGAGGCTCGACGGGTCGCCGAAGCCCTTCGGAACGAACGAGACGAAGGCGATCCGGTCGACGAACGCGAGCAGCGTCTCGCGGGAGCCCTCGAGGACTTCGGCGAGATACCGGTTCGTCGTCATGAGCGCGCACTCGATCTCTCCGGACGTCGTCTTCGTGCCCTGCTTGAGCTCGCGCTCGTGGAGCACGTTGAGCGTCGTCCGGAGGAGCATGTCGCGTCCGTCGAGCACCTCGTCGAGGAACGCATGCACCGCGCCGAGCATGCCCTCGTCCGTGAAGTGCTCGGTGCGCCCCGTCTGCATCAACGTCTTGAAGTCGATCGGACCGACGAGGTCCGTCTGGACGGTGCTCTCGGTGAACTGGCGCGCGAAGACGCTCGGCTTCCCCGTCCGCGCGTCGACGATGCGCCCGAGCACCGCCGCCGCGATCCCGCTCTTCGCGGTCCCCGGCGGCCCGGTCATGAGGACGTGCTCGCGGGCAAGCAACGCGAGCGCCACCTGCGCGAGGAGGTCGTCACGCTCGACGAACGTCCGTCCGAGCTCGTTGAAGAACCCCCGAAAGCGCTCCGAGGCAGCACGGAGCTCCGCGGTCGACGTCGCAATGCTCATCAGGAGCGAGCGTAGAACATTCTCGACCTCGCCGTCGCACCGGTCGAGAGCGTTACGTCGCAGGGCAGCCGTCCGGCGCCCCGCTCCTCGGCCCCGCGTGAGGCGGCCGGCGGGTGCGAGCGCTTGCGATGGTCGCACGAGGCGAGTCGCGACGGCGAGAGGCACGCCAGCACGGGCGCGCGACACCTCGTCATGGTCTCCGCGAAGCGCTTGCCCAGGATGGCGACTAGACGCCCGCCCCGCGTGGCCAAGTGCTCGACAACGCCATCACGCATGCAGCTTGCGTGACTCTTCAGGCCGAGATGCATGTGCGTCTCAAGGAGGTGAGTGATGGACCGACGCGCGTTCCTGAAAGACGCAGCAGTCACGCTGCTCGTCCTGCCGTTCGGGACCTTCCTCGTCCATTGCGGCAATGACAAGAAGGCCGCGACCGAGGAGGACGACACGCCCCCCGATGCCCCGCCGCGCAAGGAGGGCTCGAACGGCCGCTACACGTCGAGCGAGACGGACGGCCACTCGCACAGCATCATGGTCCCGCTCGCGGCGTTCAAGGAGGAGGCGCCGGTGGGAGGCATCACCGGCCTGACGACCGAGGCGCAGAGCCACCAGCATCGCTTCACGATCGACCAGGAGGCGCTGCGACGCGTCGGAGAAGGTGAGATCGCGAAGATCGAGACCGACATCCAGGCCGAGCACACGCACGTCTTCACGATCGTGAAGCTCTAGGCCGCGTGCAGGTTCGCACGCGGCACACACGCGCTACGCGCTCCTAGCGAACGACGAGCGTCCCACAGGCCGCGCGCGCATCGCGTCCGCGCGAGCGCCGCACCTTGACGAGACAGCCGTGGCTGCGCAGCCGCGCGACGAACGCCTCGACGCGCTCGCTCGCGGGCTCGCGGTAAGGAGACGGTACATCGCCCCACTCGTTGAACGGGATCACGTTGAGGACGTGCCTCAGGTCGCCGGTCCAGTCGGCAAGGCGATCGGCGCTCTCGTCGTCGTCGTTCACGCCAGCCAGGAGCACGTACTCGAGGGTGATCTTCTGGTGGGGGCGCCGCGGCCAGCGATCGAGCGCTGCACGGAGCTCGGCGAGGGGCCATCGCTTGCCGATCGGCATGAGGCTCCGCCGCACCTGATCGGTCGCACCGTTCACGCTCACCGCGAGCTCCGGGACCCAGCGGGAGCGTGCGAGCCGTTCGAGGCCGGGCACGTGCCCCGCCGTCGACACCGTGATGCGGGTCGGCGGCACGGCGAGGCCAGCTGGGTCGCAGAGGATCTCCAGCGCTCGGATCAGCGCCTCCACGTTGTGGAGCGGCTCGCCCATGCCCATGAACACGAGGTTGAGCTTCTGCGCGGAGAGCGGGCCGTAGCGATGGAGGACCGCAAGGAGCTGACCGACGATCTCATGGGACGCGAGGTTGCGCACGAGGCCCATCTTCGCGGTCGCGCAGAAGGTGCATCCCATCGCGCAGCCGACCTGACTCGAGAGGCACACGGTGACGCGCGGGCGAACGACGGCGCGCGGCATGTGCACCGCCTCGATCCGAGCACCGTCCTCGAGCGCCAGCACTAGGCGCGTCGCACCGTCCGCCGAGGGCCGCTCTTCCACGATCGTCGGGAGATCGAGCCGAAGCGAACGAGCCACGAGCGCTCGTCCAAGACGCGAGAGCACGGGCCCCGACGCATCCCAGGTCGCGACCCGCTGCAATCGGCCGAAGAGATGCCGCGGGTCGCGCTCGTAGCCGAGCCCCTCGAGATCGGACGGCGTGCGATCCCACGCGGGCAGGCGCGCGAACGACGCAAGGTCCTGACAGGGCTGTTCGCTCTGGCTCATACGTGACCTCGCTACCTTCGCGCCTCGGGGACAGGGCCGTCAACGGGATCGCGCGCCGGCTCGCGCCTCGGTCGCTCGCGTTCGCTCGCGTTCGCCGCTCGGGAGCGCGGCTGGCGTAGAGCCACTGCTGTTCGCTCGAGTAGGCCGGAGACCGATTCCGGATCCCGAGCTCCGATTCCGGGACCCGGATCCCGAGCTCCGATTCCGATTCCGGATTCCGAGCTCCGATTCCGGGATCCGGCCCCGAGCTCCGATTCCGATTCCGATTCCGGATCCGGATTCCGAGCTCCGATTCCCGATCCGGATCCGGAATCGGAGCTCCGAGTCCGGGGCCGGAGCGGGACGGGACATCGTTTACAGATCACTGGCGAGTCCACGACGCTGCATGCGAACGGCAGTCGTCGCGAGCTGTTGGGCGCCGGGCATCTCGGCCCGGCTTCACCTCGGACGCGCACATCCCGCGCCGCCGGCCTGCTGCGCGAGGTGAGCACTGAAGAGGGGTCGATTGCCGGCGTCACGGGATCTGCGCGGTGGGGTCGGCGAAGCCGGGCCGAGACGCCCGGCGCTCGCCCAAGGAGCTCGCCATGCACCTGCATATTCTCGATGACATCGTCGAAACTGTCGGCACCATCCACCGGCTCTGTCGCATCATCTCCCGGCAGGATCCGGACCTCAGCAGGCAGATGAAGCGCGCCGTCAACTCGGTCGGCCTCAACGCCGGAGAGGGCCTCTCGGCGCGCGGAGGGAATCGCACCGTCCGCATCGAGAGCGCCATGGCCAGCGGACGCGAGGTCATCCTCGGCCTGCGCATCGCGGGCGCCGCGGGCTACCTCGACGCAGAGCGCGTGGCGCGGCAGGTCGATTCGCTCGATCGCATCGTCGCTACGCTCTACAAGCTCGCCTATCGTCCGGCCTGAGCCCATCGGCCGCCGGCCTCACGCCGGCGGCCTCCCTAATTGCGCCTCGACGCTCGG
>Ga0209922_104230_pt1 | contig 10565 bp, 9 predicted proteins | sample ThiBiot_500_biof_FD_183946 | JGI IMG/M metagenome (GOLD analysis project Ga0209922, IMG submission 183946) | Wastewater bioreactor microbial communities from Cape Town, South Africa - Thiocy_expt_500_biof (SPAdes) | ecosystem: Engineered > Bioreactor > Thiocyanate-remediating > Anaerobic-Aerobic ...
CGGTGGCAACCAGATGGAGGCATCGGCGGTCGCGGAACTGGCGTGCCACCTCGAATGCCGCCGCATGCGACCGGTTGTGCGTGAAGGCGAACAGCACCATGGCGCCCGGGAATACCGTGCGAGCCACCGCGTCATGGAGAGAAACAAGCTTGGTCATTGGCAACTCAGAAGGCGTACTCTGACTAGCCGATGGCGAATCGTCGCCATCGGCACGCTGTCGGCTCTCGACAAAATCAGTCCACCATCGTCAGGCCGCCGCTGACGCTCAAGACCTGGCCAGTGACAAAGCTTGCACGGTCGCTCGCAAAAAAGAGAACCGCGTCGGCCACTTCACTCGGCTGGCCGAGGCGCTTCATGGGAATCGCGCCGATGAGCGCGTCGCGCATCTTTTGCGGTTGAGTAGCGAAGAGCGGCGTGTCCGTCGGCCCCGGGCACACGCAGTTGACGCGGACGTTCTTGCGCGTGACCTCGCGTGCCAGCGACTTGGTAAAGGCGATGACTCCGCCCTTTGCCCCTGCATACACCGTTTCACCAAAACTTCCGACGCGGCCAGCGTCGCTTCCAACGTTGACGATGCGCCCGCTGCCCGACTCCATCAGCAGCGGAAGGAGTGCGCGTGTCACGTTCACCGGCCCCATGAAGTTCAGTGCCACGATCTTCTCCCAGTACTCGGGAGTGTTTTCCACGAACGGCTGAATAATGTCCCAGCCCGCGGCGTTGACCAGTACGTCCAGGCAACCATAGTGCGAGCGGACATGCTCTGCTACTGCCTCGGCGGATGCAAGCTTCGTGACATCGAGCTGGACGAACGCGACATCCTTGCCGACGTTCTTCAACTGGGCTGCTGCAAGCTCGCCTGCGGCAGCGTTGACATCGGTGAGAACCACGCGTGCGCCTGCCTCGGCGAACGCGGCTACGGTGGCCAGCCCTATGCCCGATGCGGCGCCGGTGACGAGAACGATCTTGTCTTGGAAATTCATATGGAGCTCCTTGGTAGATGTAGTGATGGCGTCACGGCTACTACCGCGACCTCTGCGCGAAGAAACGCATTACGCGGGCCTTCGAATCCTCGTTGTTCATGAGTGAGAGGGGCTTTTTCAGCTCTCGCTTGTAGCCATCCACCGAGGGATCGAAGTACGCCAGGATGCAGTCCTTCGATGCAGCGAGCGCATCCCTCGACAGACCGCCGATACGGTCGGCGATGCGGGCGATCCCGGTGTCGAAATCGGCCTTGTCGGCCACCCACTGGGCGATGCCGAGCCGATGTGCTTCACGTCCATCGACGACTTCGGCCGACAGGATAAGTCGCGAAGCAATGCCAGGCCCCGCCAGGCGCGTGAGGCGCTGCGTGCCGCCGGCGCCGGGGATCATGCCCACCCGTGCCTCCGGAAGACCCAGCGAGGCATCCGCCACAGCGATACGCAGGTCGCAGGAGAGCGCAAGCTCAAGCCCCCCGCCGAGAGCGGCACCTTGGATACACGCGAGCGTTACCGCCGGTAATTTTTCGATGCGGTCGAATAAATGGTGCAGCGTGCGCACGTAGGCCAGCATGCGCTCCGTCCCCCTGGCTTCGTCGAAGCAATCGCGGATGAAACCCAGGTCGGCTCCGGCGCAAAAGGCGCGCTGGTCGCTTCGAATGACGACCAGTGTCGGCCGCCTTGCGTCTATCTCGTCAAGCGCGTTCTCGAAACCCGTGACGAACGCGGGATCGATAGCATTGACTGGCGGGCGGCTCATGACGAGCGTTGTCACTGAGCCCTCGTGGCGTACATCGATCATGTGGCACTTCCTTTGGCGAGCTGTTGGCGGACGAGGAATTTCTGGATCTTTCCGCTGGGAGTGACGGGCAGGCTGGGCCACAGCTCCAGCCGTTCAGGCAGCTTGAACTTGGCGACACCCTTGTCGGCGAGGAATGACGTCAGTTCCTCGAGCGTTGGCGACCGACCTGGCTCGGGCACAACCACGGCGCATCCGGTCTCACCCAGCCGCGGATGCGGAACGCCGACAACGACCACCGTCTTCACCGCGGGGTGTGCAGCCAGGTAGTTCTCCACCTCGGCCACAGAGATGTTCTGACCACCTCGCACGATGATGTCCTTGAGGCGGCCGACGATCCGGATCGAGCCGTCGGGCAGCATCCGCGCCAGGTCTCCTGAGTGCACCCAGCCATCGCCATCGAGCGCCGTGGCTGTCATTTCCGGCTCCTCGAGGTATCCGAGGAAAGTATTCGGACCTCGCGACCACTCCTCCCCGGTCTCTCCCGTGGAGACGTCGCGGCCGTCCTCGCCCACGATGCGCACCTCCACCCCCGCGAGCGGTCGTCCGTCGGACAGCCATGAATTGGCAAGCGGATCTGCCGGATGGACGATCGTGTGCGGCGGGCTTTCGGTAGCGCCATAGATCGAGAGCACGCGCAGCCCGGCCGACGCGGCGGCGCGCACGTGCGCTTCGTGCACCGGCGCCCCTCCGCAGAGGAAATAACGGCAAGCCGGAAGTTTTTCGCCGGTGGCGGCGAGTGCACTGACCGTGTCGGCAAGAAATGGCGTGGCACCCATCGTCCAGGTGCAGTTGTGCGCCGCCATCTGCGCCACAGCGGCGGGACCGCTGAACACGTCGAGCAACGACAACGTGCCGCCAGTCGTTAGCGTCATCACGAAGCCATGCAGGAATCCGGTAGCATGCGCCAGAGGCGACGCCATGAAGGCGACATCCTGATCGGTCAGATCCAACGCAGCGGCCAATGCCCGCTCGCCGAACAGGATTGTGTTGTGCGTGTGCACGCCGCCCTTCGGACGCGATTCGGTACCCGAGGTGAAAAGCACGGCGCATGCGTCGTCCGCATCCGAGGCATGCACGCACGCAGCCGGGGCGTGCTCCACCGCGCGCTCGTATCGTTCGCCCAGGTCGAACTCCCCATCTCCGATGCGCACGACGGTCAAACCCTGCGTGAGTTCGGAAGGCATCGCCGCGACCATTGCCGTGTAGTCCGCGCTACGGAATTTCGCGGCGATGAACAATGCCTTGCTGCGGCACTTCTTCAACACGAAGGCAAGTTCAGCGCGGCCGTACGTGGTCGGCAACGGATTGATCACCGCGCCTACCTTCAGCACGGCGAGAAAGACGACGACGGTTTGGCACCAGTTGGGCAGGCATACCGTAACGATGTCGCCGGCCCCTACGCCGCGCCCGGCGAGAAATCCCGCCAGGCGGCTCGACTGCTCGTCGAGCGCGCCGTAGGTAAGCTCGGCGCCGGAAGCGTCACGCAAGGCAACCTTGTGCGAACGACCGGCAGTGATTGCGCCGATCAGCCCGTGGATGCTCTCGTCACGCCAATGACCGGCTGCACGGTAGCGCAAGGCGCGCTCCGGGTTGGGTCGAGGAAAGCGCATCACCTTGCTCCAGATTTCGGTCGGCCGGCGATGTGCGTCTGGATCGATCCGAGCAGGCCTCCGTCCACGACGATGTTCTGGCCTGTCAGGTAGGAAGCGTCCGGGGACAGCAGGAATTCGACGAGGCCCGCGCAATCGCGCTCCGGATCGCCGATGCGGTGGAGCGGGATGATGGCCTCGCGTGCAGCCTTCTTTTCGGCGTCGGCGTAGATGGGCTCCGTCATCGCGGTCCGGAAGAGGCCGGGCGACACGGCGTTCACGCGAATGCCGTCGGCGGCCCATTCCTGCGCGAGCACCCGAACCATCATGATCAGCGCAGCCTTGCTTGGGCTGTAGGCGCCGGTTCCGGGATACGGTTCGACGCCGGACATCGAGGCGACAGCCACCATCGCCCCGGCGCTTGCCATCAGGTGCGGATGCGCCGCGCGTGCGAGCTTCCACGGGCCACGCACGTTCACCGCGAATGTGCGCTCCCAGGCTTCTTCTTCGATGTCGCAAAGCGTGCCCGGGGCGACGATACCTGCGTTGCTTACGACGCCGTCGAGCCCACCGAAGCGCTCTGCAGCCGCATCGACAAGGCGCTGCGGCACGTCACTCTGTGAAAGGTCCCCTGTGAATGTGGACACGGTCGCGCCGCGCGCAGTGCATTCGGCCATGATCGAATCGAGTTCGGGAGACGGAGCCGAAGCACAGAGCGCAAGCTGCGCATGTTCGTTCGCCAGTCGTTTTGCCATGGCACGTCCAAGGCCCCGGCTTGCGCCAGTGATGAGCACTCGCATCGTGTTCTCCTTCAAAAAGGTGGTGAGGAAAAATTACAGCGTGCGCGCGATCAGTTCGCGCATGATTTCGTTGGAGCCGCCGTATATGCGATGGACGCGGGCGTCCGCAAAGGCGCGCGCGATCGGGTATTCCCACATGTAGCCGTAGCCGCCATGCAGCTGCAGGCACTCGTCGACGACGCGCCCCATCAGCTCGGTACACCAGTACTTGGCCATCGCGGCCACCGTCTTGTCGAGCTTTTCGGCGGCCGCCTCCACGAGACAGCGGTCGACGAACACCTGTGCGATCTCGATTTCGGCCTTTATCTCCGCGAGCCTGAAGCGGGTGTTCTGGAAATCAGAGACCAGGCCGCCGAAGGCCTTGCGCTCGCGCGTGTAGTCGCGCGTCCACTGAAGCGCCGCGGCCGAGGTGGCGACGGCTCCCACAGCGATCTGCAGGCGCTCCCACGCAAGCTCGCATGTCAGCATCGGGAAGCCCTGGTCCTCCTTGCCCAGCAAATTGCGCTCGGTGAGGCGAACGTTGTCAAAGTACAGCTCGCAGGTGTCCTGCGCCTTCATGCCGATCTTCTGGAAGTTCTGGCCGCGCGAGACCCCGGGCGACGAGGCTTCGACGACCCAAAGCGTGATTTCCTTTTGCGCGGGATCCCGGCTGGATTTGGCCGCCACCACCAGCAGGTCGGCGCATTGCCCGTTGGTGATGAAGGTCTTCTGGCCGTTGAGCACCCAGGAGTCGCCGTCCCGGATGGCATTGGTGCGGATCGAGCGCAGGTCGCTTCCGCCCCCAGGCTCGGTGAGCACGATGGCGCCGATGGCGTCGCCGCGCGCCATCGCGGGGAGCCATTCGCGCTTCTGTGCCTCGGTGCCGTAGTTGAGGATGTAGGGAGCGACGATGTCCGAGTGCGTCGAAAAGCCCGGACCGGACAGGCCCAGCCGTGCCTGCTCCTCGATGAGGATGGCCGGGAACAAGCGGTCGGCACCGCTCCCGCCGTATTCCTCGGGTATCGTCGTGCACAGCAGGCCGGCCGCACCTGCCTTTTGCCACACCGAGCGCGGCGCCACGCCGGCCTTCTCCCATTCGCCGTGTTGCGGCGCCACTTCGCGCTCGAAGAACTTGCGCGCAACGTCACGAAAAGCGTGATGGTCTTCGCTGAAAATCTCGCGGATCAGGATCGTCACAATGCTTGTCTCCTTTCAAGGCCTACTCATCGTAGGAAGCGGACCACTCCCCCACAAACGACAAATCCGGCAAAGAGCAGGACAAATCCGGCCTCTTGAAATTCGGCGGATGGAGCTCGTCTGCCCGCGGCCAAGGGCGGCCCTGCACGCTCCAATGCACTGCTGCGGTCTATGAACGGGGCAAACAGCTTCAGGCAGCCACCCTTCGGGCCGCTCGCTGCAGGCTCAGGTTTGGGAAGGACTGCCGGCCTGGGATCGGAAGATCAGAGGCCCTGCTCCAGCGCCTCGTGCAGCGCCCGCGCCAAGTGCTGCGCGTGCGGCGCCTGCGCGCTGAGCTGGGCGCACGACACGGTGCGCCGGCGCATCGCCGCCTCGTCGCCGCTCTGGCCGAGCGCGTGGCACAGCAGCGCCCAGTCGGGCGGGGCGACCAGGGTGCCCGCCACCAGCAGCACGCCGGTGCGCTGGCGCCGCTGCGCCAGGCCGACGAGCTTGCGCCCGGCCGCGTCCACCACCTCCCAGGGCGCCAGGCTGCCGTAGCAGGCCCAGGGCACGATGGGGCCGGTGCGCGCGTTGGCCGCGTCCACCTGCGCCGGGGGCAGCGCCTCGGCGGCCACGCCCAGCGCCGCCAGCACCTGCACGTGCAGCCGGCCCAGGCCCTGGTAGCTGTCGGGCAGGCGGCCCTGCACCCAGGGGTGGTCCAGCGGCAGGACGACCGAGCAGCTGACCATCCACGGCCCGACCAGCACCGCGCCGCCGCCCGAGGGACGCAGCAGCAGGTCGGTGCCGGGCGCCAGGCGCGCGCGGGCCTCCTCCTCGAACCTGCGCTGCGAGCAGCCGAGCACGATGGCGGGCGCGCCATAGGTCCACACCCGAAAGCGCGGCTGCGCCACGGGCTCCAGCATCTGCCTGTGGTTCCACGCCTGCTCCTGCGCGATGGTGGTGAGGAAGGTCTGCGGGTCGGACATGGCGCGCAGCCTACCACCGCGCACGCCCGGCGATGTGGGGGACAATCACGCCCATGCATCTGTCCAGCCCCACCCCCTTCCCCGCCAACCGCCCGCGCCGGCTGCGCCGCGACGCGTTCACCCGCAACCTGGTGCGCGAGAACCGGCTCACGCCGCACGACTTCATCTACCCGGTGTTCGTGCACGAAGGCACGCAGCTGCGCGTGCCCGTGACCTCCATGCCCGGCGTGGAGCGCCTGAGCCTGGACCTGCTGCTGCCGGTGGCCGGGGAGTGCGTGCGGCTCGGCATTCCCTACCTGGCGCTGTTCCCCTCCATCGACGCGCAGCTCAAGACGCCCGACGGCAAGGAGGCCCTGAACCCCGATGGCCTGATCCCGCGCGTGGTGCGCGCGCTGAAGAAGGAGTTCCCTGAGCTCGGCGTGATGACCGACGTGGCGCTGGACCCCTACACCAGCCACGGCCAGGACGGCATGCTCGACGACACCGGCTACATCCTGAACGACGAGACGGTCGAGATCCTCGTGGGACAGGCGCTCGCCCACGCCCAGGCCGGCGTGGACATGGTGGCGCCCAGCGACATGATGGACGGGCGCATCGGCGCGATCCGCGACGCGCTGGAGGCCCATGGCCACATCCACACGCGCATCATGGCCTACAGCGCCAAGTACGCCAGCGCCTTCTACGGGCCGTTCCGCGACGCCGTGGGCTCGGCCGCCAACCTGGGGCGCAGCAACAAGGACGTCTACCAGATGGACCCGGCCAACACCGACGAGGCGCTGCGCGAGGTGGCGCTGGACCTGGCCGAGGGCGCCGACATGGTCATGGTCAAGCCCGGCATGCCGTACCTGGACGTGCTGCGCCGCGTGAAGGACGAGTTCAAGGTACCCACCTTCGCCTACCAGGTCAGCGGCGAGTACGCCATGCTCAAGGCCGCCGCGGCCAACGGCTGGCTGGACCACGACAAGGTGATGATGGAGGCGCTGCTGGCCTTCAAGCGCGCCGGCGCCGACGGCATCCTGACCTACTTCGCCCTGGACGCCGCGCGGCTGCTCACGAAATAAGAGCTGCTTGCGCTTGTCAGACAAGCGCTGGAGGCCGATTTGCCTGAAAAATCCCCGCAGCCGTTCCGGGTCTTCCACCTCCAGCCGGGCGTGGGCGCCAGCGAACTCGCGCAGCTGCCCGGGACGCCGCCCGCGCAGGGCTTCTACTGGATCGCCTGCACGCGCGCTGCCTTCAGCGCCGAGCTGCCGCGCCTGCAGGCCATGCTGCAGGCCGTGGCGGGGCTGCAGCTCGTGGACCTGCACGTCTCCGACCTGCTCAACGCGCAGCTGCCCTCGCACTACGACTACACCTCGCAGTACGACCTGCTCGTGGTGCGGCGCCTGGGCACCGCGCAGGCCGATGCCGGCGCGCCGCTGGCCCGGCCCGCCGCGCGCGGCGGCCTGCCCGTGCTGCGGCGCATAGACACCAGCCCCGTGGGCTTCGCCGTGTTCGACCAGGTGCTGCTGTCGGTGCACCCGGGCGACTGCGGCGTGCGCGACGCCTACGCCGCACGGCTGCTTTCGCAGGCAGCGCCCTCCGCACCCGCGGCCACGCCCGCCGAGGCCGTGGTGCGCGAGCTGCGCGCCGGCCCCGTGGCCGGCGCCCGGCTGCCCACCAGCCCCGCCGACCTGATGGTGCGCGTGGTGGGCCACATCGTGGACAACTACCTGGACCTGCGCCGCGAACTCTCGCGCCAGCTCGACCACTGGCAGACCGAGCTGCTGCGGCCCAGCACGCGCTTCACCGACTGGAGCGCACTGCTCGGCGCGCGCCTGGCCCTGCACCAGCTCGACGAGATCTGCGAAGACCAGCGCGCCGCCGTGCAGGCCTGGAGCGAGGCCCTCTCCACCTGGACGCCGCAGCCCGACACGCCCGCCGCGCTGCGCGAGCTCGACCTGCTCAAGGTGCGCACGCGCGACGTGCTGGAGCACATCGAGCGCGTGGTGCACCACGTGCGCCGCCTGGAGCAGAGTACCGAGGCCGTGCTGCAGATGCACTTCTCGGTGCAGAGCAACCGCACCAACGACATCATGCGCACGCTCACGGTGCTCACCGCCGTGTTCCTGCCGCTGAACCTGATCGCCGGCATCTTCGGCATGAACTTCGAGTTCATCCCCTTCGTGCACACGCGGGAAGGCTTCTGGTGGGCCATGGGCTCCATGGCCGCGATCGCCACAGCGCTCACCGTGTTCTTCTGGCGCAAGCGCTACCTGACCCGCACGGGCAGGAGCGGCTGACGCAACGAGCCGAGAGACTGCAAATCGTCCGCCACTTCCCTATTCAGGCTGAATGCCCACGGAGCGGGCCACCTGTGCCCACCGGGCGACCTCCTCACGCATGTATGCGCCAAACTGCGCAGGCGTCGATTGATGCATCTGCACGCCAATAGAGCCGAATTGCTTCTGCAATTCCGGATCGGCTGCGGCCTTGTTCACCGCAGCATTGAGTCTTTGCACGATGGCATCCGGTGCCCCTGCCGGCAGCAGGACGCATTGCCAGGTGGACATCGCATAGCCCTCAAGACCGGACTCGGCGACCGTTGGAACATCCGGCAAAAGCGCGGATCGCTGGGCGCCGCCCACCGCAATGGCCCGCACCTTGCCGTCCTTGATGAACGGGTAGGAAGAACTGAGGGCATCCAGCATGAACTGCACATTGCCGCCCAGCAAATCCGCCATGGCAGGCGCGGTTCCCTTGTACGGTATATGCACCGCGTTCGCACCCAGCATTTGCAACAGCACTTCGATGCCAAGATGGGTGATGTTGCCGTTGCCACCCGAACCAAAGCTGAGCTTTCCCGGATTGGCCTTCAGATACTGGACGAATTCGGCGAAGCTCTTCACAGGTACATCGTTATTGACGACGATGACCGTATTGATGGAAGCCGGCATCGCCACAGGCACGAAGCTGCGCAGCGGATCGAAATTCAGCTTCTTGTACAGCGCCGGAACGATGGTGATGCCCGATGTCTGATAGAGGGCCGTATATCCATCAGGAGCTGCCCGTGCCACATATTCGGTACCGATGTTCCCCGCCGCGCCCAGCTTGCTCTCCACATACATCTGCTGGCCCAGCGTGCGGCTGATGTGCACCGCGAACGCACGGCCCACAACGTCCGTGGGCCCTCCGGGCGCATGCGGCATCACCAGTTTGAGCGGCCTGGCAGGCCAGTCCCCCTGCGCATGGGCCTCCGATAGACAGGCCAGCCCGACCGCTCCAATGGCACCGATGGCACTGCGTCGATTCATTTCCATGATGTCTCCTTGTTGTCGTTGAAGGCGTCATGCGCCCCTATCCGTTCGCTGGGGCGAACGTGACGCCAGATGCGAACAGTTCGTCAATCTCGCTGCCGGTCAAGCCCGCTTCGCTCAATACTTCGCGCCCATGCTCTCCGGCCCGTGGAGCGGGCCGCGTCACGCGCGGCTGCGATTTCGACCAGGTCGAAGGAATGCCGATCTGGCAAATGCGTCCTTCCGTTGGGTGCTCGACATGCCCAAGGAACCCCACTGCGCGCAAATGCGGATCGTCCATGAGCGAATCCATGTCGTGCATCGGCATCACGGGAATATCAGCCGCGTCCAGAAGTGCCGTCCACTCCGCAATGGTGCGCGTGGCCATGATTTCGGCCAGCATCGCATACAGCTCGTGGATGTGTTCCGTGCGTTTGTCGATGGTGCTGAAGCGCGGATCGGATGCCACGACTTCCGGCCGGCCAATCAGGCGGAAGAACGTCTGCCATTGCTTGTCGTTGTACAGCAGCATGCAAAGGTATCCATCGCTCGTCGCATAGGGCCGCCGATGCGGGTTCAGCACGCGGGCGTAGCCGCTCGGCCCGATGGCTGGCTCGTAGCTGCGCCCGCACATATGGTCGGAAAGCGTGAACTGCGCCATGGTCTCGAACATCGGCACCTCCACGGCCTGTCCCTCGCCGCTGCGCTCGCGCCAATACAGCGCAGCCGTCACCGCGTTCACCGCGGCCAGCCCGACGATCCGATCCGCCAGCGGGCTCGGCGCATAGCGCGGCACGTCGCTGCCGGCCTCCACGGATAGGGCAGGTATGCCCACCGCCCCCTGGATCAGATCGTCATAGGCGGGCTTGGCCGCATAAGGGCCCCGCTGGCTGTACCCGACGCAGCCCACGTAGATGATCTTCGGGTTCACCGCGCAGACTTCTTCGTACGACAGGCCCAGCCTCGCCATGGCTTGCGGCCTGA
>Ga0209922_104235_pt1 | contig 10558 bp, 13 predicted proteins | sample ThiBiot_500_biof_FD_183946 | JGI IMG/M metagenome (GOLD analysis project Ga0209922, IMG submission 183946) | Wastewater bioreactor microbial communities from Cape Town, South Africa - Thiocy_expt_500_biof (SPAdes) | ecosystem: Engineered > Bioreactor > Thiocyanate-remediating > Anaerobic-Aerobic ...
TGTTGTTAAGGTGATTTGTTTTCATCGGTGATAAGTTAATATTTTAAATCGAATCGTTGTTTACAAACTGCATCAACTGATTCATTGATAACCGACTCTGAAAGGCCAATTTCACATAAATTAGCGACTATGTATAATTTGTTTAAAACATATTCATTCTAAATTAACAATCCGATATCGAGATTGATTTTCATGTTTAAAGACAAAAAAGATGTTTACTTGAAGATCGAAACATTTCTTATGAATATATTGTGTAACAGTTTTATAACAATCGTGTTGTGTGAGTCTCATGTGTCGTTGAGTAACGAACGAGTATTGTTGAGGATTTGATTGTTGAATAGCTAATGAAGCGATTTCGTGTATTTTTTCAGTGATTAAAGTACGATCCTAAAATGAATGTTTTGAAAGAATGGAAATCGAGTGTTTTTTTAAAATTACTTTGATTATTTGATGAAGTTCTTGTTCTAATTCGTCTTTTTTTGCTGAATTTTGATCTTCGAGAGCAGCGAGACGACGAGCAATAATCGAAAGACGAACATCAACCGTTGGAACAGCATCAAGCTCAAGCTGATGAAACAACAGTATTTTTTATAATTAGCAAAAAATTTACACTAACTTGAAGTAATTGATCATAATAAAAATTGTCCGGTAATTGATCGTTTTGTTTGGCAGCTGTTTGAAATTGACTAACATAGTCTTTTTTGCCCATATTCTAAATTCGACTTTAAACAAATGAACGGACACAAGAAATCTTACTGAATCACCAAATTTCATCACATGACTAGTGTTCGTTCGTTTTTTAACAATTGAATATTGTTGATGTAACGTTTCTTTTGTAATATCGTCGGTTTCGGAATTTTCCATCCAAGCAACTGAATAAACATCACCGAGATACGTTTGACGTAATGAATCGTAATAACAAGAATACGATGATTCTTTCGCATTTGCAGCTGTTGTTGCATAAACATTGATTGTCGATGGAAGAATACCTTCAAACATTGAACCTGATTCACATGCTTCAATATAAATAACCATCTAAAGCAAAATATTGAATAGTTTAGTATTTAATGTTTTAAAAACGAACTTCTTTGTATTTCTTTTGAGCATGCATTGTGGCAATTGTTTGATTCAAATCTTTGGCGTAGAGCTACGATAAAACGATTCTTGTCAACGAATAAATAGACGAACAAAAGACTTACGACACCATTTGAAAAACCAAGAAGACCTAAATTTGAACGTCAAATGATAAAATTTCGAGAGATCGACTCGACTTACCAACAGAACCATGATCAGTAAAATAAACAAAGACATTATCATCAGGTCCACTGAAAACAAACAAGATTCATCGTATTAATGTACAGTAAAAGTACCTTTCTAACACCTTTCCACTACCAATACCACTCATGGCTTCTTTATTTCCCAATAAAATGTTCATAAAATTCTGTGGTGATACATCCTATTCAATAAAAATCAACAAAAATCTTTCATATTTCAAATCGTGATTCTACTTTATCTGTATAATCGTGTGGAACACCAGGATATACGTTCGGACCATTGGGATGATTAATAATTACTCCTTTCGTTGGATTTCTAAAATACATTGACGAGTTTTTTTTTCTCCTCTCAAAAACAAACTGATCAAACATCAACTAACTCAGCATTCTGTGCAAGATCATCATACATCATAACAATAATATTCGAATCGGGAATACCATTTTTATGCAGAATTTGATAAGCATGACAAAGATCGGATTGATGTCGATAGTTATGCCAACCATGTGAACCAGCAGCTAATACAGCCCAATTAGCTGCCGATGTGAAACGAAGTCCACAAATGATTAAACTCGTAAGGAAAAAAACAGTTTGTTGTTTCATATTATTGATTAAGATTCAGGATAAAAAAAAGTATCATTTATTCGAATGAGAAAAAGAAAACGGCTATTCATATCGATTTCTTTTGCGTACCTTCGTTGTGTTAAAACCAATCATGTGACTGACTTCTCATGCGAAGAGAAAGAAAAGAAAAGAAACAAAATTTATTGCGGACAAATATCGTTATCAAACATCAAGAAGATGCTCTTGTTTTGTTTTATTTTTAAAGAAAGGGGAAATTCGAAAGGCAAGAAAAAAGAAAGAGAATGTAATTAAATCATTTATTTTCGTATTGGTTGTTTTCGTCCAACAACACGAATGAGACTTGCATTTGTTAAACCGTATCGTCTTAATTTTCCGTCACGTTTTTCATGTAGATTTTGTCCTTTGAACATAATTCGTTGCGAATCAATAGGAATGCTTAATTGTTGTTCGAGATATTTTTGAAGTTCTTCAACAGTTGGATCTTTTGTATTCGTTGCTAGAACCATTTCTGCTATATCACCACCATGTTGAATTTGCAATTTAAGAAAATGCATGTCTCGTTGACTTTCGTTCGTTTTCTACTGTTTCGTTACTCAATAATCTCAATTTGATTTCTTTTTTATATGTTTTCGTTTTGTTGACTTGACAAAGTTGAAGTGTTCTCATGACTTTTTTTTATAGCATTAATATTCAATAAAAAAAAACAAAACGAGAGAAAAAAAATAGTTGTTGTTGTTTTTTTTTGTTGTAAAATTTTATTTACAAACTTTCAATTGAACATATAACACAGAGACTGAAAATAAAAATAAAAATCGAAACAAAACAAAATTGAAATTTTCTCTTGATTTGTTTTTCTCACGAACACACATTTAAATATTCTATTTTTTTTATTCTTATTGAGCAAGAAGAGAAAAAAAAATACATGGCACTGTTACATTTATAGAATATATATATATATACGTATATAAAAGAAAACAAGATTAGAGAACAAATGGTGGAGTTTGATCTTCTTTTTTCGCTTTAGCAGCCGATTGAATAATACGATCACGACGTTGTGTTTGATGAAAATCAATATCTGTATAAATACTAGTTGCTAAATCATTTGTTGCACATTCTTTCTCGTCAATATTAACATTATTATCATCATGATTTTCTTCGGAATGATGATCAATTTGTTGTTGATCATTATTTTCGAAATTTTCATTCGTTGGCAAGAGTAAATCAGCATAATTCACTGACGATCGACGTTCGGTCGATGAATTCTTCAATAATATCGATGCAGATACTAATGGTGTATCTTGTGCTGACATTGGTTCAACGAGTGCATATGGATCGTTTGAACCAACTCGTTCTTCATCAATATTCGATAAATGTGGACGAGAAATTGAAGTCGTTAAATTGAATGATGATAAACGAGACATATTTGTTGATAAAGCATCATCATTTGTATTCGATGGTGGCGCGCCGAGAAGATAAGTTGCTGCCGGATCTGGCAAATGTTCATCGAAGAATAGTATCGAACCGTGTGAAGCTCGAATTTGACCGGATGCTGAATCACCCATACCAGAAATTGAATATGCACGAATAATATGTGTAGTTGATGACGCAATATTATTATCGAATGAGTAGATTGTTGAGCCTTGGGATTGTGACGGTAGAATCTGTTGATTAGATGCTAGACTAAGATCGGAATTGAGACGTTGATCAATTGTTGTAGTATCCAATGGCGGACTAATTGGACGTTCAATTTGATCGGATGTTATGAGATCATTGGTTTTGAAAGTAACAAGACCATAGGATAGAAGAAGAGATTTTTCTGAGTTTGATATTGAATTTGCTTGTTGAAGAGAACTAAAGTTAGATATTTCGATTTTTTTGTTTGTTTATTTATTTGTAAAAATAGAAAAAAACGTACTTTAAACTATTCGGAGAAGAAGTAATTAGATCAGTTGAAAATGCTAATATATCGAATAAGTAAAAATAATAAGTTAAAATCTTTTTGTTTTTTGACTATGAATTTACCGTAAGGATTGGCATTATTCTGACCATTTAATTGAGTTTTAAACGGTTGCATGACACTTGCTGGCGAAGTGAACGAACGTGGTCCAATTGGTAAAGTTTTTTCTAACGAAAAAGAAAAACAACAATAAGAAAATCAATTTCAATCGATGAAATTTTTCTACCATCAGCTATTAAATGCACAGAATTACCAACGATAATCGCTGAACGAACATACGGAGATAAACTAATCGTTGCTAGAAAGAAAGAAAAATTGGTTTTCCGTCTATCTTTTTGCGTGAATCAATTTACTATTAACGCCGATATCTGCCGTTGCTGTTGATTCTTCTTCGATAGTTTTATTTTCGATTTGTTCTTCGAAATGTTCTTCTTGTTTGTGTACTGTTGGTCCCATATCGATATATGTGCCCATCGTTGATTCTGGTTTGCTTGTGCTCATTGTTGTTGTTGATACGGATGTTGTTAATGTTTCATTAGTTTGTTTAGTTAAATTTGACGATGTTGTCGAGATTGTATCGATTTTCTTTTGCGTTTGAGGAAGGAGAATTTGATGTTGATGTTGAGGTATAGAGTTTTCATTGAGATTGAAATCGACAATTTTCGTTTTTGTTAACGAATTCAGATCGTTATTCGATGATTGTTGTTGTTGTTGATGATGAAACGTTGCTGAACGTCGTAAATGTGAAACATTCTTCGATAGAGTACGAAAAAATCCCAGAAGTAAACCGGATTTTAAATCATTTGTTGTTGTTGTTGTTGTTGTTGTTGCTGTGTTTGTTGTTGTTGCTGCTCCTGTTGATGATGTTGATGCTGTTGCTGAATTAAGTTTCGAATCTGTTGAGCTTGTTTCAAGTGTTTTCTTCGTCAATAGACCTAATGTTGAATCGATCGGTATGGAATTTGTTTGTTCATGACTAAGTTGCACAGGTGGTTGAATATTTTTCGATTTTTGTATACGTTTATTTGTTAATAATTGATTTTGAAATGCTGATGAAAGTATCAATGGACGTTCTTCAATCACTGGACTAACTAATAAATGTATGGTACTAGCTAACGATGATGATAAACATTTCATATGAATTTCACCATTACCATAATTTGATTTGCCTAATTCGACAAGAAATATATTCGAACGATTGCCATAATTTTTTATTGTAAAATACGGTATACATAGAATGGTTTTGTCTTTCGATGGACATTGATTTGTAATTGTCACTTTTAAATCCGTTCGATTACAATTGATCGATGCAATATAAAGATCAGTTGTGGTAAAATATAAACGCGAAGGACCAATTAGAGCATGATCACGAGAAATAATGGGTCCGTATGGAATAAGTGTTATATCAAATGTATGAATAATTTGTTCGGTTGTTGATGTACAAGGTAGAATTGATGTTTGTTGTTGACTTTGTGTTTGACTTTGTAGAACTTGTCCGTTGGATAGATTCGTATCTTCAGTTGAATTATTATTGATTTCATTTAATTTTTCATTTTTACTCTGATGCATAAATTCGAAATGTTTAATAATTAAAGATTTTTTTTCGAAATTTTCTTCCGAGAAAAATATCGATACGGTAAATGATTCGAAATAAACATAGATAAACGCTTGAAAATCATTTTTAACTGTATCAAAATATTCAAATGATATACATTCATTGAGAACATAGATTGATTGTTGTGAGGATGAGGATGAGGATGAATTTGATTTACGTGTTATTTCAATACATGGTTGTTCATTCGTCGCAAGAGATTGACTTTCGACAAATGTCAAATAAATATGACGTTTGCTTTTCTATTTAGAGAAGAAAAACAGTTTGTATACGCATGTGATTTCAATAGTGATTGACAAACTTTTTTTCTTTGAATACAAATTAATTTAATATCACTTAATGCTTGCGGTGTATTGATACTAGTTGGTTCAATAGTCGGACTAGTTACGGTCGTTGTATTAGTTGATGCTGCAACGATATACGACGGTGTATTTGTTGTTGTTGTTGTTAATGATGTTGAACAAGCTGTTGTCGACATTGTATTGATCAAAATTAGGCTCTACAACGGAAAAGAAAACAAAAACAAACATCGAGGTCTTCTTGTTTTTTTGTGTTACTTTCGTCAGTAAACAAAATCAAAAACGAAACAAAAAAAAATCTTCTTTTCTTTTTATCTACATAACATCATACAAAAAATAGAGAGAGAATATTTTTTAAAAAATTTATTCTTCAGTGTCAGTGATCAACATGTCAAATTCCAGAGGAGTGTCACTCGTATCGAATTGCATAGAACTATTTTGGTAATCATGTGGCGTCGGACAAGTTTCCGATGGTGACGACGAATTCGTCGATGTTTGATGTTTATAAAGAGCCATTTCAGCTTGATAGACGTTCTTCTGTTCGGATGCTGCTTGTTCGTATTTAATTTTCAGTTCAGTAGGTACCTGTTTCCATCGAATTCCCAGTTCACGAGCTACATCGCTGACTGACATACCTATGAGTAAAAAAAATAACAAGATAAAAGCGTACACTTTCTATCATTATGACATAGTCAAACAGCTATTTAGTATCTTGAGAATGATTCATTCGAAAATAATCATCTGACGTCAATTACTTATGATTGTTATTCACCTGTTTGAGAACTATGAACTTTCGGTCGTTCATCGGCACAAAACAGAAAGTACGCTGATAGTGGTTTCTTCGGTGCATGAGGATCTTTGGGTTTTTTTTCGCGTTTTTTTATTAATTTTTTTGTTTGATCAATTGATGATGATTCAACAAGAAATTGTGCGTTCGGTGTTTGAAGTAGAATCGATGATGGAATCGTTTGTTGCTGTTGTTGTTGATAAACAGCTAATTGTTCTTTGTATTTTTTTCGTTGTATATCAGCTGTATCATTGAAACGTTTCTTTTCATTTTCATTCATAATTTTCCATCGTTCGGAACATTTTTTAACAATAACATTATAATCAACTGTCAATTGAGGATGTTTACGACGTAATTCATCTCGACATGTACGCACAAATAATGCATAGGCAGTAATAGGACCACGAGGTTTAATTATATCTGACGATTTTTTTGGCATAATCAATTGGACTTGTTTCAAATGCACAAATAAACAAAACAAAAATGTGTCAGTTTTGTTTTGTTCTTTTCAAACAAAAGGTATAAACAACAGCAATCGGATAAATTAAAGAACGAATCTGATTTGTCGACATGAATATCGTACGATGTGCTACAGTCAATGGGAATAGAAAAATATTGACACGATTGATGTGAAGGTTTTCATTGGTTGATTTACAATTTTTTTTTTGATAAACATACGCATACACTAAATACCCCCGTTTTGTTTTATTTTCTTCTGTTTGCTTTATTTTTGAGTACAATGTCTGATTTACTAGAAGATAACCAAACAGAAAATGCAACTGATTTAGCAGATAATCCAACATTGACACCGGTTTTTGATCGACCTGATGCACCGATTATAGTCAAATCGGATGAACGTATCAGTTCATTATCATCACATATCGATGAAAATAATGAGAATGAAGCTGTCAGTGCACTGGTAACATCATTTTCTGCCGAACAAACTGAACATCGAACAACGTAAAATGAAATCTTCCGAAGAAAATCATCAATTTGACAAACATATTCTTTTAGAAATATCGAAACTTTAATGCATTTGATTAAAGGAAATATCGGTGCTGGTATATTAGCATTTCCCTATGCAATATCCAAAGCGGGAATACTTGTACGAGAATAATTTTCAAAAAAATCATAGGATCTATTCTAGTTTTCAAATATAAATAGTTCGGTTCGATTGCATTTTGGGTTATGGGTACAATGACGCTGTACTGTATGCATCAATTACTTCGATGTCATGAATACTATCATGTTCGGTATAAGAGATTCGGTTTTTTTTGTTTCTGATGAGTCAATTTCTATGATTGATTTCTTATAGTACAGAACGATCGAAATGTGACTTCGGTGATATAATGAGATTTACATTGGAAACATGTCGATGGCCATTGGTTCAACGTTATGCTAAATTGGGAAAGTAAATATCAAGAAAATTCGAAATGAAAAAAAAATGAAAGCAAGACTAGAATATTGTCTAAATTAGATTTATTATCGATGGTTTTATTGTTGCAATTCAGCTCGGTTTTTGTTGTGTTTATTTTGTCTTTGTTCCGGCAAGTATCAAACAAGTCATTGATTACTATGCACCAAATAGTCCAGTTATACAAGTCTATCAAGTCATTATGTTAATTCTTGTTATTGCATTTTCATTTATACGAAGTTTAAAAGTTCTTGCACCGTTTTCATTAATAGCAAATATATTGACAATCGGAGGTCTATGTGTAATTATGCAATATGTTGTTCGTTCTCATGAACCATTGGATCAATTTCCATTGATAACAGATCCGTCGGAATGGCCGGTTTTCTTTGCATCGGCTATGTATGTGTTCGAAGGCATTGCTTTGGTAGGAAAATCAAAAGAAACGAAAAACAAAAGCAAAATTGTTGATTTAGGTTCTACCAGTTCGACAGAAAATGAAAGAACCCCAAGCATACGGAGGATTAAATGGTGTTCTAAACACTGGAATGTACATTGTAACAATTATTTATTTTTTTGTTGGATTTTTTGGTTATATTCGATATGGATCCGATGCACGTGGATCAATTAGTTTGAATTTACCAAAGGATGACATGTACTAAAGAATTTTTCTTTTTGACATTTCGTTTAAGTGTTTTAATCGTAGATTATATCAAGTAACGAATATCATCTATGCAATTGCAATATTTCTAACTTATAATCTACAATTCTACGTTCCATTTACATTACTTTGGCCACGTATTTGTCGACGAATTCTCTATCGATATGATGACAGAAAAAAGGCATATTTCGAAATTGGTTTTCGAGTTCTATTGATTACAATTACTTGTAAGTTGTCAACGAAATAAATCAATCAATCGAAATCTATTTCTACGTATGATTGTAGTTTCTGTCGCAGCCTTGATTCCAAATCTTGGTCTTGTTATATCTCTCGTTGGTGCTATTGCATCATCAGCACTTTCAGTTATTTTTCCACCGATTTGTGAAACAATTACGTTCTGGCCAAATGGTCTCGGTCGATATAAATGGCGGTTAATCTTGAACATAATTATACTACTTTTTGGTTTCTATGTTTTCTTTGCCGGTACGGCATTAAGTATATCAAATATCATTGCATGTGTTCGTGAAGGTACAAAATGTGATGATTAAAATATTTATCTTTTTCGAAAATCGACATGATTGACAGATTTCTTATGATTTTAAATTTCAATAAACAAAAAAAAGACAAACATTTACTAAGTTTAACTTTTGATGAGATTTTTATAATTGATTCATTGTAGATTTAAAAAATGACTAGTTGGCTATCGTCTGCACTGCAAACAGTTCGAGAGAAAGTGAGTTGTTGTAAATAAAGAATTTGATTTGTACAATGTTGATCGTTTTTTTTTGCTTTCAGTCGATTGATGCATTGGATTTTGTGAAAAGAGATCTAACAGAATTCACAACAACTGTTAAAAGTGATACAGAAACTTATATAAATAAAATCAAAAGTCAAGAAGTATAGAAATTTGAATTTGAATTATTTTAAAAATAAGATTCAAATATTTAGGTTGGCGATTTAGGTCTCAATCAATTCGTTTCGAAATTAAGTAATTCAATGAAACCAGAAAATACTGATGAGAAAAATTTCGAAGCATCGTCATCATTCGATCGTGTTCAAGTAAATAGACAAACACACACACACAAAGAAAAACACGAATCTCGAATTGTGTTTTGTTTTAGACCGAAGTCAAGCGTTTACAAAATGATGAATCGACTTATTTAGTCGATCCAACACCTATCGAACCTTATGAACAATGGCGGCAAACAAGTAATTTTAATCTTGAAACACGTAAAGGTGAAATTGCGCAGTTATTAATCGATGCACCGCATGTTCGTTCATTCTACGCTCATCTTGTACCAGCACAAACGACGCATAGTGATTTTTGGTCGAGATATTACTATCGTTTACATCAAATTGAAAATGATGAAGCACGACATTTACAATTATTACAACGTGCGAAAGAAATCTGTGCTGAAAATGACGAAGATAAAGAGAAAAACAATGAAAATGATTGGGATGGATCTGGTATTTAGAAAAGAAATCAAATTTATATTTATTTCTTATTTTTTGTATAGATGATGAAGAAGAAACAACAACTCAAGAAGTTCCTGTTGAAACAAATAATGATTCCGAAATAGAACCAGTAACTAAAACCGAAGAACCTATTGCTGCTGCTGTTGTTGAAGAAGATACAACCGAAAAGAAACCCGATAACGAAATGGACGATGAATGGGATTCATGGTCTTGAAAAATTTCATACTTATTATGTGTACATAATCAGAACAGTCTTTCTTTTAAGAGTGAACAGTTTTTTTTTTGCTTTTATAATCTCAATAAAATAATTTTATTGTCTATATACCATTTTGAACCAAGAAGACGAGCGTCATCTATCCGAGATATCGTTTTCGAAAATATATAATTTCAAACTTTTGGAATATATTTTCTGCCTTATTTTTAATTCAAAATTGCCTCGAGTTGAGTTTTTTTTCGACGTTAAAATACATAAAAAAAAACGTTTTGTTTTCATGATTC
>Ga0209922_104240_pt1 | contig 10536 bp, 10 predicted proteins | sample ThiBiot_500_biof_FD_183946 | JGI IMG/M metagenome (GOLD analysis project Ga0209922, IMG submission 183946) | Wastewater bioreactor microbial communities from Cape Town, South Africa - Thiocy_expt_500_biof (SPAdes) | ecosystem: Engineered > Bioreactor > Thiocyanate-remediating > Anaerobic-Aerobic ...
TCGAATAAAATTTTACAGGTGACTCGACGATCGTCGTCAACAAGCATTTATAAACACGAAAAAAAAAACATTCTCCCATAGCTCCACGTTTTTTTTTCTATATACTGATAGTGCTTTAATCTCTAGTTTTTCTTTTCATTTAGTCTATTCATTAAATAAAAAAATAAAATATTTTATTAGAATTCTTTTGATAAATATAATTTGACTTGATCAACTGGTTGTGGTTGGTGGCTTTATATCACTCTACAATTTTATTTTTATAAACTAAGGGCAAAACTATAAAAATTTACAACTTTGAGTAATGAACTGATAATGCATATTATAGTGTTGGTAATAGAACAGCTGCAGCACAAGCAGCCGAACACTTTCCAAAAGCGACATTACATGCAAGTACAGCCGGTGCTGCACCGACACCAGCTGTAACTGTTCCGAAAACTGCACCGGCTGCTGCATAGCATGCTACTACTACGGCCGCACATCCTGCTTGACAGATTCCATATGCTGCTGGACCGGCTTTAACAACACATGACGATGAAAAAATAAGAAAACATAGTAAAATCGCCGTTGTTCTCATTTTTTCCTAACTGAATTTGTTTGCAATCTCGGTCGTGTAGAATGTTTTTTTGCTTTGCTTTATAAGCAACTGTAAACAGAGAAGAGCTACAACTAATATATATAACAGACGCGAAAAAGAACGACGTAGTATAAGTGGTAAAGGAATGTTTTTTGTCTGTTCTGTGGGTATTTTTCCGTGCGTAAAGACAGAGAAGAGAAATACGCAATCGCTTTTATTACTTGAAGTAACTAAGGCGGCTGACTGCAGTTTATTGCAGCAAGACGACTTATTGCTTTTAACTTGTTTAGTTGCCTAGCAAAATTCTTCTTCTTCTTATTCTTCCTACGGACGCATGAGTCACATTTCAATTACGCCAACCTTTCTAAGTAATTGTCCATCATTTTGAAAAGAAAAAAATATATTCAGAATCCTCAGAATCTGACAAACAATATTCTGAAATCTGTTTTTCGAAATTCAAGATCGTTCGGGAAATATAAGATATACAAAATGACTAATTAACATATTATAGTTTCGCCTTATATGGTCATATATGACTCATTTTTAATTGACCATTGATACGTCACATGCCTTATGCATACACGATTTAATTAAATTTGTTGAAATTCAAGTTTATCCACTGCAGAGTCTTTTAGAAAAAGAGAGATCAAGTAATGGCTGTTAGAGATCTTTCCTAAAACTTATTCTTCAAGTGATCAATGAGATTAGAAAAAAGCACAACGTATGTCTTTGAGTCAAAGACTTTGACTGATATTCTAACTCTATTTGTTTTAACTCTTGCACATTAGGGAATTGCAGTCAGCCGCCTTATCTACTCGGCTTTGTCTCGAGTGGAATTCTAGTTTCTTTTTTATTTGCAGGAGTTGGTGGTTGTTGATCGAGTTCAGAGATGTTTTTATTTAATATTCGAATATTTACTTTGTATTCGTTGTACTAAAAATATAAAAAAAGAAATGATTAATAATGTTCGAACATGAAAAGATGTTATACCTGCTCGATAATTTGACGTGCATGTTTCAAATGATGAATTGTACCAAAGAAATTCGGTCGAGACGATGAGGATACAGTTGACTATTTGATTATCAATTAGGTTAATTTTTTGAATACAGTGGTTCCTTCATTTTCATGCAACGAAATTCAAATTGAATATCTGCGAGCTTAACTTTGTTTAATTTCAAAACAAACAAACAATTATTTTCTTGATTTGAATCGTTTCATTGATTTTTTTTCTTTTTCGTTCTTTGGATAAACGGATGAATAAATATATGAAAGATGACGTGAATTTGGTCTCTTCAGTGTCAACAGACATAAATACACGTGCAGAGAAAATGTGGACGAGAAAGAAGAAAAGAGAAGGATACTGTTGTGTAGAAATGGAGAGGAGAACAACAATGAATTGTATCAGTTGAAAGAAAACAATCGAAATAATGTTAAAAAAGAAAGATTTCCAACGATATTTCGTTGAATTATTAGCCGAATGTTTCGGAACATGTTTATTAATTTTAATAGGTGAAGGTGGAATAGCAAATTATAAATTTTCTCGTCAACTTAGTCATTCAACTCTTCCAATTAGTATTTCATTTTCAGTCGGTGTTTATATTGCATTGATGGTTGCTGGACCAGTCAGTGGTGCACATATCAATCCAGCAGTGACTATTTCATTGATGACAGTCAAAATCATCAAACCAATTCAATGTTTATTTTATATTGTTGGTCAAATGATTGGCGCATTTATTGATCAAATGTTAATAACAGCTATTCTGATGATTTTCATAATGGCACTTTCAAATAAATCGAATAAGATGATTAGTGAAGAAGGCAAACCATTTGCATTTGCTTTGTTAATTCTTGGAATAAGTTGTGCATTTTCTGTGAATGCTGGCACAGCAATGAATCCAGCTCGTGATTTTGGTCCACATTTATTTGGTTCATTTGTTTACGGTTGGAGTGATGTCATGCGTTTAGATAATTATTTTTTTAGTATTCCTATTCTTGGTCCAATCGTTGGTGCAACACTTGGTGTTTGGATTTATGTTGGATATTCATCACTTGTCAAACATTATCAATCAACTCAAAATCAATCTTTAGAAACAACAAATCAACCAAAAATTTAATCTTTCTTTCTTTCTTTCTTTCTTTTCAAAAAACAAAGTTCTTTCTCCGTCTGTTACTTTTATTAAATCTAAATCAATTTTTTCAATGAATAAACAAATTTCCGTTGTAATGGACTTAACATTTGTTTTTTTGTGAGTAAAGTGATGCCAACAAGTATTGAATCGTTTCGAACCTATATTCCACAATATTATCAAACAAATACGAATCAAAATAAGATCCCGGTCAAACAACAAATTCCACTAAAATCCAATCGATTTAAATATTCTCTCGGTATAAGTGTAAGTGTATTGATTCTACTGATAAGTTGTTCGATATTAATTCCACTGTTAATTGGTCAAAGTCAATTGTCACCATCAAAAACATCATCATCGAATAATATCGTTGAATTGAAATGGAATAGTAGAGGTGTGACTGTTGCAGGTGTATCGGGTCAAGGAGGAACAAATGCAAATCAATTACGTCGTCCATTTGGTCTTCGAATGGATTCGAAGAATAATTTGTATGTTGCTGATGCAGCTAATCATCGGATTCAAAAATTCTCGATGAATTCATCAATTGGCCAAACAGTTGGTGGACAATCGAATGGAAGTTTAGGAAGTGGAAATAGTTTCCTTCGATATTGTTCTGATGTTGTTGTCGATCAATATCAAAGTATTTATATTGCTGATATTTTAAATTATCGAATTCAACTTTGGTTAAATGGTTCAACAACAGGTTCAACGTTATTTCCCGTTGGAAATGATAGTTTAGGAACTCCGTATGGTCTTACTTTTGATTCTTCAACGAATCGATTGTTTATTTCGGATACATCAAATCATCGAATAATTTCATTTCAAATCGGTTCATCAATGGGTTCAATTGTTGCCGGTGGCAATGGTAATGGAACAAATTCGAATCAATTATCTCGTCCCAATGGAATTTATTTTGATTCATCAACAAATAGTTTATTTATTGCAAATACAGGTGCAAATAATATTGTTCAATGGATTGTTGGTCAATCCAATTGGCGATTAATTGTTGGCAATGTAAATGGCACAAGTGGTTCGTCAAACAAAGAACTTAATTTGCCTTCGGATGTGTTTTTAGATAGTTCATCGAATATTTATGTAGCTGATACATCGAATCATCGAATTCAATTCTTTTATTCGGGACAAATAAATGGAACAACAATTGCTGGTAGTACAACTCAATCGGGAGACAATGCGACACTTCTCAATTTACCTCGTTCGATTTTACTCGATTCGCAAAAGAATTTATATGTTTCAGACACTGAAAATCATCGCATACAGTTGTTTACTTCTATACCTTGACATTAACGTCATTACAATCAGAGAGAGAGAGAGAAAAACAAACGAGAACTTTTTTTTTTTCATTAAAATAAAGTAATGCAAAAACACGAAGGAGGTGGAGGAGGCGGAGAAGCACGGAAGAGAAAAAAAAAAGAGAGAGAACACTATTTTTACATCAAAAGTGAGATTGAAGAGCAAATAAGAAATTTTTTGACGAGAAAAGAAATGAGCTCCAGCAATGAAACGAGTAGTTATGCTAATCCAGTTTTATATTATTTTATTGGATTTCAAGTTCAACCGTATTGGGTGTTCATTGCTGAATTATTATTTCTTCAATTGTTACAACGACTCTACAGTTTAATTGAATCAGCATGTAAAAAGAAGAAGAAACACATTTACATCGCTCTTGAATTGACAATGCTTGGCAAGAAACGAACAGGAATCTCGCCTCCAAAATATAGTATTTTGGATTTTATTCTTTCGTTAGTTTCAGTTGGTCATTTTTGTTATGCTTGTTATATGCAAACCGAATGTGGCAATGCTAAAAATGGCGAAGGTTGGAATTGTTACAATGCATTCGGTTATCGTCTTCATAATTTTATTCTACCGGGTTGTGTTGCTGTTCTTGTTGAATCGATTGTTCAATGTGTCAATTTGTATCGAGCCAACAAAGAAAATGAAATGAATGAAATGAAAGAAGACAGTTTGAAATGGTTGAAATGGACTCTATTAATCACAACAATGATTCTCAATGGAGGTGTTTTCCTTGCATTTATTCCTTTCTTTGTTAGTAATACAATTCCAATGATTATTGCTTATTGTTGGTTATTATTACCAATCTTAGGTGGTGTTGTTCTTATCTATGCATCGATTGTCACTATTATTATAAATTCATGTCGAAAATGTGAAGGTTGTGGTTGTTGTTTCTTTTGGAAATTCTTTGGAACACATTGTGTAGTTGGTAGTCAAGTGTTTGGATGTTTAATCTTTGCTATGGCTTATAATTATTCTCAATATAGTTACTTCGGTGCAGATTATTCCGATGTAATGTATTATGAATATCAATCACGAGATACAATCAATTGGTTTAATAATCTTAAGAATAACTCGGATAAAGCCATTCATAATTTGCTCACTCCGTTTTAAATCGAAAGAAGAAAAACAAATTTTTGTTTATTTATTTCAAAGAAAGTTGTTTTCGAATAGATTTTTCAATTTGTGATTCATTGGAAAATGTTCCTTTGATTTTGTGTGATTTAAATTGATGATCGAATTGCGAATCGTTCGAATAAAAATAAATGGCTAAAACATTTGGATTGTTGACAATTTGTTCGAGTGTTTTCTGTTCAATATTTCCAAAGACAATCAAAAGAAATTTCTTTACATCAGGTAATTGAAGAATATCGAGAAGAATTCGTTCTCGATTATAACAAACAATCGAACCAAATTGACCTTTGAAACGTGTTTTCAATCGAGAAGATTCAGCTGTTGGATGTGTATCAAGACAAATCAAATGACAATTCGTATTTGTCAACAGTTTTGTTGTTCTCGGTCGTCGTTTTCGATGTGATCTTTCGGTATAATGTGTTGTCGATCGTTGATTTGACGAAGATTGGTTTTTGACACAACAACTGCCCATGATCAATTCGAATAGAGAAAGAAATGAAATAAACAAACAAACGTCGTTTTCTCTTTTCCATGGAATCCATCAGTTAAATACATAGACAAGTATCTCGACCTTTTTTGTTACAGCAACAACAACAAAAAAAAAAAGGAATCCATTTTATTTGTTAAATTAACTCTCGAGAAGAAAAAAAAAGAAAAGAAAAGAAAAGAAATGTTTTATTTAAATTGTAAAGTAAAAAGAAAATCTCGTTGAGGATGAGAAACACCGATTCCTTGTCGTTTAGGATTTTCTTCAATTGAAAATCGTTGAAATTCATCTCGATGAATTTGTAAATGTTGAATCAAATGAATAATTGTCAATTTAATTGCATTCTTAGCAAATAATCTTCCTGGACACATACTTTTACCTGCTCCAAAAGGTAAATAACCAACAACTTGTTCAGCTTTGCCATTTGTAAATCGATCGAATTGAAATTGATTTGGATTTGTAAAATAATTGTGATTTGTTTGAGCAATATGAGGATAAAACGCCGTTATATCATTTTGTTTGATTTCAATGGTTCGTCCGTCGTTTAATTTGAATTGAAAATCTCGAATTGCTTTTCTCATAATCATTGGATTTGAATATAAACGAAGAACTTCATCGATGATTGAATCTAAATGAACAGACGAATTTCGTTCGATTTCATTCGAAATCAATTCAAATAAATTCTTTTCTTTGAAAATATGAATCAACGACCAAAATAATGTTGGAATTGTGTTGCTAATCGACGACCAAAGAAGAAAAGTTTTCTCTCCTGAATAATCTTTATCGGAGAAATAATTTCGATGATTTAAAATGAAATCTGTTCTCTGATTGACTAAATGACTTTCGTTAGGTGAATGAACGTGTTTCAACCAGAACTTATTCAACAAATTTCGACACGTGAACAAACGAGAGAAAAACATTTCGTAAATTAACGAAGGAAATAACAAAAATAAATATTGAATATGATAATCAAACCAACGAAATTCATTTCGAATTTCATTCAATTCGATTTCACCGTAAAATGTTCGTCCAATCGAATAAAATAATAAATCATAGAGAAAATCAAAGAAATTCATTTTCACTCCACATTGATTCAATTGACTTCGTTTGGCTCGTAAATAGGATTGAAGTTGTTGATTCAATTTGTCATTTAACAGATTTAATTCGTTGGAATTCTTCAAGAAAATATTCCAGAATGATTGAAGTTCATGATCGAGTTGAGCTTGACCAAAGAAATTATGAGTCATGTCAAAGATTCGACGAGAAAATGTTTCACCGAGAAAAACAAACGAACGATTTCGATTGACATTGAGCCAATCTTTGGGATCCAACAGGAAACGAATTCGTTGATTAAACAAATATAAATTAAAACAATTTCCATATTGCAAATGAAATAATTTCAAATTTTCATTTCGATTGTTCAAAAAAAGACAAAGGTGACCAATGATCGGCAAATATTTGTCTTTGACATCGAATTCATCTGCATTGAATTTCACTTTTAAATAATAAATCACCAACAAAATACAAACACAACTAAATCCAATGACATACATTTATACAAATGTACCCAATTCGATTTGTCTTATCGAAGAAATCTAGTGTCATCTATCCAAATACAATCTCATTCGATCCAACAAATCACGTTACACAACTCATTCGTTTTTGTTCTTCGACCAACTGACAAATGCCTCAATGTAAATCGAAAGTATTTGTTAATGCTCGTTTCGATGTCATTTGGCAAAAGTCATTGGAGAAAATCATCGATCCTAGTCGATATGTCGACGACATCGAACATGCCGAAATCTTAGAGCAACAAGACAATCAATGGTTGAGATTAATTCGATTCAAAGATCCAACGTGGCAACAACTCAAAGAATTGATTGTAGCCGATAAATCAACGGGAATTATTGTTTATCGTTTAGTTGATCATCCTTCGTTTCAAGGAGAAACAATTCACATCTGTCGAACAACGAATCAAGTCTATCAATCGGAATTAGAATATCAACTCAATTGGAAACTCAAAGATACAAATCAACACGAGTCACAACAACAAATTGACAATGCTCAACAAACCCTTCAATTAGCTCTCAATCACATCAAACGAATTGCAGAAGAAGAAGCTAAAACTGACCAACAATAAACTTTACTTTTTTTTTCTTTACAAATAAATAATTTGGATTTAACCCTTAAAAACCGAAATGTCTCTTTCAAGGGACATTTTCAGCGAGTTTTGCGTGGAAAAAAATGTTTCTTTTTTAATTTTGACATACTCATCGCAAGGGTTCAAAAGCTTTATTTCAGTAGTCAACCAATTGATATCGTTTAAAAAAACCTCCATCGGCTTTTAAGGGTTAAATCTTAGTAAAATTTCAGTAGCCATATCGAATTTGGAAAGACAAATCATTGTTTGAATTTCACGTTCTCAATCAATAACCAATTTGAGAATTATTTCCATAAATTCGAAGAATTCAACCTTGTTCACTGTCCTGCTAAAGAAACATTGATAATACTGTATTCAAAATGATATCAGTCAGTTGTTTGAAATGAATCTTTGCATTAATCCAATCTATTTGAGTCAAACAAGCAAGACAAAAACCGGATATTTGAAGATCATTCAAATCCAATTAAATATCAATATGAAATTCGTCATCGTTTTCCGTGAACAGTTTCTTTATCTGAAAAGAAAACAATCAATTGAAAATCATTTGATTAGATTATTCTTTTTAATGTTATTAAGATGATTATACTGTATAGATCATTGAAGAAAGATTTCAAAATTTATACATTCAGAACAACGAGCAATGTGTAGGAGCTTTCATACTTTCTATATGAAGTGAGCCTATTGCCTTTGACTGCCATCTATGGCATACTTCCTATGACCCTATAGAGAAATATTCATGTATAAGCCATTTACCGGAACGAACAAAGAAGAAAAGACAGATATATCGTGTGAAAGAGCTTTAAAGTTAATAGACATTTATCGATATTGGTTTTTTTCTTTGCATTATTTTTATTAAAATCGATGGATAATCAAGAATGGTCAACCGTGAAAAAAAAACAAAGAAGCAAAAAGTCAAAATCATCGTTGACAATGCCAACATCATCATCAACAACGTTAATAACATCAACACCAAAAACAAACGACGTTAAACCATCCAATTCGAGTGTACAAACGTTATATGATCAAATCCGAATAGAAATCGATAACAATGAAAAGAAAATGATTAATTGTTCAAATACAGATCTATTAAACTATTATATACACCGAAATAAATGTTTATCTGAACAGCAAACAATTTTATTACAACAATCACAACAGGTCGATTCATCACCCAGGACGAAGAATCTGAGAGTAGGATCTGACCAGATCCGATAGTCGAAATTCGTCGGATTTACCGCGATCCTATAAGATCTTGTGAGGCATATTCGCCCTGGGCAGTATTACTTCAAAAAATGACCCATATCGAATATCATTTAAATAAAATCGTCGATATCGAATACAATTTGAAAAAACTACGAATATCAAAAACCAAAGAACTAGATATCTGGCCTGGAAATCGAACGCAAATCGAACAAGCAGAATTCAAAGATCAATTAATAATTAAATACGAATGTGGTGCTGCTAATCAAAATACGATCAAATGTATGGTATTGAATGCATTTTTTCGTCGTGATGCTGTTCGAGCTAGTCACATATGGAAATATTCCACAAATGGTATAGGTTTAACTGAATTTGGATTACATTATAGTGATTTAAACAATTATAGAAATGGATTGTTAATGTACACAACTATTGAACAAGCATTTGATCGAAAAGAACTATGTTTTGTTTATGATCCATTTCAAGGAAAATTACTATTGAAAGTCTTACACAAAGGTGTTGATGGTATAATGGAAGATATGATATTAGATAAAAATCATCAAAAATTATATCAAAATTGTACACAATTCAAAGATATTGATGGAGCACCATTGAATTTACCAGCAAATGTTTATCCATTCAGAAGATTACTCAATTGGCATGCAAGATGTGCTCATGAATACGCTAAAACAAAGAAATGGATACCAGAAAGTGACAATTTTGATGATTTTTTTGATTTATCTGATCTAGTATCGCTTCCAGGAGATGATTTAGACGAATAAAAAATAGATTAACACTTGATAGAACATTAGTTACTTTGTTCAAAATGAAGCCGAGCATTATTCGTTTTCTTATTTTGCTGGTTTTTCCTTATCACTAACACATATTTACTGGGATTGGATTTAAGAACCATCAGTCATAACGGTTTTATCTACATTTGAATGATGAAATCAAATTCGTGGAACATCTTACATCATCGATATATTTTGAGATGTTGACCGTGTTCGTCGTCTCCAGTTCAATTGTCCGGATTGGAATGAAGATGTTTATCATTAGTATCTTGTTCAGCTTGAGCTTTTTCATTTAATGAATCAACAATTTGATCAAGACAGGTTTTTTCAGTGAAAATATTTTTCTTGGCCATGATCGAATTGTTTCTTGTCTCGTTGATGACGACAAAAGATTCGATTTCATATCATCTGGGTCGATTTCATGACATTTGCCTTCATCTGTCGAGAAACGTTCACGAAGACTTTCATTTTGTTGCCCATTTTATTTAAAGAAAAGAAAAGAAAAGAAATTGAAAATTTGTCAAGTTTGACCCATCTCGTCAAATGTCGTCTTTAGACTTTAATTTGAACAATCGTTTTCGACTTGACTAAAAGTCTTTGTCAATGCTCGTTTTGATGTTGTTTAGCAAAAACTATTAGATAAAATAGTTCATTCAGATAAATAAAATATATCGAGGGAATTAAAAGTATTTTAAATTCTTTTTTTCAAGATGATTAGGCACTTCATATTTATCAATTTCTTTTCCTTGTCT
>Ga0209922_104243_pt1 | contig 10531 bp, 6 predicted proteins | sample ThiBiot_500_biof_FD_183946 | JGI IMG/M metagenome (GOLD analysis project Ga0209922, IMG submission 183946) | Wastewater bioreactor microbial communities from Cape Town, South Africa - Thiocy_expt_500_biof (SPAdes) | ecosystem: Engineered > Bioreactor > Thiocyanate-remediating > Anaerobic-Aerobic ...
AAAAAATCTGAAAAAATCAGTATTTTGAGTCAAACCTTATGTTTTTCATCGGTGACCCCATCTGAAACTAGCACCATTCGATGCAGAATCAAATTCTGCATACAGCACAACCTAAAAGAGAGTCAGCACAAACATACAAGCGAATCCTACCACGAAAAACTCGAATCTGGTGCTAACTTTTCTTACGTGTACTCTTCAGAAGTTCCTGGACATGCGAAAATCTAGGTAAAGTTTAGCCGTTTTTCATGAAATTTTTACTACAGATAGAGCGTGAAAAATTGTGATCGCAAGCACTAACCTGAGTTTGTTTGACCGAAATGTAGAAAGGGTTTTAAGTCATATACTGTAGTCTTCTTATATTGGCTAGTTAGTAAAAATTTATAAATGCGAGCAAAATTTGTAATTGACCAGTCTCTGATCATTTTGAAAGAGGTCGTTCAATGCTAGTATGAACAGAATACAACAAGTTCGCGTATGATATTTATTTCGGTCACGTTTGAACTAACTTTGACTTTAAACCCTTTCTACATTTCGGTCAATCCAACTCAGATCTGTAGTAAAAATTTCATGAAAAACGGCTAAACTTCACTTGGATTTTCTCATGTCCAGAGACTTCTGAAGTAGGCATGCACTAAATCCAAATTTCTTGGTTTTGCCCTATTACTAAATGATATTGATTTTGACTACATACGGAGATATTATTGAAAAGCAGATAATAACTGGATAAACTGTATTCGTCCAAATTAGGTAGTTCTTTTAGAGTAAAACTTATATTTTTACAGTGATTTTTTCCCGGTACTCATTTTTTTTTTTTGACCTTTGACCTTGACCATACGGCTCTGTTTAGCTGAAAATAGTTATCTTCAGGGTCATAGAATGCAATGCAGGAAGTGTATGTTACTCTTGCCTATAGGCGCCGGCAGATCCGCTTACATTCTAGGTTTCTTCAAAACCAAAATTTCAAAACCATTTTTGGGTTTGGTACATGCCTAGTTGATCGTACATCCTCAGTTATCATCCATGTGTATTTTTTGTTGAACAACTACTAACCTTCACATTAACCCAAATACGTATAGCTTCTATACTTTATTAAGAATCTAACATTGATAAGAATCAAAGTTTCCGACAGAAACACCAACTCATCGCGCTTCTCTGCTGATGCCTATCTAATGATCTTCTACCCACAACTTCTCTATTACTGAAGTTTTTCAATCTCAAACTGTAAGACACACACATGTCATATACTCTTATTAGCAAATCTACTGGACCAATTTTATGTAACATTTTCTTTAGGAAAATCAGAATTTTTCTTCTCCTACAAATATAGGCGATACAGCTATCATCTTAATTTTTCTAGCAACATGCGTTCCAGTAAATAGATCCACTCCGACAACAAGCGGCAGTAAAACATGATTTTCATCGAAAACTAACATCAGATTCGAACTCTCCGTGCTCAATAATCTAGGATCTAACTAAGTTCGGACCATGAATGACCGATATTAGCCACTATAATACGTGCTGTTTTCTGATTGGACCGGACAAACAAAGTTTTAAGACTTTTTCCTACCCATTTTAGAAGCCTATAACCCTTTCTTTCAGAAAAGGGAATAAGTCTTATTGAGCATTCGCACGAAAGTCTTCGACTTAACTTGTTTTTCCTTTTGCTGATTCTTCAATTTCAAACAATGAATTTGAATTTCAAAGTTAAATAAATATTTCATTGGGATTTTTCATGACAAAAGCCAGATTCTGTTATTTGATTTTTATAATTTGGAAAATGTTTGTCAATGTTTTATGTTTATTCGAATCAAATCGCACGTTTTCTTTTTTTGAACATTTTGCTGAAAACTTAAAAAAAATAAAGAAAAATTCAATAGAAAATTTCTTCGTTTATTTGTTCGCGAATTTTGAATGAAAATGTTTTTACAAATTTGGATTTTATCAGTTTTATTCGTTGATCTTTTCCAAGGATCAAGTTAGTCAACTAAAGCATATTTTCATTACGCTTTTAAACAGAAATAAAAACGTTTTGCCACACTTTTTAGTCATTTCATTCAATCAACGGAAATTCTGTCCAAATGTCACATGGAATCCAAATGCAATTACATTCGCTAACATCAGTACAGTGGGCTCAACACCTTTTAGTTTATTCATCAATCGAAATAATACAATTTATGTTGCTAATCGAGAGAAAGGTCTCATTCAAATTTGGCAAAATTCCTCTGTTAATCCAACAAAAACAATTAATGGTAGTTGGTTAAATGTTTATTCATTTTTTGTCACAACTAATGAAGAGATTTATGTTTATAATTATAATGCAGGTTATCGAATTGATAAATGGACAAAAAATGAAAATACGAGTATTTCTGTTTTGTCTGTTGGATCTGATTGTTATGGTCTCTTTGTTGATATTAATGACAATTTGTATTGTTCGATGCGTGATCTTCATCAAGTTGTTGCAAAATGCTTATACGCTTAAGTATCCACGAGGAATCTTTGTCGATACAAATTTAGATTTATATGTCGCAGATGCAAATAACAATCGAATTCAACTGTTGTTGCAGGAACTGGATCATCAACAATTTCACTTTATGTTCCAAGTGGAATTATTTTAGATGCAGATAAATATCTTTATATTGCAGATGCGTATAATAGTCGTATCGTTGGACAAGGACCAAATGGTTTTCGATGTTTAGTTGGAGATAATGGATATGGTTCAGCATCGAATCAATTAAGTTTTCCAAGATCACTTAGTTTTGATATTTATGGAAATTTATTTGTTGCTGATGAATCGAATCATCGAATTCAAAAGTTTGTTTTATCATCAAATTTTTGTGGTAAAAATCGTTGAAAATTTGAATTGAAAATAGTCAAATAAACTTGATTAAGATTCGACAATAAATGTCGATGAAATGACGACAATGAAAAGCTTCGTCACAAATCAAAGTAAAAAGAAAAAAAAAGATATGTGAAATTGAAATTTCGTTTATATAAAATGAGGTCGTTCTGTTGGTTTGATAATTCTGATTCCAAGCTATGTCATGAAAGTTGCGGTGATTTTCGCGATTATCACCAAAAACTGATGATTAATCAGACAAAATCATTATTTAAGGCGGCTACTTATTGCTTTTCACTTGCTTGATTGCCTAGCAAAGTTCTTCTTCTTCTTCTTCTTTTCTTTTCTTGAACAATGAGACACGCTTTAAGTCAATAATCTCCTTATATGATCATTCACTAGTGAAAGTATTTGCACTAAGGTACCTAAAAAAGTGTCCTGCTTGAAGTATTTCAGTACGTTAGGATCGAACCTCATCAAACGACTTGCTTTCTTTTTGATATTACACATTTTTTGAGCGTGTAGAAAATTTTATTTAATATAAGTTAACGAAAGTTGCCCAAGATAAAAAACAGAAATTCTCACAATATATACTCGGAAATAGTTATTATTGTTGTTTGCATGTAATTATGTTTCTGTGCCTTTCTTTTTTTTGGTTGCGCTGAAAATAGAAATATTGCTGTCACTTATCATTCTGTTATTTTCATGAATATCAAAGAATCGAAGCGTTGTCTAACTACAATCTTTTTACACACGAAAGCGAATATGCTCATAGGAACGAACAAACACTTATCAAATACCAAAAGTTAGCAACAAGACTTTATATTTTTCTTCTTCTTCCTACGGACGCATGAGTCACACTTCAATTACGCCAACCTTTCTAAGTAATTGTCCATCATTTTGAAAAGAAAAAAATATATTCAAAACCCTCAGAATCTGACAAACAATATTCTGAAATCTGTTTTTCGAAATTCAAGAGTCTTTTAGAAAAAGAGAGATCAAGTAATGACTGTTAGAGATCTTTCCTAAAACTTATTCTTCAAGTGATCAATGAGATTAGAAAAAAAGCACAACGTATGTCTTTGAGTTAAAGACTTTGACTGATATTCTAACTCTATTTGTTTTAACTCTTGCACATTAGGGAATTGCAGTCAGCCGCCTTATCTACTCGGCTTTGTCTCGAGTGGAATTCTAGTTTTTTTTTCTTTTTCCTTTTTTTTCCGACAAAAAATACTCAAACAAAATTCTAGCAGCGAAGAATATCTACTTACCCGTGAACAGAAATAGAAAACAAAAATTTTGTTTTGTTTTTCTTTTTCCTTTTTTTTCCGACAAAAAATACTCAAACAAAATTCTAGCAGCGAAGAATATCTACTTACCCGTGAACAGAAATAGAAAACAAAAATTTTGTTTTGTTTTGGCGCATATATAGTTACCTTTCGGTTCGTATTTCGAAACTGTTTTTCTTTGACCTTATGCCGACATTTTGTACATATCAGCCATCCACTGCTGTGAGTATGCGGTGTCAGTAAATTCATAAATTGCAGAAAGATTCTGTTTTTTTTCGTTTTAACAATATTAAAAGGAACTACGTTGAGAAAAAGTACGTAATTGTTATTCCGTTGCTTTTTTCTTAATTAAAATTGGAGACAGGAAAAGAAACTTATAAATAAATTCTATGTTTCTTTGTTAGAGACGAACCATTTTGGACAAAACATCGATCTGTTATTTGTTCCTGGTTTGTTGACATTCACATTGTCTGTTTAACTCTGATTATTAGTATTCTTATCATTTATTTCACTTCACCGAAACTATTAAGTATAAGATATTTTCGTCTCATCAACGAAAATACATCGAATTATTTGTAATTTATCACGATCGATCGATTGAAATTGGTGATTTGAATAATGATACTTTATTCGATATTATTGTTGTCAATTGAGGTAGTCATGATGCTAGTCTATTCACAGGATTCATCAAGACAAATTCTCTTCAAATTATGGAACTTTAAACGAAAATGAATTCTAGACGAAATTTATTACTTACTGGTGATTTCAACAATGATTCTCTATTGGATATTGTCATTACAAATCGTAATAGTAGAAGTCTATTTATTGGCTATGGAATTCGAATATGATTCGAAACCATTTACTTTGAATATTGGAGATTTTAGTGGTGACAACAAACTCGATATGGCTCTAGGAAATTGTGGTCAGTATTCTTTTACAGAAGCTACAAAAATGAGTCATTGATTTTTTGAATGTTGTTTTGTACGAAGTTGAAGGTAAAACAAAAACAATAAAGAGAAATAGTGGTGGTAAATACGAAATAAAATATCCAAGTAAATAGAATATGACTGGTTCACGTGCAGATTGAATACATTCTAAAAGAAAAGTAAGAATAATACGTGGTACAGCTAATACAATTAATCCCAATGCACTCATGAGTAAATGTTTATGTTCATTAAATTCATCATGTAAACGTTTTTTCAAAGAGAATTTCTTTTGAACATTTGAACGTCGTTTAGCAGTCATTATTATAATACCAAAAGCTGAAACAATATTTATCACGAATGGACCAATAAAATGAACAAGTAAACTTATCGAACTATACAATTTCAACATTTCTGCATATGAATTTGAATAACGAACAATACACCAAATTCGTCGTTCATCTTCATCTTCAATTAACATTCGATTGAGAGGCTCATGAATCGATGTACCAACAGTCATCACAACAATGACAAAAATCATCCATTTACCTACTTTTATGCTCAATTTATTATTAAATTTGATACCTACGATAACTAATATCAAACGTTCGATGTTTGCACATGCAAATAGCCAATCACCAACTTGTAAGAAGATCTTTAACACAAAATCTAATAGAATACATTGACTTAATAGAAGTGTTCGATTATCAATCATAGTTATTTGAAGTACAACAAGTGACACATATTTCAATGTAAACAAAGTCATTGTTAAAATAGAAAGAATTGAAGCAACTAGAAGATATATTCGACAGCCAGTATCTCGAACATTTGTTTCTTTAAAAGTCATTATACAACAAAATCCATTGATCAAACCAATGACAAACATGAATATCGTAATGATACCACTGACACGAACTGATAATGGTTGATTAGCAAACGATATCTCGGGTCGAATTTGATAACCAAGTATAACATCAAGTGCAAGACCAAAACCATGTGTTGATAATTGACAACGTGTACCTAAATAACATTTGGGACATGCACATAATGCACTTGTTGGACATGAAGCTGTATTCTGATAACATTCGCCACCATTTTCACAGAAGGAAATTTTTTTACAATTATATTTTATTTGATGATCAAATGTGAAACAATTTGCTCGATGATCATGTGTACACAAACAAATATATTGATCATTATCATGAAAACAATTCAATGTCGGATTTCTTTGACAAGGAATATGATAATATTTAACTCGACGAAGACGTGGATATACAATGATACTTTCATTTAATAGCTCTCCAATTGGTGAACAACGTAATTGTGATTCTAACCGAACTTTGATATGTTTCGATGGGAAATATCTTAATTGTGTATAAACTAAATACAACTGTTGATCGTATTCGATAAAAATCAAATGAAATGGAGTTTGCCAATAGATGGTCACTTGATCCTTATCGAATGGAACTCGTTTGAATGTTGTAGCCCGTTCATGAGCAGACATTTCTCCACTTGGATAGAATGGTTGTGAAGATAAATGAGAATAAACTCTAATAAAATGTAATCGAAGTGAATCTTTTATATCGGGCATATCAATCACAATATCAATTTGTGTACTATTACGTTCACATTGACTGCCATGAAAACGATCGGGACATGAACATATTGTTGATTGATCAGTAGGAATTCGTATGTCACGTGAAATACATTGACCACCATTCTGACATTTGAGTGCATTTGATCTTTCACAGAGATCATTTTCGAGATAACATCGACGACCAAATCGATGTGCAGGACAAACACAGACGGATCGGTTTTTCCATTTTCCAACACAAAGTGAATCGGGCGAACAATTACATTCGTTTGATTTGGCACACAACGGACCTGTCCAACCGGATTCACAAAGACAAAACGATTTTTGAATATTAACAAATGAAATACATCGACCATGATTCCAATGACATTCAAGAGAACAATCCATTTCGGAGGAAATACTCGTAAATGGTATTGTGATGTGTACTGACAAACGGTAAACTGGCAGAAATGCAAATTCGATTGGAAATAACCAACTTGCACGATATTTGAGTGTAACTAATTCAAAAGCATCAATTCGAACTGAATAATTTCGATCTTGAAGTTTTGGTCGAGTTAAATAAACGAGATGAAAATGAAATTTTCTATTACAATCTCGAATATATAAATATCTTAGTTGTTCATATGAATTTATGATTTCATCTCTATCATCAATTAAATAAATCATCAATACAAACGGAGTTCGCCATTCGGGAGCTTCTATTTGCACAGTCATGCTAACTCGTTGATTTTGATTTTCACATCTCGGACCATACAAATGCAATGGACATAAACATCGAATCTTATCATTATCATACACTGGTAGACCACCATGACATTGAACTTCGGACAACAATATATTCGTATTTGTTGTTGATACCGTTCTTTTTGAAATCGTTCTCGATTGAAGACCGGGAAGTTGAACTGTGGTTATTATACTATAGTTGGCAAGTGTCAAATGTCGTTTAGTATGTGATGATACTGTTGGATAAGGTTGAGAGTATTCGTTCTGAAAACTACAGAACATATTTTCTTTTGTTATTCGTCGATCATTTATCCAAAATTGCAAACATATAAAGAAATATTTCTCAGCATCAGTACAAAAAGAATGACTCTCGTCATCAAACAATGGACAATCGTTGTATCCGTTGCATATTTGTTCGGAAGAGACACACTGTTCTGTTTCATTCGAAAGTTGTTGAAGCTTCGTGCTGTTTGTTAAACATCGAAACATAGGACGTTCACTCTTCGATTCTCGACAAGTTTTTTGTTCGTCTATGGCTCCCAAACAATCAACAATTCCATCATGGATACGAGAAACAGGTAAACAGATAAATTTGTTCGTATCCAATGTTAGACATGGATGACCTGACGTGCCATTACATATTGAATTAAAACATTGAGTTTCATCAGCTCCATCAACACAATTCCATACACCGTCACATTTGGTATATTGATTATTGCATTGCCATTCTTCACAATTGGTTTCGTCTGTTTCGATATGTTGATCAATTTGTTCGTCATAGGACAAATATCCGTCGCATAACGTAGGAAAATCAGGAAGTTTGATCTTACTTCTACACTCATCCGTCATGCCATCCATTAGATTTGTTTGTGGTCTGCATGTTGTTATTTCGATCCTTGTTTTCTTACTTGTGCAATTGAAACGATGTTTAAGATTTAACGAACAACTATTATTGTAGATTTCATCAATACTTGAGGGACAATCAACGAAATTATCGAGTAAACGATATTTCGAAAGACATTTATGACCACATTCAAATTGAATATTCTCGAGACATTTCGTTTCTTTGATAGTTTTCGTTAATGAACATTGTTTTTGCATATGCTTTTGAATCGATTTAACTTGTACAAACCAATTACCTCGAAGATCATTAACATTTGTTGTTTCGCAAGAGAGTGTGAGTGATGTGTTACTTAGTTTTGTAAAATGAATCGTATTGATGTGAGGATGAGCACAATATTGTGCATCATAGCAGATGTAATCCGGCGAATTTGCAAGTGTCTGCGTTTGATTCCGTGAATAAACTAAATGTAAGTCTTTCCAACCGATTGACTTTGCTGGAAATTCAAATAACGGAGGACAATATTCGACCATCTTTTGACGACAAGACAAATCGAAGTCCGTACAAATATGTTCACAATTACCATTGAAAACACGTGTTGCTCGAATAAGACACATCATTACATTCCAACAATTTCGATTAATATGAGTATTAACATTTGATGATAATAAATCATCATACCATTCTTCCATGACTTTATATTGAAAATAAAAAGGATCAATTATTGTTTGGTAAGTAGGTATCTCACAATCAGACCAATGACGACACATTCGATCGGTACATCGAAATGTTGGATTACCATGTACAGTACAAATTGAACTATCGTAAAATAAGAAAACTTTAGTCTCATCTGAACCATCCAAACAGTCGGGAATGAATGATTCGTCTAGCAGATCAATTTCTGGAATACATTGACCATTATAACATCGATATTCATCTGATTGACATTCATTCTCTTCAAGTATTTGACAATCAATTTCATCGACAGGATTTGGCCAACAATCGATTTTACCATCACATACTTCACGCCAATGTAAACACCATGGAAAATCATTACGTTTACAATTCAAATGTAGATAACAAGTACCATTTGCTGCTAGCAATCGACTTGTTCGCAAAATTTCTTTGACAAATGTTTTGAACGGTGTCTGCAACAAATGAAGAAAATATTCTCTCGTCAATCAATTGACGATTCATACCTTCGTATCGAAAGAATATTGACAATACAAACCAAATTTGTGTACAGCAGAACAATTATAAATTGTTGAATTCGATGCTGTAGTTTTATTCTTGTGACGATAGGCTTGATATTCTTCAATTAAATCCATATGTATTGACCACGAATAAAGTTGTAAACCGGTGATATTACGATTGTTCAATTCTTCAAATGTCATCGATGCAAATTTAACTTGAACATTATTTTCAATAGATTTATCATCATCTCGACAGAATGGAACTATTTGATGTTCGTCTCGTTTTGATATATATATTTCCATAGAATTCACGTCGTAATCAGTAGCATAATAATCCAAACAATCATTGTCATACATCGAATACTGTGCATTCGAACAGAAAACAACAACAACAACTATCATGAGAACATATTCTACATGCAACTTCATTTTGAATAAAGATTTTCTTTATGACCATCCATCAATTTCTATCTCATAGCAAATATAGTCTTCTTCTTCTTATAATCACGTTCTTCTTTTTATTAAAAAATCTAGTGTATGACAACTAAATCGAGTCATATTCATTGATAAAAACGAATAAATCATTCGGATCTACATTGGTCATGTCAATCTTCTTTTTGAAAATGCTTTCTTTTTTATGATATTTATGAGATATTCGCTCTGATCAAAATAAAACGTTTATTTGTTAAAAGTAAAGAATAAAAAAGATTTGTTTTTTTAATGGTTTGTAAGTTTATTTCGAATAAGAGTTAATTGATGACGACATAATCGAACTAACATTTCAGCAATTTCAAATAATGAAAGAAAACTCATTCCAATCCAAAGACCTGTTTGTCCACCAATATTTGAAATGACATCAACGATACCAAGAGACGCTTGTTGAATATAACTTTCAACTCGTGTTGATTCACAAATGACACTTAGACCAACATAATTCTTTTCAATTTCCGATCGCCAATTAGTTTTCCAATTTTCAACAAGTGGAAATGATGTTGATTCAACAAATTGTTTTATTTCATCGATTGACCAAGGTGGTGGAGCTGCAGACGACGATTTCTTAATGATAAATTCATTGGAATGACATTCTAAACCACAATCACTCGCATATTCTTGCCAAAGACGTGGACTACTT
>Ga0209922_104246_pt1 | contig 10527 bp, 7 predicted proteins | sample ThiBiot_500_biof_FD_183946 | JGI IMG/M metagenome (GOLD analysis project Ga0209922, IMG submission 183946) | Wastewater bioreactor microbial communities from Cape Town, South Africa - Thiocy_expt_500_biof (SPAdes) | ecosystem: Engineered > Bioreactor > Thiocyanate-remediating > Anaerobic-Aerobic ...
TAACCGTGTGTTTCGTTGCCGATTTGCACGAGATCGACATCTTCGCCTAATTTCATATTCTTCGTATGAATTCGAAGGATTTCCAATCGACCAACGGCATCGGGAATGCCGATGTCGACTTCTCGATCGAATCGACCGAAACGACGAAGTGCGGGATCGATGGAATTCGGTCGGTTGGTCGCAGCCATGACGATCACATGCGAACGTTGTTTAAGTCCGTCCATGAGTGTCAACAGCTGCGAAACGATACGACGTTCGACTTCACCATGAGTTTTCTCACGTTTGGGCGCGATGGCGTCGAGTTCGTCGATGAAAATGATCGCTGGTGAATTTTTTTCCGCTTCTTCGAAAGCTTTTCGGAGATTCGACTCGGATTCACCGGCTAATTTCGACATAATTTCCGGCCCGTTGATCAAGAAAAAGAACGAGCCCGTTTCATTGGCAACCGCACGTGCGATCAACGTCTTACCCGTGCCCGGCGGTCCGTAGAGAAGAATGCCACGCGGTGGTTTAACACCGATTGTTTTGAACAATTGAGGATGTCGTAGTGGCAGCTCAACCATTTCCTTAATCTGTGCTAATTGTTTTCGAACACCGCCGATATCATCGTAGCCGATTTCGTTCAAAGTCGCTTCTTCTTCTTCGCGTTTAATTGGATCGCCTTCGCAATGAATCACCGTATCCGGCGCCACGATACAATACGGAGCTGGATCGGTTTCGATGACTTTGAATTCGACGGCACGCATAGCGGCTCGGACGATGAACACGTCGCCTTTTCGAACCGGTCGATAGGCTTCGACGAAATACGGTTTTAGATACACTTCGAAGAGATTTCCGGTTATGCCTTGAACGGTATCGTCGATGGGTAGGACGTGAATTCGTTTGCCGTATTTAACGTCTTGACAACCTTGAATCGAAACGATGTCGCCTGAACGAACACGGAGGTTGTTTCGAACGACACGGTTCATTCGAATGCGATCGTTGGCGCAGGTGTCGTCGGCGAGAACGATGCAGACTGTTTCTCGACGTTTTTTGCCTTTTAAAAGAACGGTGTCGCCACGAAATAGTTGAAGTTCGTCCATTTTTTGTTGAGATAACGCGACGACGCTGTTGTCGTCGTTGACGGCATCGTCGGTGATCAAACGATTGGGCCGTTCTTTACGATTTAAAATCGCGGTGGCGTATTTATCGTCTTTTGTTGGATCGACAGGTTTTGCCATTGAGGAAAAGTGATTCTGTTTTTATATCTGGAAATACACATGTTTAGAATTTTTTTTCTTTTCTTAGAAAATACAAACAAACAACGCGGTCGAAGAGAATTTTTATACAAAAAAGAGAGAAAAACATTTTTCTACGAAATATTTTCGTGACTATTCGCGGGTGTTAACGACATAGTCGAGGATTGAGGATGGGATTTCATCGAACGAGATGCGTTCGGAGACGATTTCGAGAATTGACGAGCCTAGGAAAGCAAAATACGATTTTGAATTTCGATTGACCGGGTTTTTTTTTACTTGAGGATTTTGCGGCGTCGAACGAGATTGTTGTTGGCGAAGTTGGAGAACTTGTGTGTGCAAACGAAGTCCGTAGTAGTTGCCGAATTCTTGTTTGAAATACTCGATTTCATCGGGCGGTTGCCGTGACGCGCGATAAGCAGCAGGAATATATTTCTATTCAAATTTGCAAACAAAATTTTCAAAAGAAAACTTTTAGTTTTATTCGTTTTACAGTCACGACATTGTTGATTCGATCGATCGTGATCTTATCGAACGGTAATAATGACGCATTTTCCATGTATTTAACAATCCGATCGCCCAGTGTCCGTATAATCGGAAAGACTAATTCCTCGATCGTCTAGAATTCGACATAGGATTTCGTCTGTTTCTTTTTTTGTTTTGTTTTTCTTTTACTTCTTGACCCATTTCGCAAAGGCCAACCAAGGCACCGTAATGCGTGACAAGTGGCAAACGATCGCTGTAGATCGTCCGACGAAATATCCGAACAATTCGATCGCGCAGACCGTGGATATTCGCTGCGAACATCCTATCAAAAACATCGAATCATTCGAATTGATTTTATCATCGTTCGTACTTGACCATTTGAGCACAACGTGAAGCAGCATAATCACGTAATGCCCAATGATTATCGACGTCCGGTCGAGGGCAAAGTTGTTTCGCGAGAATACACGACATGATCGCCGGAAACAATTGATGCAGCTAAAAACGAAGAAGTTCGTCGACGAAGAAAACTCAATTCGAAAGTGTTTTCTTACGTATTTCTCGCAATAGAGAGATTTGTTTTCGAGAAGAGCACTTGTCATTCGCATGAGATAGATGAGAATGGCAAGATTTGATTGCATTAGATTGATTTTGACGCCTTCAGAGATGAAGAGAACGAGCCGAGGAAGGATTTGATGGAGACCGGTTTCGGTCGATAAACTCGCAATGGCTTCCTGAGAAAACGAGAGATGGTATTTATTTAGTTTCAATTTTCGATCCAACCTGTCGTTTTTGTTCCTCTGAACCGACACAGGCTTCGGTGATTTCTTTGTAATAGATTTGTTGCTCCTAAAGAATAACATTTCAATCGATTTTTCAACAAAAAGAATTTATTCTACAAGAGATAATTCGTGTGGATTCGATGTTTTGATCTTCGATGCATCGAGATTGTACCGTTTTTTGGTTAACGATTTCATCTAAACAAAGAATTACACATTCGTTCTGAACGAAATCATCGTCCTCTCCTACTGGATCTAAAGGATCAGCTGTTAGATCTGCTTTCGAGATGATCTCGGGATTTTCATTGATCGTCGGTTGTTTGCCTTCGATAGCCAACCAATGAGCTGTAAAACAAATCGTTTTGTGTTTTCTTTGTTTTGGCAAAATCATCCGATTGAATGTTTACTTCGAATCGATATGTCCAACGGTACTTTCGGCATTGGCGCAGTGATAATTTGATCTAATTGTACTTCGTGATCGTCAAGACATTGCACGTCACGATGATTTGTTCCGACGGCCGTTGTCGATTTAAATGGCAAATCGCCATTCGATAGACGAAAACCAATAATTGGCTAGAAAAATGACAATTTCTATGCAAAAATCGACGTAGAAATCCGATGAATCATACGTCTAGATAGCGCATTTTCATGGCCGATTCGAAATCTTCGGTGATCATTTTCGTTCGTCGACATTTCCGAGTGAATTTCAACGCATCCTAAACAACAAAAAAAAACGAATTCGTTTGCTTGCTGACGAAATAAGAATTGTTCGATTTACTTGTAAAAGAAATCGAACGATTCCAGTTGCTTCTCCGGTTAAGTATCTGATGGCTTCATCGGATAGATGTGGACATTGATTGAAATCGGCGAGAAATTGAATCGATTGATTGGGAAAAAGAAGAAGTGAACTTTTGGCTTGATCGTTTGTCGTCATCTGTAAAAGAAAACAACGAAATGAATAGAGAAGATCGATTTCGAACAAAATCTTATTCATCGAGCAAAAAACAATCGATTACCTCGTGTCAACATTTCGAATCTTGTAAAAACCTTAGACTGACAACTTAACCTATCATATGCTTACAGCTGTTAAACAAAGAAATAGTTCAAATCATTGTGTTTTTTTCCTCTTTCAACTATAATAGACAGTCCATGAATAAATATTGACTAGACTAGACGAGTTTTTATTCGAGATTTAATATGAAATGAATGACAACAATGAGAGTGTTGTTTGATTATCGAAGAAAAAACGATGATATTCCATGAAACATTGATTTCGTTATTGTTAATGAAGGTTGCAATTTTTTAAACATTTAGAGAGAATTTTATTTGCTTGAGTGTATAGATGACGTTAGATGATGAACGAATCATGTGATTTATTATAAGTTTTCGTTGTCCGAAAATTCGAAGAGGTTAAATGAAAGAATTTCGATGATTTTCGAATTGAAATTAATTGTTGAATGAAATCTTCCGAAGAAGATGTCGCTGCAATCCGGTCTGATTGAAATTCTTCTTTATTTATTTAAAATTTTGGAGAATTTATATTCTCATCGAAAAATTTTATTCAAATTTTGAATATTTTTCTTGAATTTCTCTGACATATGTATTCAATTGGTTTGATAATTAAATAAAGAATGACCAATGAATCATCTTGGCAATCGTTTGTTGAGAGTTGAAATACATTTGTTTATTTAAAAAGGAAAAATCTACTTGTTCATATTGATCAATTATGAGTGAAACAAACGATGATTTCTATTTACGTTACTATGTTGGACATAAAGGCAAATTCGGACATGAATTTCTCGAATTTGAATTTCGTCCCGATGGTAAATTACGTTATGCAAATAATTCCAATTATAAAAATGATACATTAATTCGAAAAGAAGTTTATGTTAATCGAGCTGTTATCGATGAATTAAAACGAGTTGTTAGTGAATCGGATATAATGAAAGAAGATGATGCAGTTTGGTATGTTCGTTTTTGAACTTATATTTGTTAACATTTTGTTGTTTTTCTTCTTCTATAGGCCACCACAAGATCGAACAGGCCGTCAGGAACTTGAAATTGTTCTCGGCGATGAACATATTTCATTTACAACATCGAAAATAGGCTCATTGATTGATATTAATAATAGTCGAGATCCAGATGGTCTTCGATGTTTTTATTATTTGGTACAAGATTTAAAATGTTTTGTTTTCTCTCTTATTAGCTTACATTTTAAAATTCAACCAATTTAGAACAACATTTCTTCATGGATTTCTTGTGTCTCTCTATTCTCTCTCTTTTCTTTTGTCTTTGTCTTGTTCAATCAGATTGAATGCTGCTGTGGTTGTTGTTGTTGTTGTTCTTTTGAAATAAACTCGATATGACATGATCTGAATCTTTTCTAATTCAGAAGTACACGACAGCTTGAAAGCACAGTTAAAAATAGCGGTGTCTTTTTAAGCGATGACAAAATGTTTAAAAAAATAAAACTATGTATTGTTTTGTTTATTTAAATAATGCACTTTTTGCGTCTTTTTTTCGTTCGTTAAAACTATGATCCGTACCAGTACCAGTTTAGAAATTTTGATTTCTCAAAGACAAAAACGAGAGAAAATATTATTTTTAACTATAATTGATGTATAATTGATTAAGAGCTCTCAGCAATAAAAAAAAAGTGAAGAATATTCAAAAGAAAACAGAAAGAACTCAGTCAAACTAAAACAATAAAGAAAAAAATATGAGGAATATTATTTGATTTTCTTCTATGGATTCTATTTTTTTTGTTTCTATGTTTTAAAGCCTTGACGTTTGTTTCTTATTCGTGTTTTATTAATACTGAATAGAAACGAGAACTATCGATGTCAGATTTATTTTCGCATAGTTAGCTGTTCGATTTTCTTTTATTATCAAGACGATAGAATAGAAAAAAAATACTTCTTCCTTTTCATTTCTTTTCTTTGTCATTAATATTTGATTCTATTTACTTGATATTTAAGTAAACACGACCCATTCGGCCCGTCCTACAAATAGATCGTTCAAGATTTCTTTCTTTTTCTTCTTCCTATGTTGTTATGAAACTCTAGTCGATAGTAATTTCTTCGTTTTTAAGAAATCACAAACAATTAAATCATCATCATTTAAATTTAAATACACGTTTCTGAGCAAAATCGAGAGAAGAAAGTCACAGTTTCAGTCATCTATTGAGATTGAAAAAGTGTTCAATTTTCTTCGCATAAGATTTAGATCAAAATGAATAAGTCTTTCAAGGTAAAGAATGAATCAAATCAAACTTTGTCTAGTACTCGAACGTGAGTCGTAGATAAGACAAAAATCTATTAAATCTTATCTTGGATTAATTATGTAGACTTTCGTACTTATACTCAGTCGCGTCTCTCCCCCCTTTTTTTTCTCTTTCATTGAGTTCGTATATTGATTAGCATATATAATTCGTATTTTTTTCAAGCATCACAAAAGAGAAAAAAAAATGAAAAACAAATAGACGTCTAGTAGTCCGGCTGGGAGGATAAAAAAGACACGTAGAGGGAAAGGCAAAAAACCTTTGTTTTTTCCTCTTGTATTCTCACGAATTTCTTATTGAATTAGTTCAAGTATTTCGACATTGCTTTTTTTATTTTTTTTATTTAGGCAAGTGCATAATTTGCATGAAGACACGAAGCATTTTTGAGCTCATAGTTGTGATCGATTGAGAGCTCTCTAGTTTCTCTCCTTTACAGATCACGATTGACGACTACACTGTTGCACAAAAAGAAAATTTTTTCAAGAGGTTAAAAGCTGTTATTTCAATGAATAATTAATAATACTACAAAGTAGTTAAGAGCATCGTAACTTCACTACACTTACGTCGTACAGTTTTCTTTCTCTCTCTCTCTCTCTGCCTTTGTTATTTCTCTTCAAAAAATATATATAAACGTTGCGAAGACAGCATATGAACTTTATGAAACAATCAAAACATGACGGATGTTTTATTTAGATTTCCAATGAATGTCACAACTGAAACATTACCTTTTCCATTGACGACACATCAGAAGCATCATCGAACATTTACAAATAAGCATAAATCAATGTTGATCAATGCATCACCAATAGCTGTTAGTAATAAAATTCGAGCTATACAAACACGAAAATCTCGTATTAATCTTCATTCATGTTACGATTATACTGATATACGACCATTGAATTTAACAAATCAAACAAACGGACAATCAACTCGTGTCTCACCAGAGAAATTAGTCGAACGTAGTAAAGAACTACGTCTTGGTCGAATATCTACACGAACAAATCCGCGTCCATCTGTACTTTCAACAACATCCGTTACGAATCAAACGTCATTAATATGGCCAAGTTGTAATTCTCAAACAGTTTTTGCTAAAGAAACACCATCGGGCGATTCGCCAACGACTGTGACGCATGCAATGAATAAATCGATGAATGTTCCTATGCCGGATATTGTTCAACGATCGAGTCGAGCACAAACAATAACACGTCAACCTTTAGGCGAACAACAACCAAATATTCTCAGTTCGATCGAAACACGTCATCAATCATTGCCGAAAACGAAATCATCGAAACCGAAAATTATCTATCCGAATGTACCGAAACCAAAAGTAGATTCACTTCAATTGATTTCAAATGAAAACGTCAGACAAGTCAATACAACGACTGCTAACGATACTAAATTGTATTCAAGTGAAGAAGATGATGGTGAAGGTGTTCTGATTATGGACGATGAATTCAAAGCATACTTTCAAAAAGCGATTGTTAAATGCGCAGATTGGCTAATGAAATATGTGATCGATAAGAAATACGAGAACGATGAAGATGTTGAAGAAATTATTTATTGATTATTCGTTTTTTTTTCTCTTTTTTTTGTATATAATCACTGTTAATCAGTGCGACAGCAATATGTGAGAATAAAGCAACAAAAAAAAAGACATTTATTTATTCAGCAGACAAGGAATGTGGCATTTACGAGTTAAAATAACCTCAGATTAATAATAATCAAAACAATTCATATTCGTCTTATTCAAGGTGTGTGTCAAGGTAGAAAAAACAACATGTTAATTTAGTTAACAGTGTTAAGTCGAAAACATTTTCTCCTAGATTTATTTATTTACACAATCGAAAAAGAAAAACAGAAATTTTGCGTTCTAATAACCGTATTTTTCATTCAATGCAGTTCTTCCATCGCCTGTTTGTTCGTTTTCAGGCGGCATCCAACCAGCGAATTTATCTTCGGAATAATGTTCACTGTCGTCATATTGATCTTTCGAACTTTTAGGAGGTCGTTCGATCTTTCGACGAACAACAGGTTTAGGTTTCACCGGAGCTGATTGAGATTCGGAAACTTGTGCTTTTGGTTCAACTGATGATGACGGTGGAGGCATTTCTTCAGTTTGAATTTGTGGTTTTATTTGAGGCGGCGGTGGTGGTGGTAATGATGATGGTATTGGTCGTGAAATTACGGATGATTTTGCGGTTAATTTAACCTTAGCTTCTTCACGCATTTGTTGTTTCCATGTGAGAAGATTGAAATCTTTTGGTTTACAAACTTTTAATAATTTCGCATGTTGTCTTTCTTCATTGTCGATTTCTAATAAACGTTTTTTCCATTGAAATTTTAATTTTGAATTCACTTTATCCCCTTGTTTTAACTGTCGAATATAGATATCGAGTTCATCGACATCATTCTCAGGTTTCGGTGCGTTTTTTTCGGCATTTTCTTCGAGTTGTTTAGCTGTTTCGAGTTTTTGTTCGAGTTCAACTTGTTCCGAATAAAGTTTCGATAATTTCGCACAAAGACTTTCAAATGTTTCGACTTGGCCGTCATTTTTCGTATGACCAGCCCATTCCATACGTTTCAAACGTTTTCGTTCTAAATCACCTGTACGATCATAAAATGTATCTTCATCTTCTTCATAGAAATCATTGGCTTCCAACATTTGTCGTTTTATTTGTTGAACACGAGGCGTATTTATTGCTGATGCCGATGTACCTTCACGTAAAACACCGTGTTCATCGAGTATTCGACATGCTTCGACGATGCATTGATTGATAATTTCTTTACGTTTACAATGTTTTTGTTCGCATTCAGCTTGAATAGCATTACCGTATTCATCGACAATGGGCAGTTTAATTGTACAACGATAGGAGCCGAATTGATGATCTTCAACATCGTACGATAATTCGGCACCTTCACGTTCGAAGAATGCTGTGAGCGCACGTTTAGGATCTTTTAAATAGTAAGGTTCTTTCTTCGAGCCATCTTCGTTTTCTTCAACTGGTTCATCGACTCGAGACATAATTTCTTTGAGAATAAATTGATCGTTTTTGGCTTGTTTATATGCAAGACGATTTTTTAAATCATCTTCAGCTACTTTCTTCTTCATTTCTTCGTCATTTCGAACGACGACAACAGCATCGTCATCTTCATTTCGATGAGATGTGACGACTTTTGTTGCTGTTGGTGGTACATCTTCAGCGTCAGGTCCCATTCCCCAATCCATTTCGACATCGTCTCCATCTTCACTCGCAGCATTTTCACGTCGAGCTCGAACAGCAGCAATCTTCTTCGCACGTTTAGCATGAAATTGTTTCATTTGTTCGTGTGTTGGTACATCACCTGCCGATGTATCGATCGTTTCGGCTTCGGCTTCAACATCTCCTTGAACGATATACAAACGTGTTGATTGTCCAAATTTGATGATATAACCAATCTTTATTCGAACGTATACTTTCGGTTCGATACGTTTCTTGTTTATAAATGTACCATGTGTACTACCACAATCGTACAGATAGAGACCTGCTGATTGACCATGTTCGAATTCAGATTTATATTGAATAATTGCATGATAACGAGAGATTGTTTGATGTTCAAGTACGATATCACAGTCAGGTGAACGTCCGAAAACCGTATACGGACGAAAAGAAAGAGCTATATTGTCGATAATAGATCCATTTCGTAGTACTTCGAGTGCATATTCAATTGGTGGGACTGATGACGATTGGGGAATGTTATATTGTAGATTTTTATGACGAACTAGTGGAGGAACATCTGCAGGTGGAAGTTCAGGTTTGAGAAATATCGTTGTATCTTCAGTTGTTGATGAACTAGGTGTTTCTTCTGTTGGAAGAAATGGAACTTTAAATGTATCTTCCATTTGTAATTTATATTCTAATGTAATTACAATACGCACAACAAGAGAAAATTCTTCTGGGGAATTTCAATTGGCTATTCGCATAAAAGCAAATACAAACACATGGCGAAAGATGTCGTTACAACTAAACTTATTACTAGAGAGATATTTTATTATTATTTTTCTTATAGAAATAAGAGGAAAAATTTCATGAGCTCGGTTTTTTATAGCATATAAGCTTGTGTTTATACAATTTCCAGTCATTAGTTTGACATTCTTTCGAACAGTATCGTGCTTGTTCACATTGAGCACAAACGTGAGGTGCATTTGCTTCTCCACAATATCGACACATATTCGGTATTCGTTCAGATTCGTTTTCCATAATAATGGAATTAACATCATCAATACGAATCGATGGTTTCTTATCATATGTTCCGATTCGTAAATATGGATTGATAATATGCATTTTACTTCCAACAGTATAAACTTTATTAATATAATATGCACATTCTTTCTCGGGAATATTATAAATCAGCATTCGTTCACAATAAAAATCTTCATCTTCAATTATTAAATGGATCGATGGACTCCATGTTAGTGCATTTTCAATGATTGTTACAGTCAGTACGTGACCATTATAAACTTTATCAATAGTTGAATTCATTTCTCTTAACGTAATTGGTTTCAAACCAACTAAAGATTTTGCATTTTTTTGTCTCACTCGAGGTTCGTAACTAGCGGACACACTACGATAATATGAGTGACTCTTCATTTTTATATCATCGCCTTCCCATTTACGATGATTTATTATAACTTCGACTCGATGTGAATCAGCAAGATGTGATTTTCGAGTATCAGCATTGCCTAAGTCCGTATCTGTATCATGTAAAGCTC